>RCMY010004613.1_pt1 | contig 11863 bp, 12 predicted proteins | sample 2041341 | NCBI WGS metagenome assembly RCMY01 (sample SAMN09708234, study PRJNA481090) | Marine sediment metagenome, whole genome shotgun sequencing project.
GATATCCATCGAAGTTTTCGTCACCGAAGCCGTCGCGCTTGTCCCGGCCTCTACCTCGCCGGTTTCTGTCAAAACCCATTCTTAAATCGTCACTTTCAATTCGCCCTACCCAGTAATACCAATGTCACAGCGGGCGATTTCCGGAGCATTGTTTTGCGCGAATCCCATTGCCGCGCGTCCCAACTATATAGAAAAATAGAGGAACAAGCGAATGAATTCGGCGTTTTGGTAACAGCCCGACCAAACTGATGTTCAGGCGGGCCAGTTCAGAAAAGCCAGGTTTTCGGATCAGTAATGGGTTCATGTTTCTGCGCCTTCAGTAATGCCAGTACCGAACGGACCAATATCCAGACTGCGAGCGCCAGCAGAATCGGAATTCCGATCAAAACAATAGAGAGAATGGCGCCAATTATACCGACCACAAGTCCGATGAGGAATGTCATGACATGAAATTGCAGATGGCTTTCTTCCCAGGTCCCGGCAACCTCATCCTTCCATACCAATGCGAGAATAAAGCCAACCAAGCCGGTTACGCCGACTACAAATCCGCCGATATAGAGGAGCGAAACTATGGTTGACTTGTTCAGATCGAAACCGGGAGCAACCGGTTCGGGTGTTTTTTCTGGCATATTGTCAAATCCCCTATGCTGTCCGTGAACGATTCATGCGTTTTGATGTTCAAACTAAACTTGCTGTTTAAGCCTGGCTGCGGCACATAGCATATCCGATGATGCGGCACTGTCAATTTTCGCAGCCGGAAAGATGGCCAAGGTTTAAACCAAAAGCCAAAAAGGTGTCGTGCCGATGCCACGGTTGAAAAAATGAAGTTGGCTCAGAGATAAAATAGACAGGCAAATACTAATGGCAGTTTTTTTTCATGAGGAAGATATTCCCGCCGACGTTTTGGGCGATGGCGCTGTTGCGGTGGATACAGAAACCATGGGGCTCCAGACTCATCGCGACCGGCTATGCCTGCTTCAGATATCAGATGGCCAAGGTGACGAGCATCTTGTGCGCTTCGGTCCCGAGAGCGACTATACTGCTCCCAATCTCAAAGCGATTTTGTCCGATCGCAACCGCCTAAAGCTCTATCATTTCGCTCGTTTTGACCTCGCCGCCATAGATCATTATCTTGGCGTGATGGCAGCTCCTGTATTCTGTACAAAAATCGCTTCGCGGCTCATCCGTACCTACACAGATCGCCACGGACTGAAGGAACTTGTTCGCGAGCTTCTCGGTCAGGATATTTCAAAGCAGCAGCAATCCAGTGATTGGGGCAACCCGGAGCTCAGTGAGGCGCAACGAGAATATGCGGCATCCGATGTTCGCTTCCTGCACAGATTGAAAGATGAACTCGAAATCCGGCTCGAACGGGAGGGCAGGATGGCCCTTGCGCAGGCTTGCTTCGAATTTTTGCCCGACCGTGCGCGATTGGATCTGGCGGGCTGGCCGGAAACAGATATTTTCGCGCATGCCTGAACGGTCGGTTCTCTTGTCCAGTCGTCGTAAATTCTGAATTTTTTGGGATTGTAATTCAACTATGTCAACCGCCGCCAACCTAGTCCGGACGAAGCGTCAGGAATTTGCCGCTCCGAACGGTAAACATGACCGGAACGTGAAATGGCTGCGTTTCATTCTGCCTGTCGGCGTTGGGGCACTCGGTTCGATGCTGGCATTGGCCCCGTTCACCATGACCGGCGAACTGAGCTTCGTTCTGGACAAGAATAGCGTGGACGTTGCCAAGGAACGCATGCGAGTCACTGAAGCACTCTATCGGGGTGAGGACAGCGAAGGCCGTCCGTTTTCCCTAAAAGCGGGTTCTGCCGTGCAGAAAAGCTCGAGCGAAGCGGTCGTAGAGTTGAAAGACCTATCGGCCCGGATTTTGCTGCAAGACGGCCCGGCCCAGATTCGAGCGAATGAAGGCCGCTATGATATGGATAAGGAAAACGTCCGGGTGCCAGGGCCTGTGCAAGTTGAGTCGGCCAGCGGCTACCGGCTTTCGACGAACAATGTAACGGTTGATCTCAAGCAACGCACATTGAAAAGTGGCGGGGCGGTGGAAGGCCGGACCAATATCGGCACATTTCGAGCCGATCGGCTGGAAGCAGACCTGGTGGCACGCACTGTGAGCCTCGATGGCAATGCGCGTTTGCGGATCGAACAAAATGGATTAAGAAGACCTTAGATGAAATTGAACCTTTTTCTTTCGCTATCCGCTGGCACGGCCATCCTTGTTTCGGGATTATTGCTGCTGGCGGGCCCCGCACCGGCACAGGTTTTCGGGAGTCACAACAGTAATGCACCGGTGAATTTCAATGCCGGCCGGATTGAGGTCCAGGATCGTGCCGACCGCGTCGTGCTTTCGGGGGCCGTTCGGGTTGAGCAAGCCGGGCTGGTTCTCAACGCGGCACGCATGACCGTTGCCTATCGGAACGTTGGCGGAATCGAAATTGACCGGATAGACGCATCCGGCGGCGTCACCGTCCGCAAAGCGGGCGACACCGCTTCGGGAAATGTCGCCATATATGATCTCAATCGACGGTTAATAACCCTGCTGGGCAATGTTACGCTTACACAGGGGACGAATCGTCTGTCCGGCGGTCGCATCATCATCGACCTCGCATCGGGCAGATCGACAATAGATGGGCGGTCGGCGGGAGGTTCTTCGGCTGGCACGCAAGATTCCAGCGGGCGCGTGTCCGGCACGTTCACAGTGCCGCAACGGAAAGACTGAAATCCCCAACAGTGCCGACAATGAAGCATTGCTATGTAGGAACCAGAAAAACGATGCTGTTTCCAGTCCCAAAGACGCTTGATGTTCTTCGGGATAAACCCATTTTCAATCTATCATGCACAAAGCTTGCCAATTTGGACCAGATTGGGGCATGCTGTTAATCAATGTACGAGACAGCCCATGCGAATGAGGACGAATGATGAACGACCCAGCCGTTACTGATATTCCGACAATGGCCGATCCGGGAGCGGCCATGGCCAGTGATGCCATGGAACATGGTCTGGCAGTGGTTTCGATTGCCAAAAGCTACGACAAGCGCGCGGTCCTGTCCGATGTGTCTCTGTCTGTGGGGCGCGGCGAAGTCGTAGGCCTGTTGGGTCCCAACGGTGCAGGGAAGACGACTTGTTTCTATTCAGTCATGGGGTTGGTGCGACCGGATGCGGGACGGATCATGCTCGATGGCGAGGATATCACGTCTTTGCCGATGTACCGCCGGGCGATTCTCGGTATCGGCTACCTGCCTCAGGAAACGTCTATTTTCCGGGGAATGACCGTCGAGCAGAATATCATGGCAGTCCTCGAGATGGTGGAACCGGATGCGCACGCCAGACAAGAAGCGCTTGACCGGCTGCTCGATGAATTCGGCCTGACAAAGCTGCGGAGCTCGCCGGCGATGGCACTGTCCGGGGGCGAACGGCGGCGGTGCGAGATTGCCCGTGCGCTGGCTGCGAGCCCTTCAATCGTGCTTCTCGACGAGCCCTTTGCCGGTATTGACCCGTTGTCAATTGCAGACATTCGCGATCTGGTTTGTCAATTGCGTGAGCGGGGCATCGGTGTGCTGATCACTGATCACAACGTTCGCGAAACGCTCGATATTGTTGATCGGGCCTGCATCATTTATGACGGGCAAGTATTATTCGCCGGGAGCCCGGAAGATCTGGTCGCCGATGCCAATGTCCGACGGCTCTATCTGGGCGAGGGCTTCGCGCTGTAGACATGGCACTCGGGCCTCGTCTTGATTTGCGGCAGAGCCAGTCGCTGGTGATGACGCCGCAATTACAGCAGGCGATCAAACTGCTGACCTTGTCCAATCTCGAGCTGGAAACATTCATTTCCGACGAGATCGAGAAAAATCCACTGCTGGATACCGGAGAGATTTCGACAGAAAGCGGCGAGGCAAGCGACAGTGATGTCGAGCCAAGCGAGGCTGCGGCGCAGGGCAGCGACGAGATTTTGGCCTCCGGGCCCGCAGAATCCGAAACTGCTCTTGATATGCAGGGCGATACGGACAGCTTTTCCAATAACAGCCTTTCGGAAAGTGATGGAGCACTCGACGGCCAGCTTGGCCTGAATGGTGCCAGTTCCGGTTCCAGCGTCGGCGCTTCCGGCGATGCACCGGATTTCGAGAATATGCTGGTCGCCGAAATCACGCTTACCGACCATTTGATGGACCAGGCAGGAGCCGTTCTTTCGGGCATGGATCTGTTCGTTGCACAACATATTATCGACCAGATCGACGAGTGCGGCTATTTGCAGGCAGATCTGCTCGAACTGGCCCAGCGCCTGAATGTCGGGCTCGTCGACGTCGAACGTATATTGAGCGTCGTCCAGACGCTTGATCCCGTCGGTGTCGGGGCAAGGGATCTGGCAGAATGCCTGGCGCTGCAGGCCAAGGATGCCGATCGCTATGATCCGGCGATGGAGCGCCTGATCGACAATCTGGATTTGCTTGCCAAAGGTGCGCTGCCGCAGCTCAAGCGGATATGCGGCGTCGACAACGAAGACCTGATGGATATGATCAGCGAATTGCGCAATTATGATCCGAAGCCGGGTTGCAAGATTGGCGGCGGTGCGGTGCAGGCGGTTGTGCCCGATGTCTTCATCGCTGAACGGGCGGGCCGTTGGATCATTGAAGTGAACAGCGCCACCTTGCCGAAGGTATTGGTAAACCGCACCTATTATTCCGAATTGAAGGACGGGGCGCAGGACAAGGCGTCCAAGGACTGGCTGAACGAATGCCTCGCCGACGCCAACTGGCTGGTCAAGGCGCTCGACCAGAGGCAGCGGACGATCGTCAAAGTCGCGACGGAAATCGTCAAGCAGCAGGAAGAGTTCTTCCGCAAAGGAGTTGAGCATCTCCGCCCGTTGACGCTGAAAAATATCGCCGAAAAAATCGAGATGCACGAATCGACGGTCAGCCGGGTGACATCGAACAAATATCTCTCCTGTTCCCGCGGGACGTTCGAGCTCAAATATTTCTTCACCAGCGGGATCCAGTCCTCGACCGGTGGCGAGGCGGCGTCGGCGGAGGCGGTGAAGAGTCATATCAAGTCCCTGATCGACAATGAGGACCCCAAGAAGATCCTGTCCGACGACAAGCTGGTCACCCTGCTGCAAGCCAAGGGCTTCGACATCGCCCGGCGGACGGTTGCGAAATATCGCGAAGCGCTCGGCATGGGCAGTTCGGTTCAGCGCCGCCGACAGAAAGCGCTCGAAGGCAAGGCCGCCTAAACCGGCTTGCGAAGCACCGCAAATTCCAGCTCCGAAGATTTTGGCCGGCCAAAGCGCGGGTCTCCATGCGGAAAGGGTCGATGTTCGCCGGTCCGATCATAGCCGCGGCGTTCGTAATAGGCGATGAGGTCGCTACGCTGGCGGATGACGGTCATCTCCAATGTTTCTGCTTGCCAGTTTTCGCGGACAAACCGCTCTGACTCCGCCAGCAATAGCTTCCCCAGACCCGCCGCCTGCAAGTCGGGATCGACGGTCAGCAGGCCGAGATAGGCGACCCCGTCTCCAATACGGGAGAGCTGGACACATCCAGCGATGCTCTCGCCATCTTTCGCTATCAGGATGATCTGGTTATCCGCTGTGATAATCTCGTGCAACGCCGCGGCATCGGTTCGCTGTCCGTCCAGCAGATCCGCTTCATGGGTCCAGCCGCGTTTGGCGCTTTCCCCGCGATAGGCGCTTTCGATCAGCGCATGAAGCGCATCAATATCGCCAAGCCCGGCACGGCCAAAATTCATGCCAGACGAATCCCGTCTGTTTCGAGGACAGCAGTTCCCGTAACCCGGCCGGTCACCACCACCCGCTTCGCGACTTCGTCAATCGGCGTGCGCAACAGCTCGAGCCGATAGCGTTCGCCGTCATCGCATTGCAAAACGAACCCGGTTGCGTCGCGCTGCAGCAGGCCGGCATATTCCGTCTGGTTCCGGTCTTCCGTCAACCGTCCGCTTTCAAACCGACAATTTCGGACACCGGCATATAGTCATAGCCGAGATCGTCGGCGACCGCCTTGTAGGTGATGTGACCATTCCAGACATTCAGCCCCTCGGCAAGATGCGGATCGTTGCGGAGCGCGCCTGCCCATCCCAGATCGGCAATCGCGAGCGCATGGGGGAGGGTGACGTTATTGAGCGCATAGGTCGAGGTGCGCGATACTGCGCCCGGCATATTGGCGACGCAATAATGGACGATATCGTCGACGATATAGGTCGGGTTCTCGTGCGTCGTCGGCTTGGAGGTTTCGAAACAGCCGCCCTGGTCAATGGCCACGTCGCACAGCACCGAACCGGGCCGCATGGTTTTCAGCATGTCGCGGGTCACCAGCTTGGGCGCTTCCGCTCCGGGAATCAGGATCGCCCCGATTACGAGGTCCGCATCGGCGACGCATTCGGCCAGATTGGCCTTGTTCGAGAAACGCGTTTTCGCCCGCGATTCAAAATGGGTGCCGACCGATTCCAGCACATCCGGATCGCGATCCAGGATCGTCACATCCGCGCCCAGACCGGCCGCCATTTGCGCGGCGTTGAAGCCTACGACTCCGCCGCCGATGATCGTCACCTTGCCGGGCGCGACGCCGGGGACACCGCCAAGCAGGATGCCACGGCCGCCATGGGCTTTTTCGAGCGCGGTCGCTCCGGCCTGGATCGACATCCGTCCGGCGACCTGACTCATCGGTTTGAGCAACGGTAATCCGCCGGTGCCGGTGACGGTCTCATAGGCAATGCAGATCGCTTTGGATTTTATCAGATCGGCCGTCTGTTCGGGGTCGGGTGCGAGGTGGAGATAGGTGAACAATATCTGGCCTTCGCGCAGCATTGCCCGTTCGACGGCCTGCGGCTCCTTGACCTTGACGACCATTTCACATTTTTCGAATATTTCGGCAGCGGTTGCGGCGATCTTCGCGCCGGCGTCGATATATTCTGCGTCTTCTGCGCCGATGCCGAGCCCGGCTCCGGTCTCGACCAGAACATCATGGCCGTGGGCGGCCAATTCTCTGGCCGATTCGGGGGTCAGACCGACCCGATATTCATGATTTTTGATTTCTCTGGGGGTTCCAACGCGCATGGGCAGGCTCCTGTTCTGTCGAGTCTATTCGCAATCAATAACAGCAAATATCGGCCTGCGCGAGACGCGCTGTAATTTTATTACGCTAGTTTGAAACTTTTCTAATTGGCACGGGAACGGTGCAAATATTGCCATAGCCGTCATGGGCTTCGATATATTGCAGCAGCGCCGGACTATGGCTGGCGAGATATTCATAGGCCGGCTGCTCGGCGAGCGGCAATTCGCTGGCCAGCCGGATCGAGTCTATCTCGATATATTCCGATTTGTCGGCATAGAAGCCGCCCGGATCCGTGCCCAGCGGCAGGTTCTGCAAATGCTCGAGCCCGTCGATCACCCGCCCGACCATGCCGAAGGTGGTATCGAGACTGCGCGCCGCTTCGCCGGTGATCACCGACATTTCCGCACCCGTTCCGCTATCGGGCGGATCATAATGGGCGGGCGACAGCGAGCCGCGACAGGTCAGCGGATAATATTTTGTCTCACCGTCGATGGTTTTGCTGCCAATCGGCCAGCCGCCACCAAAGCCGACTTTCTGCGCGCCGCCATTTTCGTAGATCATCTTCATCAGCGACCGGATTTCGGTGCCCTGATATTGATTGCTATGATCGACTGCCGCCTGCAGCGCCGCCATATCGGCGTCGCGCTTTAGACCAAGCGCCGCGTTAAAATATTCGCTCTCCGGCACGGTCTCGAGTCCCTTGGGGAGTTTCTTGGCATCGGGATTGCCGCCGAACTGGGTGACAAAATCCCTGGCGACGCGGTAGATCTTGGTGCCGTCCCACCAGCGGGTTTTGGCGAAGGTCCGGACATTGCGGACATGGCCGCCGGACAGGCTGGCGGGGAGTAGCTGGATCACCACCTGGCGTTTGGTCCCGTCGGCCGCGTCGGGTAGGGTGAAGACGAGCAGGTCGCCCAGCGGGATGGGGAGCCAATGGTCGGCGGGGGCGGTTGTGAGGATTTCGGCGGGGGTTATTTTGGGTGCTTCTTCTTGCGCTAGCGCTGGCGGCACCAATGAAAAACAGGCCAGTGCAAGCGACCAAAAGACCGTAGGCGCTGATCGAAAATAGTTTTTCATGCGACTCTTTCCTTGCTGAACTTTACAAACTTTACAGTGTTAAAAGAAAGAAAGCCTGCTTTCCCTGCAAAAGCGGTTTTCGTGCCCCGCCGCAGGGCGGGGTCCAGGCGAGTCCTGTCGGTGAGGTTTCAGACGCGCAGGCGGTACAGTTCTGGGCCCCGCCCTTCGGCGGGGAACAGTCTTCGGGTCACACAGGGTCACACCCCCTATTGCGAAGAAAAAATTTCTTCCGAGAATCGCTGAAAACCGCCGAAGGTTGGGTGAGGAACGGGACTGGAGCATAAGGCCAGACTAATCGAAAATGCCATATGTAGGAAAGGCAAAACTGTGCCCCGCCGCAGGGCGGGGTCCAGGCGAGTCCTGTCGGTGGGGTTTCAGACGCGAAATCACGAATATTCTGGGCCCCGCCCTGCGGCGGGGAACAATCGTTGCGTCACACGGGGTCACATCCCTTATTGCGAAGAAAATTTGGCGTCCGGAAATTGCTGAAAACCGTGGTTGGGAGGCTGTGGACAGGGTTTGGAACATGAGACCAGACTAATCGAATTTACGAGATGTAGGAAAGGGAAAATCGTGCCCCGCCGGAGGGCGGGGTCCAGTCGAGTCCTGCCGGTGAGGTTTCAGACGCGAAGGCTGGAATATTCTGGACCCCGCCCTGCGGCGGGGAACAAGACTCACTCCCCCTTCACCTTTCGCACCGGCACCGGAATATTGCAGATATCCGCGCCACCGGCCGGGGTGATAAAAAACGGGTCACGGCGATTGGCGCGGGCATCGGCATATTCCGCAAAAACCGCGCTCTCGGTATCAAGATATTCGAAGGCGGGAGACGGCTTTTCGGCCAGTGCGTCACCCAGCCGGATGGATGTGATCGGCACGCGCTTGCTGGCGTCCTCGTAAAACCCCAATTGTCCCTTGCCGCGCGGCAGGCTGGAGAGATGTTCGATGCCTTCGATAACGCGCCCGACCACCGCGATATTGCGATCGAGGTGGCGCGGCGCATGGCCGATCACGGTGTAAAGTTCGGCGTCGCTGCCGGTATCGGGAGAATAGTTGCGGCCTACGCCGACTGCGGCGTAGCAGTGGATGGGCCATTCTCCGCCACTAGTGTCCGATGCTATTGGCCATCCCTTATAAAAATTGGCCCACCCTGCATAGATTTCATCAGAGAAATATTCTGATGGATGAATTGCAATCACTTTTTCCTTAGCTGGATCAACGAGATCATATTGCCATTCCGGCACCGTCTCCAGCCCCTCCGGCAAAGCCTTCTGCTCGGTCTCGCCCGATTCCGGATTATCGTAACCGGCATCTCCCCATTGCACGACATAATTATCCTGCACCCGGTTGATGCTGGTGCCATCCCACCAGTGCGCGGCGGCGAGTTTGCGGATATTACGGATCCAGCCTTGTGAAAAAGGCGCCGGCATCAGCTGGATGACCACGCGGCGGGCGTTGCCTTCCGCATCGGGCGCGAGGTCCATGACCAGCAGGTCGCTTGGCGCAATCTTGACCCAGTCGCTGGCTGGCGCCGCATCGACAATGGCATTGGGGCTGGGATATTCGGGTTTTTCGGTGTCTTGCGCGAGACTGGGAGCGGCTATCGCAAGCGCCGCGAGCGATGCGATGGAGAGCAATTTGTTCATACAAAGTTTCCCGTTTCCTGCCGTTAGTGGTGAGCCTGTCGAACCACGCCTCTCGGACGAGAAGCGCCCTTCGACAAGCTCAGGGCTAACGGACCATATTTCCAACATTCTGTCAGCCGCCACCCTAACGCGACACTATCGCTTGCGAAAGCCCGTTTCCCGCATTAGGGGAAGCGGCGCTGTCTGATGTTCGACCGATATATGCATCAGATGACTGTGTGGAGACGTGGCAGAGTGGTCGATCGCGCACGCTTGGAAAGCGTGTATAGGGCAACCTATCGAGGGTTCGAATCCCTCCGTCTCCGCCAGCTATACCATCCCAGAAAGTCCCACATTGTCCCTTAAAGCACTGATATTACGTGCTTTTAAGCCTTGTGTAATTTTCAGATGTTCTTATAATGTTCCATTAAATCCCGCAATAAGTGTGGGGTAAAGTGTGGGGTAAATACAGGATGGTGTAATAATGAAGAAGCTAACAGTAACAAAAATCCGCAGTATCAAAGTGCCGGGGCGATACAGCGATGGCGATGGCCTGACTTTGATTTTAACGGGTCCGATGAAGGGGCGCTGGAACCTAAGAGTGCAAGTCAATGGTCGAAGGCGGGATATCGGCTTGGGTTCGCTTGTTGTGGTTTCGTTGGCAGAAGCCCGAGATGCCGCTTACTTAATTCGCAAGGATATCCACAATGGTCTCGATCCCGTTGCCGAACGTAAAAAAGTAAAGCTAATTATTCCAACATTCAAGGAAGCGGCAATCAGAGTTCACGAAGAATATCGCAAAGGTTGGAAAAACGGCAAACATCAAAAGCAATGGATACGGACATTGGAGAAATATGTATTTCCAATGATTGGCACCCGACTTGTTAACGATATTGAAGGACCAACCATGCGGGAGGTTATTTCGCCCATCTGGTTAGAGAAACCGGAAACCGCGAGGCGTGTTAAGCAGCGGGTTGGTTTGGTTTTGGACTGGTCTTACGCGAACGGTTTTCGATCATCCGAAGCGCCTCTCCGCTCTGTAGGCCGAGGACTTCCAAAACAGCCAAAGAAGGGCGGACACTTTGCAGCTATGCCTTACGAGCAGTTGCCCGAGTTTTTGGTGACATTACACTCTAAAGAAAACGTCAGCCGTTTGGCACTGGAGTTTCTGATCCTCACAGCAACCCGATCTGGTGAAGTGCGTGGCGCGAAGTGGAATGAGATAGATATTGGAAATCGACTTTGGACGATACCGGCGGAACGAATGAAGGCAGGAAAAGCGCATTCTATACCATTAACTGACACCGCACTAACCGTTCTCGAACGAGCGCGAACCTATCATGCGCCAGTCAGCAATCTTGTCTTTCCCGGCAAGAACGTGAAACGACCTTTGTCGGATATGACGCTTTTGAAAGTGCTTCGTGTTGCTGAACTGCCTTACACCGTTCACGGCTTTCGTTCCACATTCCGGGACTGGGTCGCAGAACAGACCAGCTATGCCGGTGAAGTTGCAGAAGCCGCCCTTGCCCACACCATCGCAAACAAAGTCGAGGCAGCATATCGGCGCACTGATTATCTTGAAAAGCGCCGTGACCTAATGCGCGATTGGGAGCGATTCTGTATCGAATAGAGTTCAATATTTGTGCTTCCCTACACCCCATACGAATCGTTACGTATTCCATTGTCATGAGGAGAAGGCAGGGCGGCGAAAAAGCTAACAAGTTTCTGTCTTTTCATCTGTACCGGTTGACCAAGATTTCGTGACAAACCTTGAACTAAAAAAGGAGCTTATCATGTCCCCCAATCGATCACCCTTGAGCATTCCAACGTTGATCAAATTCCAAAGTCACGAAATACTTTTTGGACGAAATTTTCTGGATAAGAAATATGCCCGCGATACTTCGTATCGGAGCAGCAAAATGGATACACACCCCACGCACGGGTGCATACAGCTTTTCTGCGGGTTTTGGAGCGCGCTATCCGCATGCTCTGGAATACTGCGAACAAAAACCGGCGGATATCAGGGCTTTTTCGAGCGTGCGAAAAGCGCGCTGTCAAGGAGGCCATCATGAACGCGGT
>RCMY010004614.1_pt1 | contig 11863 bp, 11 predicted proteins | sample 2041341 | NCBI WGS metagenome assembly RCMY01 (sample SAMN09708234, study PRJNA481090) | Marine sediment metagenome, whole genome shotgun sequencing project.
ACCAAGGCCAACGCCAGCATTTCGGAGCCAGTGGGGATTCCAAAAGTAAACTGCTGCGTCAATTTTGAAAGATCCGGATTCGAAATGATCAAGGTTAGCACAAAAGATACCAACATTAAGATGACCATGCCGATCATCACCTTTTCGAGAATCCTAAAAAATGCCTTAAAAAACAACAGGAAAATGGCGATGGCCGATATGCCGATAATCCATGGTGCTGCGGAAGTCATTAGGGTCTCGCTAAAAACCATTCCGGCGCCTATGGAGTTGCCCGCTTGAAACGATGCCGCTACCAAAAAAAGTCCGATGCCGATCAATATGGCGACCCAGTTACCGTATTGTACGCGAATTTGACTGAGCAACGAAACTTCCGAGGCAATACCTATTCGCGTAGAAACAACGGTAAATGCGCCCATAAACAAAACACAGAACGGCACGATCCACAGCAGTTGATATTCGTAATTCGCCCCGATCTTCGATGCCACGGCCAAACTACCGGGACCCAATACCAAAGCGGCTGTAATAAAGCCAGGACCGATACTCTCGAAGATTTTTTTCATTTTTCGAAGGTACTGAATCGTTTTTCATGTTCAACTTAGTTAAACAATCAAACTACTTTGAACATCTTATCTTATTTCCCTTCCAAATAAGTACCCTGTCCAAAAGTAAAGATATCGGAAGGCGTTCTGGCCGTCTTCAAAATATGCTCCATATCGGCCACAACATCCGGATGTTCGGAGGCTATATTGTTCTCCTCACCTTGGTCCTTCTCAAGATCATAAAGTTCCAATGGACCATCCGGATCCTTGAAAACTTCGTATCTGACCGCTTTCCATTTCCCTTTTCGAACGGCCTGCCTGCCTCCTTTTTCATGGAATTCCCAATACAGGTATTCCTGTTCCTTTTGATCGGCATCATCCCCTAGAAGAGTTGGCAAAAATGAAACCCCGTCAATATCTTTTGGCGGTTCGACACCTACAATTTCCGAGAAAGTGGGAAAAATGTCCCAAAATGCCGAAATATGATCAGACTTCGAGCCCGGAGTTATTTTACCCGGCCAACTGGCAATCATGGGCACTCGGATGCCCCCTTCGTACAAGTCCCTCTTCGTACCTTTCAAGGGGCCATTGCTGTTAAAGTACTCCGGATCCGCACCGCCCTCCGTATGGGGACCATTATCGGAGGTAAATATGATGATGGTGTTGTCAGCAATACCTAGGCCTTCTACTTTGGCCATTATATCGCCCACTTGATCGTCAAGCACATTGATCATTGCGGCGAAGGCGGCATGGGGTTCCTTTTGCGAGCGATAAGGTCCCAAGTTGAATTCCGGACCATCGTCAACCCCTTCGTAGGCCTTTTCCGGGGGATATTTACCGCGGTGCTTTTCCATATAGGCTTCCGGCGCGGCCAACTCCGCATGCGGGATAATGGTCGGCACGAACAGGAAAAAAGGATTGTCCTTATTGGCATCGATAAACTTCAAGGTTTCCTTGTGAATAAGTTCGGGGGCGTAAGCACTATCCTTTTTGTCCGCATTTTTAGAGAGTACGATGGAATCATTGTTTGACCATAAATGGTAGGGATAATAATTATGACCCAAACGTTGGCAATTAAATCCATAGAAAGTATCGAAGCCTTGGTTGGTAGGGTCACCTTCCGAACCCGGGAAACCCAATCCCCATTTGCCGAAAGCACCGGTAGTATAGCCTGCTTTTTTGAGGGCCTCGGCAATAGTATAAGTATCATCGGGAATCGGATACTGCCCTTCCGGCTGGATCTCTTTGTTGCCCCTCACTACCGTATGACCCGTATGCATGCCGGTCATCAAGGCCGATCTGGATGGAGCGCAGACGGTACTGCCCGAATAGTGTTGCGTAAAAAGCATGCCCTGTGCGGCCAACTTGTCGATATTCGGCGTTTGGAATTTTTGTTGGCCGTAAACGCTCAGGTCTCCATACCCGAGATCATCGGCGAGAATATAGATGATGTTGGGTTTGGCAATGCTATCGGCCGTTTCATTTGCGATTGCATCTTTGCTCTCCTTTTTTTTGGAATCGTTACACGATATAATTAGAACAGTCGCTAATGCAAGTAGCGGTTTAAAGAAAATTTTCATATATGTGTGAGTTAAGATTATTGGTCAAGATGTTTGGCAATCTTTTTCTATGGATAGAACACGTCTTGAATTCATAGGATTAATTCTAAAAATACTATTCTTTTTCGGATATAAGTCCAGATTCTATCAAGGGAATCTCAAACTTTTCGATTTCGGGATTTTCATGTTCGTTTTTAAAAATAGCCGCGGCCTTTTGAATAATTTCAGGATGTTCCATAGCGAGATTTTTAGATTCGGCCGGGTCAACCGCCAGATTGTACAATTCCAAAGTCGGTTTCTTTCTGTCGTTCTTGAGATTTTGGCGCACTACTTTCCAGTCACCCATCCGGATGGCGACCTGTCCGTCATATTCGGGGAATTCCCAATACAGGAAGTCGTGCTTTTCTTGCCCTTCCTTTCCTAAAAGTGTTGGTAGAAAACTGATTCCGTCTGTATCGTCCGGTGTATCATATCCTACTAAATCAGAAAGGGTCGCCATCACATCATATTGTGCCGATATCAAGTCGGAAGAGCTGCCCGCCTCGATATGGCCCGGCCAAGAAGCGATCATCGGCACCCGGATACCGCCCTCGTACACAAAGCCTTTCGCCTTGCCATATTTCTCGCCGAACGGCCCGGAACTATTAAAAAATTCACCATCAGTGCCCCCGGTAAAGGTCACGCCATTATCCGAAGTAAAAATGATAAAGGTGTTATCGTATAGATTCTCGTCCTTTAAATATTTCACCAATTTTCCTACATTTTCATCCAAATAAGAAATCATGGCAGCATAGCCAGCCCGTGGGTTTTTATGTGGAAAATAGTTGTTGTCGCCCAAATAAGGTTTTTCATCCCCAAACTTTTTGATGTAATGGTCGACCCAGCGTTGGGGTGCTTGAATGGCATTGTGGGGAATGGGCGTGGCCCAATATAAAAAGAACGGATTGTCCTTATTTCGGGAAACGAACCCCATCATCTCGTCGAACATCAAATCTGGGGCGTAGTCGTTCAGGGTAAAATCGGCATAGCTGTCCGGGTCGTTCAGATCCGCTCCTTTTGCCATTTTGGTGTGGGGCGCTATCGTATCGTTGTTCAGGTAGACCCTGTTTTCGTTTTTGTATAAATGTACCGGATAATAGGTGTGTGCTTGGCGTTGACAATTATATCCGAAGAAAAAATCAAAGCCCATTTTGGTGGGGATACTTTCGGTGTGCGGAGCGCCCAATCCCCATTTGCCTACTACACCCGTGGCATAACCTTCTTGTTTCAATTTTTGCGGCAAAAGAATGATATTCGAAGGAATAGGACGCTGCCCTTCCAAAGTCGAATCTTTTATCATCGCCCTGTAATTTCGGACATCTCCGCGCTCGGCCCACTCGTCATTGCCACGAATATAGGCATGGCCCGAATGCTTGCCGGTCAATAACATATAGCGTGCGGGGGCACATACCGGGGCACTGGTATAATGCTGGGTGAACAACATTCCGTTTTTGGCGAGCGTATCGATGTTAGGGGTCTCGATTTTTTCCTGTCCATAAGCGCCCAATTCTCCGTAGCCGAGATCGTCGGCTAAAATGTAGATGATGTTGGGCTTCTCGTTCCTGTCGGCCGTTTGTTCCACCGCATTATCCGTGTCTTTCTTGTTTTTGGAATCGTTGCAGGAAAATGCCAAAACGGCTGCGATCAAAACGAATACATAGGTAAGCTTGCGCATTTGATTTTTAAGGTATTGGTTTAGACATGTAGCTTTCCGATTTATTGAGAATGGTTCTCTTGTTGGCAATACTTCGAAATACTAAAATACCCTTAAAGATCAATACGTTAATCTAGAGCTGAACGGCTCGGAATATTTTGATGCGCGCCCAACGACCGGCGCCATTGTCGCAAAGACCTCGATTTTTCTAGAGGTATACGACATTTCCCGGTTGAATCGGCCTAAGTGCAACGCCATTGGTGTCTCGATAGTGGTTTCTTCTTCGGAAGCGATCAACATAACGACCTCTTTCCCCAAAAAATCATCCTTGCGGTCCAAGGATACGGGTAGCACTTGGCTCTCGTCCCAATTCGGAAGAACCAGCGGAGCATCTACAACGCCGTGAATATCATAGACAAATAGGTGCAGACAATAGGGCATTTCCAGTTTGATATCCAAAGGATGGAACTGTACCTTGACAACCACCGTAATGTCATTAATATCATCACCGACATTAATAACTTTCGGAACGGAAAGTAGCTCGACTTTTAAGATTTTAGCCATTTTTCAGTTTTTGTTTATATTTATTAGCTTGCGTTTCATCGAGACCAATATTCCGACAAGTACACCTACCCCGAAACTTCCGAGAATTATAAGCACCCTTGACGTAGAAAGTTTCCAAAAAAGGAACTTTACATCGATAACTTCGGCATTCTGCAGTGAAAATACTACTATGACGGCTGCGAATACAATCGCCAATATCGTTTTGAGTTTCATATGTGTCAGGTTTGATGCTTATAACAAAAATAGTGATTTAAGCCAACCTGTAATGTCGAAGCCCGCTACCTTATTTTCGTAAGCTTCACAGGCTTATGCGATATCGGACATGTTATTCCTTAATTTCCAGCAGCGAAAAAACAACATTGTCTATCAACAGGTGGGTCTCTTCGTTAAAGCCGGAGTTCGACCATCCCAACATATATCCGAATCGATATCCGTGTTTTTCGTTGGCGGCATAGTTCTCGATCTGGTCTTCGTTGTTCATGACCAGTTCCCCGTTTTTCCAAAGTTTGAAAGTGCCCGATTCATTGGTCAAAGACTGGGGCATCGCCATCGGTATTCGATAAATCGCCCGTACTGAAATCATCGGAGAAAATAACAGTATGCCCTTCAGAATCCGGTTTGGAATCGGAAGCCGGATTGGGAATGGAATCTTTAGGCGCATCGATTGCCCCTTCATCGGGATTGACGGTTGAATCGTCGCTATTACAGCCAAATACCCCTATCAATAGGGCAAGGGAAAATATTGGAAGTATTTTGAAGGGTTTCATTGACGTTGGTTTAAATCGTACCGTTTCGCTTGATTTGACCCTGTATGAAGTTTATTTTATTTGGATGGCATCACAGGTCCCTACAAACGGAACTCCCTTGCTTCCGGAAGCATAGGTAATAAGGCCTACATAAACATTTGCGCCATAGGATGGTGCGGTGCCAGGCAATAAGCCGTCGTTTCTGTATAAGCTCCAATTATCATCAACGGTTTCAAAATCGGTATTGGGAAGTTGCCAATACACCATCAGGGTTCTATCTTCCTTGCCTACAATCCGAATATCGGCCCTACCCTCCGGGGCACTGTTCGACCCGATATCGTTGACGGAAGAAGATCCGTTAAGCGTGTTCTTCCCTTCAATGGTAAAACCAGTACCGCCCCTGTGACCGACCACGACATGGGAGGAGTTTATGGAATTGAAATCTTCGACATGCACCTGGACCCCAGCAAAAATAAAGGGATCAGAATTGTCACCTGGTGCGATCTGGGAATCTTCCAAAGTTCCTATACCGATGTTCCTGGCAATAAATTCGAACGGAAACGAAACGGGTTTTGCGTCCAATCTTCCCTGGTGTCCGTTGTAATGAAGTGTAATATTGTTTTGGTTGTTGGTTAATTCAGCACGGTAACGACCTGCCACACGGACTGTTTCGGGCAAGGCCGATGCCTTGTTGGTTACGTAATCGACCAAGTTGCCGTTGCCATCAAAGGTGTCCGTAAATACACTTGGGTCGGGGTCCGGTTGTGGATCTGGGTCGGGTTGAGGGTCGGGATCTGGTTGTGGGTCGGGGTCGGGTTGAGGGTTTGGTTCAAGATTCGGATCAGGAATAGAATCTTTCGGTTGTTCGATAGCCTCTTCATCGGGGCTGACTGCCGAATCATCTTTTTGACAGCTAAAAAGTGTCAGGCTAGTAACACAAAAAATTAAAATTGCATTTTTCATTTAATCAAGTTTTTTAGGGATTTTACTGTGCTAAGAGCTTGTTGAACGACTATTCTAATGAAAACGTAATAGCGTAACCTAATATTGCTGATGAATAGTATCTTTATGGACATAAACGAATCTAGAGGTCTAATAAAAGTTCAAATGTCCATAGAGAACATACCTGAAATCTACACTAACGATAAACAGGAGCGTCCAGATTTATTTGTATATGACTTCAGGATGGTCCACGACGTGGTCAAGAGCAAGGTCAACTTGAGCATGAACATGTTCAGTTTTTTACAAGTCGGTAAAAAACAGGTGCATTTTTCCGATACTGCTATAGCTGTCAACCCAGAACAATCTTTGCTGATTAAAAAAGGCAATTGCCTTTGGACGGAATTATTGGATACCGACAACAGCTACTATTGCAAACTCTTCTTTTTTTCGGAAAAAAGGTTGCTAGAGTTTATTGAAAAACATCTTGATGGCAAACCTGACGAAAATGTTGAAACTTCTTATTTTATTATTGAAAACGATGCCTATATAAATTCCTATCTGAATTCGTTGAATACCATAAGTTCCGCACCCCCTATTTTTATGGAGAACCTGCTCTCGGTCAAATTCGAGGAAATCATGCTGTATCTAGTGCATAAATACGGGAGGCGATTTGAAGGGTACCTACACTCACTGGTTTCTAAAAACACATCGCCATTCAAGAAAATTGTGGAGAGTAATGTACATTCGAACTTGAAGTTGGAAGAAATCGCCTTTTTGTGCAACATGAGCCTTTCGACCTTTAAACGTTATTTTACGGCCGAATATAAGGTCAGCCCCGGAAAGTGGTTACAGGATAAAAAGCTGCAAAGGGCAAAGGACCTACTTGAAAGTGGCAATTTAAAATCCTCCGATATTTATTTGGGGGTAGGCTATAACAACCTATCAAACTTCAGTATCGCCTTTAAAAATAAGTTCGGGGTTAGTCCAACCGAGATCGGACAATGACCTCTTGTTCTCGATTTTATTGAACTCATCTTGACTTTTTCTTTGAATCCTAGACAACTATCTTAGTCAGCACCGTTAAAACTTTGTCAAATCTTGGATATTTGACCTCTTTTAATAAATTATTGGCCTATTTTCATAAGTATTCTCTAAAAATTAGCCTTATATTGTTAATTCCCAAATTTTTAATTGAATTTATTTATTAACCCCTATAAAACCAGAACATTATGTGCAAAAATCATGGCGTCTCCTATGTGGAGCCAGGAAAAGTAGAAGTAACGGAAATAGACTATCCCAAACTGGCGTTGGGAGATCGAAAATGTGAACACGGTGTTATCTTAAAGATTGTTGCCACTAATATTTGTGGCTCGGACCAACACATGGTAAGAGGAAGAACCACCGCCGAAAAGGGCTTGGTATTAGGTCATGAAATCACGGGAGAAGTAATAGAATGCGGCCGGGACGTTGAGTTTATCAAAAAAGGGGATATGGTCTCCGTTCCCTTCAACATTGCCTGTGGCCGTTGTCGGAATTGTAAAGCCGGTCTTACCGGTATTTGTTTAAATGTAAACGGCGATCGTGCCGGAGCCGCCTATGGGTATGTCGATATGGGAGGTTGGATCGGGGGCCAAGCGGAATATGTAATGGTGCCTTATGCCGATTTCAACCTGTTAAAGTTTCCCGATAAAGATCAGGCCATGGAAAAGATACTAGATCTAACCATGCTTTCCGATATTCTCCCGACCGGATTTCACGGAGCGGTTACGGCCGGGGTAACCGTCGGTTCAGTTGTATATGTCGCCGGTGCGGGGCCTGTTGGGCTGGCCTGTGCCGCGAGCTGTCATTTATTGGGTGCGGCCGTGGTCATAGTAGGTGATTTGAACGAGGCACGCCTGGCCCATGCCAGAAGTTTTGGGTGCGAGACCATCAACTTGACCAACAATATACCGGTGGAAGAACAGATTGCTGCAATTGTGGGAGTCCCCGAAGTAGATTGCTTTGTCGATTGTGTAGGTTTCGAAGCCAGCGGACATGGTGCCAACGCAGGAAAAGAAATGCCAGCCGTTGTATTGAACCAAGCTATGGCGATTACAAGAGCGGGCGGCCAAATCGGGATTCCCGGACTATACGTGACCGAAGACCCAGGGGCCGAAGATAAAGCCGCAAAACAAGGAAGTCTGAAAATCCGTTTTGGATTAGGATGGGCAAAATCCCATTCCTTCCATACAGGGCAAACCCCTGTAATGAAATATCATAAGCAACTTATGAACGCCATTTTGTTCGATAAAATCGATATTGCCAAAGCTGTAAACGTGGAAGTGATAAGTCTGCAAGACGCACCTAGAGGGTATGCCGAATTTGATAGTGGTGTAGCCAAAAAGTTCGTAATTGACCCACATGGCATGATCGCTTAGCTATTTGACCTTTTTTCATAAGTTATTGGACGATTTCCGTAACTTGAAATATAGGATCATCCCTTATGTTTACAGTATCAATTAATCCTTAAAAAAACATTTTATGAACATTACATTAGCACAGGCCGAAAAAATAGTTTCGGCGGCAAAAGAAAAAGCGAAGTCAATTGACACGAAAATGAATATAGCAGTTGTTGATGCCGGAGCAAATCTAGTAGCATTCGTACGCATGGACGGCGCATGGCTGGGTTCTTTGGATATCTCCATCAAAAAAGCGAAAACGGCCAGATATTTTGACATGAATACCGGCTCTGTCGGCGAATTGTCCCAACCTGGAGGTTCTTTGTACAACATCGAACATTCAAACGGTGGCTTGATCACCTTTCCAGGTGGCGTACCGATCAAAAATGGTTCTGGAGAAATCATTGGCGCTATCGGGGTAAGCGGAAGTGCTGTTGAAAATGACCACGCAGTAGCCGAAGCAGGCGCAGCGGCCCTTTAAATATCGGCTAACGTATACTAAAGAGGGTAACTGTTTTTCGGTTATCCTTTTTTGTTTTGGGAGCACACTGGGTAAAATCCTTTTAAAGCCCGAAAAAAATTCGTTGCTTGAATAAATTGGCTAGTTTAGGGTAAATAAATTATTTTAGACCATGGAAAAAACGATAAAAACAGGAATTCTGTCTTACGGCATGTCAGGCCAACTCTTTCATTCCCCTTTCGTGGATGCCCATGAAGGATTTGAATTTACGGCCGTAGTAGAGCGTTCGCAAAAACGGGCACATAAAAAATATCCTGACATAAAAAGTTACGATTCCGTGGACGCGCTTTTGGCGGATGACCAAATTGAACTGGTCATTGTCAATACGCCGAACAATACGCATTTTGAATTTGCGCTCAAGGCACTTCAAATGGGCAAGCACGTATTGGTCGAAAAACCGTTTACCGTTACGCCCGCCCAAGCCGAACAACTTTTTGAAGTGGCCAAGAAAAACGATAGACACGCACTTCCCTATCAAAACAGAAGATTCGATAGTGATTTCCTTTCCGTTAAAAAAGTGATCGATTCGGGTAAACTCGGCAAATTGGTCGAAGTACATATTCGATTTGATCGCTATAAATATGAAATCGGGCAAAAAGCGGCCAAGGAAACTGCTGTTGCCGGTAGCGGTCTTTTATTCGATCTTGGCCCGCACCTCCTCGATCAGGCAATTTCGCTGTTCGGCATGCCCATGCATTGGACCAAAGCCCTGGGCCATTTTCGCCCCAATACGCAAGTGGACGATTATGCGCACATCCATCTCACCTATCCCGATGAACTTCAGGTTTTTGTTACCGCCAGTCTTTTGGTCGCCGATATGAAACCTGCTTTTGTTTTGAATGGCACAAAAGGGGCTTACGTTAAATATCGCACGGATGTTCAAGAAGCTCAGTTGATGGAAAATAGGAGTCCGAAAGATCCTTTGTATGGTCTGGAAGATGATAGCCAAAAAGGAGTGCTTACCCTAATGGCCGAAGACGGAACGAAAAAGGTCGAGAACATTCCGGCCTCCGGATCGTCTTATCTACAGCTGTTCGATGCGGTGTATCGTACTATTCGCGAAGGAACCCCGTATCCCATAACGGCCGAACAGGTTATAAAGCAATTGGAAATTTTGAATTAGGGCAAGACTTTCTACCAATAGGTTCCATCGCACAGAAAATCAGGCGAGCACGGTATCGAATTTTCGGGGCAGAACGGTTAAGGCAAGGAAAACGCGATATAACTGCCTCCGGATTTTGTGCCCATTTTACCCCCTCCACAGGCGATGACCACATATTGTTTGCCATTGACTTCGTAGGTGCTGGGCGTTGCATAGCCCCCGGCGGGAAGTTTATATTTCCAAAGTTCTTCGCCACTCGTCTTGTCAAATACCCGAAAATATTCGTCTTTTGAGGCACCGATGAACAAGAGGCCGCCTTCGGTCACTATGGGGCCGCCATAATTTTCCGTGCCCGTTTTGGGAATGCCTTTTTCGGTCAATTCTGCGAATTCGCCTAGGGGGACTTGCCATAAAATTTCGCCTTTATCCATATCTATAGCATTTAGCGTGCCCCAGGGAGGCTTCATTGCGGGATAGCCGAATTGGTCAAAGAATCGGTTGTATCCGGTATGGGTGTAAGGAATGACACCGACATTGTCTTCCACTTCTTCCATGTGGGGGTCGATCGTTTCTTTTTTGCCAGCCATAAAATCCATTACCGCCTGAATTTTACCCTCGCCCAAGTGCTCCCAGGCTGGCATAAAGTTCTTTCCGTTTACGATGATGTTCTTTATTTCCTCTTGGGAATATTTCTGTTCTAAATTCTTCAAGGTTGGATACGTACCGGTTACATCGCCCACCATATCGGGACCGTGGCACATGGCGCAATTCGCCGTATAGGTTGAACTGCCCAAAGTCTGGGGTTCACTTGATTTGGAAGGGTCAATATCGACCATGGTCAAGATCCAGGCCATTTCGTTAGCGTTCACATAAAGAATATTGGTATTGGGATCCACCGCGGCACCTCCCCACTCCCCACCACCGTCGAACCCCGGATAAATGACCGTTCCCTGTGTACTTGGGGGAATAAATTGCTCGCCGGTACGCACGTTTTTAAGTATTCCTGAAACATAATCGTGTGATTCCTTGCTGATGTCCGTTACGTTTTCCTGGGTAAGGGATTGGCCCGAAAAGGGTTCAGGCTTTAAGGGTCTGGGCTGGGCGGGCCAAGCTTCCTCGCCTTCAAGGTCGCTTTGCTGCACGGGAAATTCTTCAATGGGAAACAAAGGCTCCCCCGTTTCGCGATCGAACAAATAGACGAATCCCGATTTTGTTATCTGGGCTACGGCATCCACTTTTTTTCCGTCGTGTTCTACCGTCAACAAATTGGGCGGAGCAGGTAAGTCACGATCCCATAGATCATGATGAACGGTCTGAAAGTGCCAGATACGTTCCCCAGTGCGGGCATCCAAGGCCAAGAGGCAATTGGCGAATAAATTGGCGCCCTTTCTGTTTCCGCCATAAAAGTCATAGGCCGCGGAACCTGTCGGGGCATAAAGTATACCCCGTTTTTCGTCTAGGGCGAAACCGGCCCAAGCATTGACACCTCCTATACGCGTGTGTGCATCTTCCGGCCAGGTATCGTATCCGAATTCGCCGGGTTTGGGGATTGTCCGAAACGTCCACCGTACCTTTCCCGTTTTGACGTCGAATGCCCTGATATAACCTGGAGCGGCCTGAGCTCCCTCAGAAACTACGGTGCCCATAATCAAAAGGTCGTCGAAGATGATTCCCGGGGTTCTCGAAGCCACGAACAATTCCTGTGCCCAATCCCCGAGATCCGCTTTTAGGGAGGAACTTCCTGAATCGCCGAAGGATTG
>RCMY010004615.1_pt1 | contig 11862 bp, 9 predicted proteins | sample 2041341 | NCBI WGS metagenome assembly RCMY01 (sample SAMN09708234, study PRJNA481090) | Marine sediment metagenome, whole genome shotgun sequencing project.
GAAATTTCCGACAGCGCGGTAAACAAAATACAACCACAGGCCGATGTTGCCCAATACCAGCAATTGTACCAGCGGTTTCCAGTCCGGCAGCCTTTGGCACAATGCGATACTGCAGACAGAGGTACCTGCAATCCAGGTACCGACGGCAAAACTGCCAAGAGGATTGGCAAAGTGCATCTTGAAAAGCCTTCTCTTCACCGCATCCATAAGGTAGGAGCCGGCGATAAAGAGAAAGAGAACAAAGAGGATCAGGGTAAGAGGCCGGGCAATTGCATTGTTGATCGAGGAAAAATGAATAATTGCTCCGTTTATGAAAATGCCGATTCCCATGATGATCGCACCTGAACCGGTCGGCGAGGGGATGTCTTTCATAAAGAGGAACCTGATCAGCAAAAACAAACCGGCGAGCAATATCGCCCGGAGCAGCTCAGACGAAGTTGGTATCGAGTCGGTTACGGCAATCCATCCGGCGGCTGCAGCGCAAACGGCAAGAATTGTAGCGCCTTCGAGACGCCTGACATCCAGGATGTTGATCATTGGACTCCTTGGGACAACGAATCAATGCACAGATTGTATTTCGGTAGACATCACCAAAAATTCCGTGTTTCACGAGCTGAGGTCAATTTGCTTACAGCATACCAACTTTCAGCTGAAATTCTACAAAATATGGTTAGAATTCTCTACCAGAAACTGGTTGCAGAACAGATTGTTAGTCTCTGACCAACAGATGGTCAAAATCACCCTGCTGTTTAATAGAAGGAGTTCGTAATAGATGAACTGCTGGTTTACAAGTAATCTCGGCGATGCCATGTTGGCAGGAGAACCTTTAGAGCATATCAAAGAGCTTTTCCTGGCAGAGTATGAGGCGGGCAACATCTCAAAAGACCATGCCTTATTCGTTCGCCACGAATCCGAAGGACGTCTGCACTGTGAAGTCAAGGTCTACTTTTCTCCTGCCACCGTTATTGTGGCAAAAGCAGTCAATGCCACCGCTTGCAATAAGCCCTGTCCGGACGGTTTAAGTTTGTTGACCGGTTCCGAGGAATCGTGGTCGGTTCTCTTTCCGAGAAAATCGTAACATGACAATGGATATTCAAATCAAAAGAGTATACGAATCGGCCGATTTGCAGGATGGTTTTCGAGTTCTTGTTGATCGGATGTGGCCTCGGGGAAAGACCAAAGACCAAGTTCAGACCGGACTGTGGTTGAAAGAAGTAGCGCCAAGCACAGCACTACGGAAATGGTTTAACCACGATCAATCAAAATGGGAGATTTTCAAAAGTCGTTACACAGCAGAGCTTGATGATAAACCGGAAATTGTGACGACACTCCTTGAAAAAGCGGGAAAAGAACGACTGACGCTTTTATTTTCAGCTCGAGATACCAAATATAATCAAGCTGTTGTACTGAAAGAATATCTGCTTACAGCAGCAAAACAACACAACACAAAGGACAAAAAACAACCGTCCTAAGCCGAGACAGAAGGACACACTTGAAAAAATACCGTAACCCTTTAAAACGATTGATAGTATCAATGCATTTTTGCTGAATAATCATAGAATATGATTATTCTACAAATGAACGAGGTTTTCCTTGAATATATCCATCAGTCGTCTTCAACACAGAGGAGTATCCAATGGGAGAGTATTTAAAAATCAAACAGGCAATAAAACGGAAATTTCCAGCAATCGACAGTGATGCGAGTCTGGGAGCAGCTGTAAATCTTATGGCACAGGAAGACGTTTCTGTTCTTGTCGTGAAAGTTGAAGGAGAAGTGGCAGGTATCATGACTGTCTCGGATTTGATGCAAGGCCTGGCTAATGACTATGATCTTGAGAAAACGAAAATTTCCACCTTTATGACCGGATGCAGGATTGATGACAAAAATCCGACAAACAAGATATGCGCTCAACTCGATGAAGATGACGATGTAATGTCGGCGCTCAAAGTCATGTACACGGGAGGAATAAATCACCTGCTCGTTACCGGCGTAGAAAACAAACTTCTCGGTGTTGTCTCCAACCTCGACCTGATCAAGTTGATAGCTTCCAAGTGAAGGTAGCGCGGAATCTCTTTGTCATTTTCGTGGTATGTAAACCGAAGTTATAGAAAGGAGGATTGCCATGTCCGAGCGACGTAAAATCACGGTCGATGGAAATGAGGCTGCGGCATCGATTGCCCACCGCCTCAGCGAGGTAATCGCTATCTATCCCATTACACCTGCTTCCCCTATGGGGGAATTTGCGGACGAATGGTCGGCATACGGCAAGCAAAATGTCTGGGGGACTGTACCCCAGGTCACCGAAATGCAATCCGAGGCAGGGGCGATTGGTGCAGTGCACGGCGCGTTGCAGACGGGGGCACTCACCACTACGTTTACGTCGTCCCAAGGCCTCCTCCTTATGCTTCCCAATATGTATAAGATCGCCGGAGAGCTTACCGCTTACACGATGCATGTGGCAGCGAGAACCCTGGCTACTCATGCACTGTCGATATTTGGTGATCACTCGGACGTGATGGCGTGTCGGCAGACCGGCTTCGCCATGCTGGCATCAGGATCGGTCCAGGAAACCCACGACCTCGCCTGTGTGGCCCATGCCGCGAGTCTTCAATCGCGGTTGCCTTTTCTTCATTTTTTCGATGGGTTCCGCACATCTCACGAAGTCGCCAAAATCGATGAACTTGTCGACCAGGATCTCCTGGCCATGATCGATTACGACAAGATTGTCGCCCACAGAGAGCGTGCACTCACTCCGGACCGTCCGGTCATCCGGGGTACCGCTGAAAATCCTGACACTTTTTTTCAGGCCAGGGAAGCCGCAAACCTCTATTACACGGCATGCCCCGAAATCGTCCAGCAAACCATGGACCGGTTCGCCCGGCTCACTGGACGGGAATATCACCTCTTCGACTATGTAGGTCACCACGATGCAGAGTTGGTCATGGTCCTTATGGGCTCTGGAGCCGAGGCAGCTCAGGAGACCGTCGAGTGGATGGTGAATCAGGGTGAAAAGGTGGGGCTGGTGAAGGTACGTCTCTACCGGCCGTTCTCGATCAAGGATTTCGTCGCCACCCTGCCCCGGACAACAAAGAGACTGGCCGTCCTCGATCGCACCAAGGAGCCGGGAGCTGTAGGAGAGCCTCTTTACCTGGATGTTGTCGTCGCACTCAGGGAAACAAGACATCAAGATATATTTCCCTTGCAGGAGCCCGATGTGATCGGCGGCCGATATGGTCTTTCTTCCAAGGAGTTCAACCCCGCCATGGTGAAAGGCGTTTTTGACGAGCTCAAAAAAAACCAGCCTAAAAATCATTTTACTGTGGGCATTGTCGATGATGTGACCCATACCTCACTCGATTACGACCCGGATTTTGATATCGAGCCTGACGATGTGGTGCGCGGAGTCTTCTTTGGCCTGGGTGCCGACGGGACCGTTGGGGCCAACAAGAATTCAATCAAGATTATCGGCGAGGAGACTGCCGACTACGCCCAGGGCTATTTTGTCTATGACTCCAAGAAGTCAGGAGGGGTCACTATCTCTCATCTGCGCTTTGGCCCGCGGATCATTCGCTCAAGTTACCTTATCAAAAAAGCTGGCTTTGTCGCTTGTCACCAGTTCACATTTCTCGACAAATATGACGTCCTTGACTACGCGGCACCCAATGCCGTCTTTCTTTTGAACGTTCATTATGGGCCGCAAGAGGTATGGGATCACCTGCCCCGCGAGGTACAGAAACAGATCATCGACAAGAGGCTTATTTTCTACGTCATCGATGCCTACAAGGTAGCCAAAGATACTGGAATGGGGGCGCGCATCAACACCATTATGCAAACCTGTTTTTTTGCAATTTCGGGGGTGCTTGAAAGAGAAGAAGCCATTGCCAGGATTAAAGGAGCCATTGAAAAGACCTACGGCAAAAAGGGCCGTGAAATGGTCCGGAAGAACTTCGAAGCGGTAGATGAAACACTGGCCAACCTGCATCAAGTCACAGTCCCCGACCAGGTTACTTCCAGCCGCACTCGCCCGCCGACGGTCTCGCCAAAAGCGCCGGAGTTTGTTCAACGCGTCGAAGCCGTGATGATGGCAGGCAAGGGAGACTCCCTGCCGGTGAGTGCCTTGCCCGTGGATGGTACCTGGACCGTGGGAACAACCCAGTGGGAAAAACGAAATATCGCTCGGGAGATCCCCGCCTGGGACCCTGCAGTCTGCATTCAATGCGCCAAGTGCGCATTCGTCTGTCCGCATGCCGCTATACGTACCAAGGTATATGGACCCGAGCAACTGGAAAGTGCACCGCCTGCCTTCAAGTCCGTTGATGCCAAAGGAAAAGAGTTCAAGGGCAAAAAGTTCACGGTTCAGGTTGCACCGGAAGACTGCACGGGATGCCGGCTGTGCGTGATGACCTGTCCGGGGATAAACAAGGCGAAACCGAAGTTCAAGGCGATAAACATGGAATCGCAGCTGTCTCTTAAGGAGCAAGAGCAGGCCAATTGGGCTTTTTTCCTCGAACAACCCGAGGCCGAACGTACTGAGATAAAAATGAACGTCAAAAACTCTCAGCTCCTGGATCCTCTATTTGAGTTTTCAGGCTGTTGTGCTGGCTGCGGCGAGACCCAGTATATAAAACTTCTGACACAACTTTTTGGTGACCGAAGTTTTATCGCAAATGCCACCGGATGTTCGTCCATTTACGGGGGAAATCTCCCCACTACTCCTTATACTGCTAATAAAGAAGGCCGCGGACCCGCTTGGTCCAACTCTCTTTTTGAGGACAATGCCGAGTTTGGGTTTGGCATGCGTCTGGCCCTCGACAAGCATATTGAACAGGCCAGGGAACTTCTCAAAGGGCTGGCGGGCCCGGTAGGGGGGAATCTTGCCGACGAAATCTTAGAGGACAATCAGTCGACGGAGCCAAATATCAAGGCCCAACGAAAGCGAGTGGCAACTCTCAAAGAGAGACTTTCAGGCATCAAGGATTCGGCAGCCCGCAGGCTCGAGCTGCTCGCGGATTACTTAGTCAAAAAGAACGTCTGGATCGTGGGAGGAGACGGATGGGCCTATGACATCGGCTACGGCGGTCTGGATCATGTTCTGGCCATGGGTCGCAACGTCAACATTCTGGTACTCGATACCGAGGTCTATTCCAACACCGGAGGCCAGCAGTCGAAGGCCACATCCATGGGGGCCGTCGCCAAATTCGCTGCCTCCGGAAAGGCTCTCCCCAAAAAGGACCTTGGGCTCATGGCAATGAGCTACGAAAGCGTATATGTGGCCCGAGTGGCCTTTGGTGCCAACGACCAGCACACCGTGAAGGCCCTCGTGGAGGCAGAGTCTTACCCTGGCACCTCGCTCATCATCGCCTATTCCCATTGTATTGCCCACGGCTATGACCTGGCCTATGGCGGCAAACAACAAAAGCTGGCAGTTGAGTCGGGCTACTGGCCCATTTACCGTTTCGATCCTCGGCGAACCGAGCTGAATCTCAATCCCTTCCAGCTTGACTCTGGTGCGCCAAAGGTGCCGCTTGCCGATTACATGTACAACGAAGCCCGCTTCCGGATGCTCCAAAAACTTGACCCCGATCGGGCAAGAACACTTTTGGCCAAAGCGCAGCAAGAAGTAAATCATCACTTCGTCCTCTACGAGCAACTCAGCCAACTTAAAGAAGGCGACTCGTCTTCCCAAAACCCCTGATAAATAAGGAGGGATCATGGACCTTTCTACGAGTTATTTAGGACTGAAGCTGCAGCACCCACTCATGCCGGGAGCGTCTCCCCTGGTAGAAAATCTCGACACCGTCCGGCGTCTTGAGGATGCGGGGGCGGCGGCCATTGTCCTCCATTCTTTGTTTGAAGAGCAAATCATCAGCGAACAGTTCAGACAGGAGCAAGATGTGGAGGTGCCTGAAGAAACCTTCGCCGAAGCAATTACTTATTATCCCCGCAGGAATGAATATCAGGCTGTTGGGCCCGATTATTACTTAGAGCGAATTCGAAAGATCAGGGAGATAGTCAACGTGCCCGTCATTGCTTCACTTAACGGAATCTCGATTGGAACCTGGATCGAGTATGCCGCCATGTGTGAACAGGCAGGTGCTGATGCCCTTGAACTGAACGTCTATTTTCTGGCAACTGATGCTGAAGAGAATAGCGAGACCGTGGAACATCGTGTTGTGGAAGTGGTGAAGGCGGTAAAGAGCAGCATTACAATCCCTGTGGCGATAAAACTCTCACCGTTTTTTTCATCGCTACCCAACTTGATCAAACGCATCGAAGAGGCAGGGGCGGAAGGAATAATACTCTTCAACCGCTTTTATCAGCCGGATATCGACGTGGAAGAGCTTAGGGCGGTACCGAAACTGCGCCTTTCAGACTCAACCGAACTTCTCCTGCGGCTTCGCTGGATTGCAATCCTGTCGGGCCGGATGGGCCTCTCTCTCGGTGCCTCCGGTGGCGTACATACGGCCATAGACGCCGTAAAAATAGTGATGGCCGGTGCCCATGGTGTGCAAATGGTCTCAGCCCTGCTTAAAAACGGCCCCAATTATTTGCGTCAAGTACTGGATGACATGACCTCCTGGATGGAGCAACACGACTACGAGTCGATCGATCAGATGAGGGGCAGCATGAGCCTTCTCAACTGTCCCGACCCTGCCGCTTTTGAGCGGGAGAATTATATGCGTATCCTCCAGGGTGGAACCAAATATGTATGATTTGACCGTTCCAATTCCGCGACCTTGGTAAAACGAAGTAATTTCTATAAATGCCGCCTACAGGCAGGTTTCGCCTTCATTGACACAGAAGGTAATCCATAAACATGTACCGTTTAACTATCGGAGGTGCAAAATGTTTGTCGTCATCATTTCTTTTCCGCCCATCAAAGCAGGTAAAGATGCAGAGTTTCAAAAGTGGTTTGCCTCGTCAAACGAACAATTCAAACCGTTTATGGGCTTTATCAGAAGAAGGCTTTTGAAGCCAGAGGGAGAAGGCAGTTACGCGGCGATTGTGGAGTTTGAATCTCGGGATGCATTTCAGGCCATGCACAGCAGTTCTGTCCACGACATGGAGGGAGAACAGGTCATGCCGCTTTTCGACGGCAAGCCGACACCTCGTTTTTATGAAGTGGCCATAGGATAGGTGCAGGAGACTCATCCACGCGTGACAAAAAAACCTTCTGTGTCTATGGAAGCAGGGATTAAAACAATAGTGGAGGATGACCATGGCAGATGAACAGAGCGCACCTGGTGCAGGTGCCTTACTGGTGGTTGGTGGTGGCATGAGTGGGCTGACGGCAGCCCTCGAGGCCGCTGAACTCGGACAAGATGTTTTTCTGATTGAGAAAAACCCTTATCTGGGTGGCCGAGTTGCCCAGCATAACCAATACTTTCCCAAACTTTGCCCGCCCATCTGCGGACTCGAGATCAATTTCCAGCGGATCAAGAACAATCGTAGAATTCGCATCTTTACCATGACTGAGGTGAAAAGCGTAACCGGCAGCCCGGGAAAGTATCAAGTGAATCTTGAGACTAGGCCGCGGTACATTAACAGCAACTGTACCGCCTGCGGGGCATGTGAACAAGCCTGCCTCGATGAACGGGACAGTGACTTCGATTTCGGGATGTGCAAGACTAAAGCGGCGTATAAGCCACATGATCTGGCCTTTCCGATGCGCTATGTCATCGACAAGGATGCATGCAGCGAGGCAAGCCTGCAGGCAATTAAAGATGCTTGTAAATACGATGCGGTAGAGCTTGACATGCAGACAAAAACTTTCACCCTTGACGTAAGCGCTATTGTCTGGGCCACGGGTTGGAATCCTTATGATCCAAACAAAATAACCAACCTGAAATTCAATGAAAGCAAGGCGATCATCACCAGTATGATGATGGAGCGCCTGGCATCTCCCAATGGACCGACCAGCGGTAAGATTCTTCGTCCGGGTGACGACAAAAAACCGGAGAGCTTTGCCTTTGTGCAATGTGCCGGTTCCCGAGATGAGAATCATCTGGAATATTGTTCATATATCTGCTGCAATGCCACCATCAAACAAATCACCTATATACAAGAGCAATACCCGGAGGCCAAAGTCTACGTTTTTTACATTGATTTGCGCACGTCCGGCAGACATGAGAAACTCCGTGATACGGTAACGGCAAAAGGCAATGTCACTTTCACCAAAGGAAAAGTGGCCGAGATCATCCCGGAGGCCGACGGCAGTGTCACCGTGGTAGCTGAAAATGCACTCACCGGAGAAAAGATCCATCAGCGAGTCGACATGGCTGTATTAGCCACCGGGATGGAGCCAGCCCTGAAAGAGCAGGCTGCAGCACTTGGTCTGCCAATTGATACTAACGGTTTTATTCTGTCTGATCCGGAGAATGGCATGGTTTCCTGTGGGTGTGCCAAAAAGGTGAGTGATGTTATGGTCAGTGGCCAGAATTCTACTGCAGCCGCCCTTAAAGCCATTCAATCGTCGAGGAGGTAATGTCAATGGACAAAAAATACGGGGCCTATATCTGCACAGGTTGTGATATAGGAGAAAATCTCGACATTGAAGCACTTAGAAGTGTGGTCGGCGAACAGGGGATGACGGCCAAGCTCCATGCAGCTCTGTGCAGTGAGGCCGGTCGCGAGATGATTAAAAGCGACATCGCGGGCAATGGGGTGAACACCGTCATTATCTGCGCATGTTCGCCGCGGGTCTGGAAAAGGGAGTTCACTTTCGGGACAGACACGATCACTGTCCGGGTCAATCTCCGGGAACAGGTGGTCTGGTCGATGGAAAAGCCCAGCGAGTCGCGGAATGCGGAGGTGATCGCCGAATATACCAATGAACTTGCCCGGGACTATGTCCGAATGGGCTGCAAGCAGGCCCAAAAAACCGATCTCCCGTCTCCCTATCTGCTTGAGAAAACCGCCAGGGCCATTCTGGTGATGGGCGGCGGTATCGCGGGACTCACCGCCGCGAGAGAAGCTGCTGAGTCAGGCTATGACGTGACCCTGGTTGAGCGGGAAGATAAACTGGGGGGTAAGGCCCTGAACTGGCGCAAACAGTTCCCCACCAAATCCCCCTACTCCTCTCTCAAGCAACCTGGTGTCCACGAGATGGTCAAGGCGGTTGAGAATGATCCGAAGATCACCGTGAAGACCGGCACCGAGGTGGCCAGGATCAGCGGGGCGCCGGGTGCGTTGAAGGTCACCTTCAAGACCGCCGGGACCAAGAACGAATGGGATGCCCCCGCCAAGGTATCCAGTGATGATCAAGATAAAATAAACAAAGATCAGATGGTTGATCCCAACGAAGGGCTGAAGGCGTATATGGAAGAGAACCCCAAGGCCGAGGATTTCGGTGGCGTGGTCCTCGCCACCGGTTGGTATCCCGCAGACGTTTCGGAATATAAACATTTGGGATACGGCAAGTTTAAGAATGTGCTCACCAACGCCGAATTTGAAAGTCTTGCCGCCCATGGCCAGATCACCCGGCCGTCGGACGGTAAACCAGTGGAGTCTGTTGCCTTTGTCCAGAGCCCGGGCGGTGCTGAGCACGATAAGGATTTCCCCTATGCCAACTTCGTAACCAGTGCAGTTGCTTTGAAGCAGGCCATGTATGTGCGCGAGGACAACAGCGACGCGAAAGCCTATATCCTTTACCAGCACATGCGCACTCCCGGCAACCTGGAACTTTTCTACAAAGCGGCACAGGATGACGACGGCATCTTCCTCACCAAGGGCAATGTTATGCAAGTCAATGAAGAGGGCGACGGCTCCCTGACGGTAGACATAACCAACACCTTGCTCAATGAGGATATGACCCTTCAGGTAGATATGGTGGTGTTGGCCGCCGGTATGATACCAACCACCAAGAAAGAACCAAGCATTAACCTGGCTTACCGCCAGGGACCTGCATTTATGGATCTTGAACTGTTCGACGGGTATGTTGACTCCAACTTTATCTGCTTTCCCTATGAGACACGGCGAACGGGGGTTTATGCATGCGGCGGTGTTCGGAAAGCCACTGATATGGATGAAACCATTGACGATGCGACCGGGGCAACATTGAAAGCTATTCAAGCCATCGAATCTGCTGATCATGGAGTTTCGGTTCACCCAAGATCCGGCGATCAGTCTTTTCCGGAGTTCTTTTTCCAGCGCTGCACCCAATGCAAACGCTGTACGGAGGAATGCCCTTTCGGTGCGCTGGATGACGATGACAAAGGCACGCCAAAACCAAACTACTCCAGGTGTCGCAGGTGTGGAGTCTGCATGGGTGCCTGCCCCGAGCGCATTATTGGTTTTAAGAATTACAACGTTGACATAATCGGCTCAATGATCAAATCCGTTGAAGTACCCGACGATGATGAGGATAAACTGCGATTTATTGCCCTGGTTTGCGAAAACGATGCCTACCCGGCCCTTGATATGGCGGGCATGCGTAAGCTCGGTCTGAACAACCTTGTGCGGGTTATTCCCGTGCGCTGTCTTGGTTCGGTCAACATGGTATGGATTAAGGATGCTTTATCGGCCGGAATGGATGGTGTCGTCTTGCTGGGTTGCAAGTTCGGCGACGGCTACCAGTGCCATTTTGTCAAAGGCAGCGAACTTGCCGACAAACGTATGGCCAACATCGGAGAGACCTTGAGTACCCTCGGCCTGGAACCTGAGCGGGTAGCTTCGCGGCAGGTAAACATCGATGACTATCACAAAATTCCGGATATAATTAATGAATTTGTTGAACAAATCGTCGAAATTGGTCCAAACCCATTTAAAGGATTCTAAATAATGACTTTTTGGAACTTAAGTACCATAAAGCTGGAAGAGTTCAGACCAGGCATCTTGAGCAGAGCTGAATTTGGAGATAGCTTAATTATGGTCTGCATGGAAATTGAAGCAGAACAAGAAGATACGGGCCATAAACATACCTTTGATCAATGCGGTATCGTTTTAGATGGTCGAATAGAAATGTATATAGGTGAAGAACGTAAATTACTGAACGCCAATGAGTCCTATTTTATACGATCGGGGATGCAACATGGTTGGAAAACATTTGACAAACCCGTGAAGCTTTTGGACATATCTTTATAAGAGCCTGGTTGATGGGTGTAATAGGAGAATGTCTATGCGCAGCTTTTCCATCTACGATATGTATTGCCGAAACGCCGATCTCTACAAAGACCGGACCGCCGTGGTCGAAGGCGACCTCAGGCTCAGTTTTGCAGCGCTCCTCCGGGATTCGAACACATTCGCCGCTGCCCTGGCTGGCAATGGGATCGGCAAGGGGGACCGGGTGGCGGTCCTGGCCAAGAACGATCAACGGTTCTTTACGGTGTTCGGCGCGGTGTCGGCCATCGGAGCCATCGTCGTTCCCCTCAACTGGCGCCTCTCGGACGAAGAGATTGCCTTCATTCTGACCGATTCCGGATCTCGGGTTCTCATATCCGACGACAACTATGCCGAAAAGGCTGAGACCCTGGCTGGCATGGCTGGCGAAATACAGACGATTTTATGGAACCGCCCCGAAGGCCGGAACCCCGACATGAATGTTATGGCGGTGGATGTTCCCCTCACCCAAACCTCGCTTTCAGAAGACGATCCGTTCTGCCTGTTCTACACGGCCGCCGTGTACGGACGGCCCCGGGGGGCCGTCCTGAGCCACGGCAACATCATCTGCGGCAACATGGAGACCGCCGCGACCATGGGACTCACGTCTCAAGACGCCTATCTCAACATGCTGCCTATCTTCCACATGACCGGGCTGAACCTCTCCCTTTCGGTCATGCACGTGGGCGGCAAGAATGTGGTTATCGAGAAATTCGACGAAAACCGGGTCCTGGCGGAAACCGAGCGGGAGCAAGTATCGGTAT
>RCMY010004616.1_pt1 | contig 11862 bp, 11 predicted proteins | sample 2041341 | NCBI WGS metagenome assembly RCMY01 (sample SAMN09708234, study PRJNA481090) | Marine sediment metagenome, whole genome shotgun sequencing project.
CCGAATGTCGGCGAAATTGGCGTTCGACTGGAACAGCGGCACCGCCCATGCGCCCGAGATGACCGAGATCTGCGCATTGGGATCCTTCGAGATGGCCCAGTTGATGCCCTGATTGTCCCGCGGGCCGAATTGAAAACATTGCCGCTCGCCGCGTGTGTTCCAGATCAGACTGGCGAGGAAGGCGCGCGGGTTGTAGTCGCGCAAGGCGGCGCTGTCGCAGAGCGCACCATTGATCACGCTTGCGCCTTCAGCGAAATCGGCGCGGTCGGGCGCAAAGAGATGTCCATGCACCCGCGCGCCTGTGGCACGGGCCAGCCACGGCTCAAAATTGTCGAACAGGGAGGAAAAACCCTGAAAGACAGAATATTTCGCAGATGTCGGGCCGTTTTCGCGCGTCTCCACCGGAAAGCGGCTTTGCATATAGAGGCCGGGACGGCCGCGCGTGCGCCGCTCGACCGCCTTGGAAAAGATGCGGTCAATCTTGGCCGGGTTCGGCTCGGCGCGTTTCATCGCGCTGGCCTCGTCGGTGAGGAACGCGTCATAAAGGCGGTTCGCCTGTGGCCAGATTTTGCGCGCGACAAAGCAGTCCGAGCGGCGGAGCAACTGGAGATGATCGTCGTAGAAAATATGCGGTTTGCCCTGATAGTCGAATTTGCTCAGCGTCAGGGACCGGCTTTCTATCTGGCGTGAATATTGCCGCGCGAGGGTCTGAAAATAGCTCTCGTCCGGGATCCACACCTTGGAGAAGTAGCGGTCATGCGCTGCACGCTCGGGGTCCGAGAGGATCGCGGAGAGGGTCTGGCGCGTCAGGCACCACCATTGGCTGCCCATATGCGGAACGAGGCCACCGGGAATGCGCCGCTTCATCCCAATCGTGCGCTGAAACGCGACGTAGCGGTCAAAGAGAGTGCGGTGCTTGCGCCAGGAAAACGGGAAACGCAGTGTGAAACGCTCGGCGTCGAGGCCGCCGATGGTCCAGGGCACGTCTGCGGTCGTCGCGCTTTCAATGAAATCCGTATGTGGTCGCGCAGCTAGATAGTCGATCAGTTCCTGCACCGGGCGCAGCGGCAGGCACGAACCTGAGGCGAGGTAGACGTGCCGCACCTCGGGAAATTCCTCCAGCATCAACTCAGCAGAGCCTTGCGACGCGGCGACGATACCCCAAGTGCCCCATTCGCAGCGATGCCGCTTGGAAAAGCGGACATCGGGCAGATCAGACAGCGATTTCTGGAAGGTCTTGAATGCCGCGGAGGGCACTGAAACGTCTGCATGGATGACCAGCGGACAGCCCGCAGCCGACCAATGACGCGCGACCTGCTCGGCGCGGCCGAGTGCATTGTGGACCAGCATGACGATTCCGACGCTCATCCTGCGATTGTCCTTGCTGTCATGCCCAGTTGCCCTTGGACATGAGGCCTAAAATCTCTAACTGCCGCCAGTTTATATACTTTTCGGACCATTTGCACCAGAGCTGTGGCTGGTCTGCCATGTTTTCCATGTAGGCCTTGTATTCTATCGACGCGCAATAATGCTGTTTGCGCTGCATTTCCTCTTTGGTTTTTTGAGTGAACGTATCCAGAAACTTGGCATGGAGCAGCACGCCGCTGGCCGATTCGCCGCCCCATTCGTCATAGACAAGGTTCAGACCGCGCGGCAGCAGCGTATGGGTCGAGCTGATATAGGCATAGCGCCGGTTCCATTTGACCAAGGGAATCTTGTTGAGGGCGGGTGCCTTTTTAGGTGTGTCCTTGAAAAAGACGCGGGCGCGCGGGCCGCCTTGTATCCAGAGATTACCGAATTTCTTGTTTTTTCTGATCATATAGTTGCCGGGGTCGAACCACGACGCGATCTCGATCGGGTCCTGTCCGCGCCGGTAAGGCACGGCGTCTAACCGTCCCTTGGGATACATGTCCAGCAACATCGCGCCAAAACTGCGCACGTTCGATCCATCCAGCCAGTCGGTCAGCGCCTTGATCGGGCGCGTGTCGCAGAACGGGTAGATGAACAGTTCGTCCGGGTCGACGACGAGGGTCCAGTGATCATGGCCATATTTGGACTGAAGCCCGTTCAGCCAATCAACGCCAAAGCGCGCGCCCCTGTAGCTGCCGGTGGTGTGCCACAGCGACACGTCGGGCTGGTCGGCCAGATAGCCGCCGCTGCCGTCGCTGCTGTCATTGTCCACGATTAGGAAATGATTGACGCCCATGCTGCGGTAGTAGTCGAGGAAATAGGGCAGGCGCACATGTTCGTCGCGCAGAGTCGAAAACAGCAGAATGTCCCCCGGCGCGATCTGGCCCGTGCGATCGACCACCGGACGCAGGGACAGGCCCTTGCGAACCGAGCGCGCCTTGGCATGCTTGCGGCGCAGCCGCATCCGGTATGATTGCACGACACTCACGATGAGCTTCCTCTGAGCCTTGCCTCACGCGCAGCATAGACGCCGGGGATTAAGGTTCTATTGCCTCTTGTTCCAGCGGCGCGATACGCGGTGCGTGCATGATAAGGCCTTGGGGCGCTTGGGTAAACTGTTATTGTGCCGCTCATAGCCAAGTCCCGCGCGACATCAGGCCCATCGCCTCTAGCTGACGCCAGCCCAGATACCGGGTGGAGCCGTCGCACCACAGGTCCGGGTCGTCCCTCAGGCTGTCGTAATACCCGACGTAGAGGCCGGAACTGGCAAAGTGTTCCTGCCGCTCTTTCTCTTCGGCAGATCTTTTGATGACCATATGCAGGAACTTGGTGTGCAGCAGGACGCCGCTGGTCCATTCGCCGCCCGCCTCGTCATAGACGTGGTTCAGTCCGCGCGGCAGGGCCGAGTGGGTTGAACTGACATAGGCATAGCCGCGACGCCATTTAACCAGCGGCACCTTGCCCATCGTGGGGGCGCGGCGCGGCTCATCGGCAAAGAACGTGCGCGCGCGGGGCCCGCCCTGTATCCACAGATTTTCAAGGCGTTTCTGCTTTTGGATCATGTAGTTGCCGCCATCGAACCACCCCAGCGTGTCGCGCGGATCGTCCCCGGCGCTGTAGGGCGCCGCGCTGATCGGCCCCTTGGGATACATGTCCAGCATCAGCGCACCAAAAGAGCGAATCTGCTCCCCGTCCAACCATTCGGTCAGGGCGGGCAGGGGGCGGGTGTCGTGGAAAGGATAGATCAGGATTTCGTCCGCATCCAGCGTCAGGCACCAATGGTCGTGTCCGTAGCGCATTTGCAGCCATGTCAGCCAATCGACGCCGAAACGAGACAGGCGGTAGCTGGCCGGAGTGCGCCAGACCGACACGTCAGGCTGATCGCTTAGGTAATCGCGCGTGCCATCGTCGCTGTCATTGTCCACGATCAGGAAATGATCGACCCCCAACGCGCGATGATGATCCAGCCAAAAGGGCAGGCGCACCGCCTCGTTGCGCATGGTCGAAAAGCACAAGATCGCGCCGGGGGCGATCTGGCAGGTGCGGTCCGTCACGACACTTAGCTGGCGGCGCTTGCGAAAGCTGCGCCACAGCAGCCGGCGACGCTTCCAGCGCAGGCTATAGGCCATGGCCAGCGCTGCCGCAGTCGCCTTTGGTTGCGCGCTGTCGCTCATCCAATCTCCGCCCAGTTTCGCGAAAGTCAGATTCGCGCCTATTTTTCGTAATGTCCAGATTGATGCCAGCGCCATGCGTCGGCGATCATGGTGTCCATCGTGCTGCGTGCAGCGCTCCAGCCCAGTTCGGCCTCGGCGCGGGTCGAGCCCGAGACGAGTTTCGTGCAATCGCCGGGCCTGCGCGGCCCCTCGATCACCGGCACGTCGCGGTTCGTCACGGCGCCCGCGTGGCCGATCACGTCGCGCACGGAAAATCCCGATCCTGTCCCGAGGTTGAACACGCGGCTGTCCTTGCCATCCTCCAGCCATTTCAGGCCCAGCACATGCGCGTCAACCAAATCGCAAACATGCACATAGTCGCGGATGCAGGTGCCGTCCGGCGTGTCGTAATCGGTGCCAAAGATCGTCAGCGCGTCGCGCTTGCCTTGAATCGCGTCCAGCATGAGCGGCACCAGATGCGTTTCCGGCTGGTGGAATTCGCCCACCTCGCCTTGGGGGTCGGCGCCAGCAACGTTGAAGTAGCGGAATATGACGTGGCGTAAATTATGGGCGATCTCGAAATCGCGCAGCATGTCCTCTATCGCGCGTTTCGACGCGCCATAGGCGTTGATGGGATGCTGTGCGCACTCCTCGTTCAGCACCACGTTGTCCTGATCGCCGTAGGTTGCGCAGGTCGAGCTAAAGACAAAGTCGAGGCAGCGCGCATGGACGGCCGCCTGCATCAGCGTCAGCGATCCGGCGACGTTGTTGTGCCAGTATAGCTCTGGGATGCGCATCGACTCGCCGACCTGTGACAGGGCGGCGAAATGCATGACGGCGGCGGGGTTGTAGGCGGCAAAGACCTGATCCAGCCGCTCGCGATCGGTCAGTTCGCCCTGCTCGAACGGGCCGAACTGGACCGCGTCGGCCCAGCCTGTGCTGAGATTATCGTAGGTCACGGGGGTGTAGCCTGCCGCCTTGAGCGCCTTGCAGGCGTGGCTTCCGATGTATCCGGCGCCGCCCGTTACCAGGATGTTCGTCACGAGCCGTCCCTTCGATGTTGCCTCAGCGCGCGGCTTTGTCAGCCTCGACAAGCGCGTAGAGGAAATCGCGCAGATCGTCACGCAGATCGTCGCGTGCCAGCGCGAAGGCAACCGTGGCCTGAAGGAAACCAGCCTTGGAGCCGCAATCGTAGCGATGCCCCTTGAAGCGGAAGCCATAGACCTCTTCGCCTGTGCTGCGCGCCCCGTCGATTGCATCGGTCAGCTGGATCTCGCCACCAGCGCCGACCTGCTTCTTGTTCAGCATTTCAAGCACAGTGGGGGTCAGGATGTAGCGGCCGATGACGGCCAGATTTGAGGGCGCCGTGCCAGGCGCCGGCTTTTCTACCATCCCCTTGGTCGAGACCAGATCGCCCATGTCGTCCTTTATGTCGAGGATGCCGTAGGACGACGCCCTGTCGTCGGGCACCTCCATCGCGGCGACGATATTGCCGGGGTTTTCGCTGTATGCCTCGACCATCTGCTGCAGGCAGGGCGTTTCTGCGGCGATTACGTCGTCGGGCAGGATGACGGCAAAGGGTTCGTTCCCGATCAGGCGGCGGGCGCACCAGACGGCATGGCCCAGACCCAGCGGCTTGTGCTGGCGCATATACGCGATCTCGCCTGAATCCATGTTGGTGGATTTTAGGATCTCCAGCAGCTCGGTCTTGCCAGCCTTGCGCAGGGCCTGCTCCAACTGAGGGGCGTTGTCAAAATAATCCTCAAGCGCGCCCTTGCCGCGTGAGGTAACAAAGATGAATTCCTTGATCCCGGCGGCGCGCGCCTCGTCGATGGCGTATTGCACCAGCGGGCGATCAACCAGCGTCATGATTTCTTTCGGCACGGATTTCGTGGCCGGAAGAAAACGAGTCCCCATGCCTGCCACGGGAAAGATGGCCTTGGTAACCTTGCGGTGCATTGGTAGTCCCTTTTTGTTCAGCTTGAGGTCGGCGAAACATGATCACCGCATTTCCGTCTAGCCCTGAAACTTGGCGGGTTTACGACGCTCTTGCACCAAAGTGGAGGTTTTTCACACCATTCTTTCCATAACTCGGCAAGACCCCGCCATCGACCAGGATCGCGATTGCTCGTGTCACGCATTCTTGAGGGTAACTTTGGGCGAATAGGCGATAAAGAACGGATTCGCATAGCCTTTCTTGCCATAGGTGAGCGGTGTGTGATCGTCAAAGCGTACAACGCGCCCACCCGCCCCGGCCAGCACGGCGTGACCGGCGGCGGTATCCCATTCCATGGTCCGCCCGACGCGCGGATAGATGTCAGCCTCGCCCGTCGCGACGAGGCAGAACTTCAGCGAGCTTCCGGCGCTTTTGCTATCCTTGACGGCGTATTTTCCGATGTAGTCGTCGGTCGCCTGATCGCGGTGTGATTTCGAGGCGACGACCATCAGTGCGTCGTTGTCCGGGCTGGATACGTGGATCTGCGTCTGCGGCCCCACCTCGGATTTGTCCAGCGGGCCGGTTTCCTCGACCGCCGTGCCATCGGCGAGCGTGTAGAACATGCGGCCCTTGGCGGGCGCATAGACGACGCCGCGCGTAGGTGTGCCATGTTCGACATAGGCGATGTTCACGGTGAAATCGCCGCGCCGGTGGATGAATTCCTTGGTCCCGTCCAGCGGATCGACGATCAGGAACGTGTCGGCCTGTTTTTCATGTGAGGCTGCCTGCTCTTCTGTGACCAGCAGCACGTCGGGGAATTCGGCGCGCAGCCCGGCCGAAATCAGCGCATCGGCGGCCTCGTCGGCGGCGGTGACGGGGCTGTCGTCGGATTTCGATTTCACGTCGAAGTCATCCTGGCCATAGATCTGCATGATTGCATCTCCGGCCTCGAGGGCGAGGCGGCGCATCTGAGTGGTTAGTCGTGCGTAGTCCAAGGCATGTCTCCTGCATCGGGGCCTGCAACGCGGTGTTGCGGGAAATGGTCCGGCCCTTTATGGTGCGATGCTAACGGAACGGCAAGAATTCCGTGATAAGACGGCAGGGGCAACGGCGCAGGGTCGACGCAATGTTTCAACAAACCCATCACAAGTCGAAGCTGCACACCGCGGTCTCGATACTCGAGTTGATGTATCACGCGACGGTGCGCGACGTGCGCAAGACGCATGGTAACGCGTTCATGGCCATCGGGCTGAATATCCTTCAGGCGCTGGTTTTTCTGGCGGCGTTCTACGTCATGTTCTCGGTTCTGGGGCTGCGCGGTGCGGCGTTGCGGGGGGATTTCCTGCTTTATATCATGTCGGGGATTTTTCTGTTCCTGACGCATGTGAAAACGCTGGGCGCGGTCGTCGGGGCCGAAGGGCCATCATCGCCGATGATGAAGCACGCGCCGATGACCACGGCCATTTCGATCACCTCGGCGGCGCTGGGCGCACTCTATGTGCAGGTCTTTACCATGGTCCTGATCCTCTTTGCCTACCACGTCGCCGTGCATCCGTTCGAGATCGAGCGACCCTACCCGGCCTTTGGAATGCTTCTGCTGGCGTGGTTTACCGGCGCGGCGATCGGGCTGGTCCTGCTGGCGATCAAGCCGTGGTTTCCCACGTTCGTTGCGACCTTCGCCACCGTCTATCAGCGGGCGAACATGATCGCGTCTGGCAAGATGTTCGTGGCCAACATGTTGCCAACCTACATGCTGCGGATGTTCGACTGGAATCCGCTGTTTCACACGATCGATCAGGCGCGGGGGTTCGTGTTCGTCAACTACTCGCCGCATAATTCGAATGTAACCTATCCCATCGTCGTGGCGATCACGTTGACGATGATCGGCCTGATGGGTGAATTTTATACGCGCCGCCATGCGTCCTTCAGCTGGGACGCGCGGCGCTAAGCCGGGCCTCAGCCCGCCTTGCGCACCGCGTCTACGATAGTGGTGACGACATCGCGCAGCATGGCCTCGTCCTCGCATTCGGCCATGACGCGGATCAGTGGCTCGGTCCCCGAGGGGCGGATCAGCAGGCGACCTTTGCCCTGTAACCGCTGTTCCTGCGCGGCGATCACGTCCTGAACTCCGGGATTGGCCAGCGGCGCGGTCCCATCGGCCAGCTTGACGTTTTCCAACAGCTGCGGCACCGGATCAAAGCTGTGCAGCAGCGCGCTGGCTGGCTGGCCGCTGGTGACCATCGCAGCGAGGAACTGCAGACCGGCCACCAGCCCGTCGCCGGTGGTGGCGTAATCGCTCATCACGATATGGCCCGACTGCTCACCGCCTAGGTTGAAGCCGCCAGCGCGCATCCGCTCGACCACGTGGCGGTCGCCAACCTTGGTGCGCTCAAGCGCGACGCCGATGCCTTGCAAATACCGCTCCAGCCCCAGATTGGACATGACGGTCGAGACCAGTGCGCCGCCTGCCAGCGTGCCCGCCTCTGACCACAGTCGCGCAAAAAGCGCCATGATCTGATCACCGTCGACAATGCGCCCCATTTCGTCGATCAGCACGATCCGGTCAGCGTCACCATCAAGGCATATGCCCAGATCGGCGCCGTGACTGCGCACCGCATCCGCCGCTGCCTGCGGCGAGGTCGAGCCGCAGCCAAGGTTTATGTTGAATCCATCGGGCGACGTGCCCAGCGGGATCACATCTGCGCCTAGCTCCCACAGGACTTCGGGCGCGGCCTTGTAGGCGGCGCCATTGGCGCAATCAACGACAATCTTGAGGCCTGTCAGCCGGGTGGTACGCGGAATCGTCGTTTTGGCGTATTCGACATAGCGGCCCTGCCCTTCCTCAATTCGCTTGGCGCGGCCAATATTGACGGGTTTAGCGAGTTGAATGTCGCCAGTGATGATCCGCTCGATTTCGGCCTCGGAGGCGTCGTCCAGCTTGAACCCATCGGGGCCAAAGAACTTGATTCCGTTGTCGTGATGCGGATTGTGGCTGGCCGATATCATGATGCCCAGATCGGCCCGCATCGAGCGCGTGAGGAATGCGACCGCTGGCGTCGGCACCGGCCCCAGTAGCAGCACATTCATGCCGGTCGAGGTCAGCCCCGCGGTCAGCGCGTTTTCGATCATATAGCCCGAGCGGCGCGTATCCTTGCCGATCACCACGCGGTGGCCGTTCAGCCCGTCCTGACGAAAATGCCGCCCGGCCGCGGCGCCGACGCGCAGTGCCATCTCGGCAGTCATGGGATAGGTATTGGCGGTGCCGCGAATGCCGTCGGTGCCGAAAATATTGCGCGTCATGAGGGTGCCTTTTGTCATTGCGTGCCGGATCTAAGGGGCGGCGCGAGGCCATCCGACTGCCTGCCGCTATAACGGCCCTGCGTCGCCTTGGCGAGAGCGCGCGTGTTGCCATTGGCGCGCAGGGCAGGCAGAACCGCGCCATCGTTCTGATACCCGGAGTCGCCATCATGCCGCTATTCTCGATCCCGCAAGCGCATAGATGGGCGTGGTGCGTAACGGCGCTGATTGCGGCGGCGCTTTGTGTTACTACGCTCAGCCCTGCCGTGCCTGCAATCGGGCCACCGAACAGCGACAAGGTCCAGCACTTCATCGGCTTCGCCGCGCTGTCGCTGCCGCTTGGTTTTGCCTATCCGCGCCGGACATTGGCCATTATTGCTGGTGCCACGCTGTTTGGCGCAGGGATCGAACTGGTGCAGCCTTTCGTCGGGCGCGGTGCCGAGCTGGCCGATCTGGTCGCCGACGCGCTTGGCGCTACCACCGGCGCGCTGGCCATGCGCGCGCTGCGCCGGTAGCGTCAGACCAGCGTCGCGCCCGCTGCGCGCATCCCTGCCAATGCTGCGTCCATGGAGCCATTGACGTCTATCCCGCGACTCAGCGCCGTCTCGACCCGCACGTCGTAGCCCAGCCTGGCGGCGTCCACCGCCGAGAAGTTGACGCAGAAATCCAGTGCCAATCCCACCATTGTCAGCGCAGTGATGCCCCGCGTTTGCAGATACCCATGCAGGCCAGTCGGCGTTTCGCGATCATTCTCGAAAAAGGCCGAGTAGCTATCGATCGACGGGTTATAGCCCTTGCGGATGATCATGTCGGCGCGATCCGTGTCCAGTTGGCCGTGAAACCGCGCGCCCGCGCTGCCCTGAATGCAATGGTCGGGCCACAGCACTTGCGGCCCATACGGCATGTCGGTCACATCCATCGGCTCTGCGCCCGGATGGCTCGAGGCAAAGGATGAATGCCCCGCCGGATGCCAGTCCTGCGTCAGGATCACTGCGCTAGATTCGCTCATGCGCGCGTTGATGCCCTCGACGATGGCATCGCCACCAGCCACGCCCAGCGCGCCGCCGGGGCAGAAATCGTTCTGCATGTCGATCACGATCAGGGCGTCGGTCATGGCAGTCTCCTTTAGGGCCGCAACATCGGTAGGCGCAGCCGCGCCGGGCGTCAACATCGCCCCTCTTGCCGTGCGCGCCCCTTCGGCCTAAACCCGCGCGCATGTTTACCATCGCTGCACTCTATCACTTTTGCCGTCTGAATGACCCCGCCGCGCTGCAAGGGCCACTTCTGGACCTTTGCCGGGCCGAGGGGATCACCGGCTCGCTCATCCTCGCGCATGAGGGGATAAACGGGACCATCGCCGGACCGCGCGGCGGCATCGAGGCGGTTCTGGCGCATCTGCGCGCCTGGCCCGACTGCGAGGCGCTGGAGCACAAGGAAAGCACCAGCCGACAGCAGCCTTTTGGGCGCCTTAAGGTGCGGCTGAAACGCGAGATCGTCACCATGGGTCAGCCCGACGTCGATCCGCGCGCGCGCGCGGGACATTATGTCCGTCCCGCCGACTGGAACGCGCTGATCGCAGAGCCGGACGTCGCGGTGATCGACACCCGCAACGACTACGAGGTCGCCATCGGTACGTTTCAAGGCGCAATCGATCCCGAAACGGCCAGCTTTCGCGACTTCCCGGCATGGTGGGAGGCGAACAAGCACCGCTTTCATAACAAGCGCATCGCCATGTTCTGCACCGGTGGGATCCGCTGCGAGAAATCGACGAACTACCTGCTGGGGCAGGGCGTCGAGGACGTCTATCACCTCAAGGGGGGAATCCTGAAATACCTCGAAGAGGTCCCGCAAGAGCAGAGCGCATGGCAGGGCGAATGCTTTGTCTTTGATGGGCGCGTGTCGGTCAGCCATGGCCTCGCTGAGGGGCCGCATCACCTGTGCCATGCCTGCCGCCGTCCGATTCTGCCCGCCGATATGCAGCGCCCCGAATACGAACAGGGCGTTGCTTGCCATCACTGCGCCGATGAGACCAGTGAGGCGGACAAGGACCGATTTCGCGAACGCCAAAAGCAGATCGCATTGGCGGAGGCCAGAGGCGAGCGGCACATGCACAACATTCCCGGCGATTGATCCGGCGCGCGCCGCGCTCTTTCATTGTTCCACAAATACTCGAATCCGGACGATCGAAAACCGGCGCCGCGCCTTGTTAGGTGCGTGCCGGTCTAGAACAGCTATGTCGGGCGTATCCTCCACCCCTCTCAGCGAGGGGGTTCAGCGGCGGCCCCCAGGGAGGAGGAAAGGGCCGCCGCCATGCCCGGATGCCTTCGGGAGGAGAGAGGCATCCGGACTTCGTACACCCGCCGCGCGGCGGGCGATATTTTAGCCCTGGTGGCGCGTGCCGTAGACGGCGCGCCACGCGTCGGCGTGAATGGAGCCGCGGCTCAGGCCGAGATCGGCCAGTTCATGGCTCGACAGATGCGACAGCGCATTGACGGTCTCGCGATAGGACCGGCGCTGAACGAACTTGTGCTTCATGTTGCTCAGCATTGCCGACAGAGTCTGGATGGCTGAGGGGCGACCTGCATGTGTGTTTGATGCGTAACTCATGATATATTCCTTACTATTTGCATGTGGCGGTGTGGCCCGGATCGGCGCGTCCGCTATTGTTCTTGTCTGGCCTCTACATACGCCTTCGCTGCAGTTGCACAATAGCAAGGATCAGCAATGCTGCTATGCAGCAATTGCATACGTAGTGTTGACCTAAAGTCATGCAAAACTTGTGGTTTCCACTCGGCTTTCCCGGATCACCCTTGCCCCTGCGCCAAAAACTGCCACCTATGAGGCAAGGCATTTCAGGAGGTAGGTCATGGCCGTCACGCGCACTGACATCGAAGCACAATTGGCCCAGATCGAGTTGCCGGATGGCGGCAATCTGATATCGCGCGACTGGGTGCGCGCGCTCAGCGTCGAGGGCGGCGAGGTGCGCTTTGTGATTGAGGCGCCCAGCCCCGAGATAGCCCGCCAGATCGAGCCGCTTTGCGCTGCAGCCGAACGCGCAGTCGCAGC
>RCMY010004617.1_pt1 | contig 11861 bp, 8 predicted proteins | sample 2041341 | NCBI WGS metagenome assembly RCMY01 (sample SAMN09708234, study PRJNA481090) | Marine sediment metagenome, whole genome shotgun sequencing project.
AGCATAGTGGGCCTATGTTGAGGGTAAACAACGAAGCAATGTGCCGCTTTTGGACTGACCCGAAGGGCGCTAAGCAGGCCGCCCTCTGCGGCGTTGCACTGGTTCGGCGTAGGCCCACTATGCCGTCACCAGTGCGTCTTGCAGAGAACGGCCTGCTTAACGCTGCATTAGGCAATATCATCCGGAAGGGGTACTAGTCAGCTTCTTCCTCGTGCTCAACCACCAGCCGCACGCCGCGTTCGTCTTGCACCAAACGTTGGCCCGTCTGTAGCTCAAATCTATTTTCTTTGGCTGTAAAGATTTTGTCGCTACTGCCGGTAATTGCAGGCACTTCTGCCACGTCTTTGCCGTCGTTGTTGAAGTGGATGATCTGTTTCCAGCAGCGGCTCGGCGCGTCGCCCAAAATGACTACCAGGTCGCCGGGCCCGGCGCTGTTAAGGACGGCGTCGATCGCCTCTTGCTCATCGGGTATTATTTCAATAGCATTTTCCGCAACACCGCAGGCGATTAGCTCATCACGCAGTAAGTTTGGCACTTCATCATGTCCACGCCGGCGGCGGTCGTCGTCGGCTTTACATATATAGTAGTCAAATGCTTTGGCCGCCGCACGTGCAACGTCTCTGATATCTTCGTCGCGACGATCTCCGGGCGAGGTCAACACCATGCGGCGCTTGCCAGTAACGTCGATACGCTGCGCCAAATCAGCAATGGCACTGACGGCGGCCGGATTGTGCGCGTAATCAAGAATAACTTTGAACGGGTGCTCATCGTACACGTTGGTGCGCCCGGGTGCCTGGAAGAAGCTGGCATTAAAGGTACGCAGGCCGTGTGAAATATCTTCCAGTGACTTGCCGAAGCTAAAGGCAATGGCCGCCGCAAACATGGCGTTTTGTACGTTATGTAGCGCCTTGCCTTCCAACGTCGCCGGAATTAGATGAGTCCATAGCAAGGGAATATGCGCGCCCTTGTCATAAATAGTGATCATGTCGCCGTTGATGCCTTTCTCCAGCACCGCCGCCCGCCCGCCGGCGCGAATATGTTCGCGCACCAGGCCATGCCCCGGGTCCATAGTGACATAACAGAGATTTTCAGCGCGCGTATAGTCGGCCATCGCGAGGCAGTGAACATCGTCGGCATTGAGCACCACGGTATCGTCGGCCACCTCAACCACCACGCGCTTGATATGCGCTAACTGCTCCAGAGTATCGATGCCGCGTTGGCCGAGGTGGTCGGCGGTCACGTTCAGGCAAGCCGACACATTGCTACGGGTATAGCCCAGCCCGCGTTTCAGTATGCCGCCGCGCGCGGTTTCCATAATCGCAAAATCAACCGTTGGATCGCGCAGCACAATATGCGCTGACGTTGGGCCGGTCATATCCCCCTTCACAGTTAAATGGCCGTCGATATAAACGCCATCGGTAGACGTCATGCCAGTGTTATGGCCGGCAGTTTTGAGGATATGCGCCAACATTCTGGATGTTGTGGTTTTACCATTGGTGCCGGTAATCGCGGCAATGGGTATGCGCGCGTCGGTGCCGGGTGGGAACAGCATATCAATGACTTTGCCTGCCACATCTCTGGGCTCACCTTCGCTGGGAGCGACGTGCATGCGAAAACCGGGCGCGGCATTAACCTCGACGATGCCGCCGCCAATATCTTTATACGACTGGGTGATGTCGTCGGTTAGAAAATCCACGCCGCCAACGTCCAGCCCGACGGCGCGAATGGCACGCAAGGCCATATCGCGGTTGTCAGGATGGACCACGTCGGTTAAGTCGATGGCAGTACCGCCGGTGGAAAGATTAGCGGTAGAACGCAGATAAAATAACTCATCTGCCGGCAAAACAGAGTTTTCATCATGCCCGGCTTGTTGCATCAGACGCCTCGCCTGATCGTCCAGCTCCAGCCGGGTGAGAACTTTTTCATGGCCAATGCCACGCCGCGGGTCTTCGTTGACCCTATCGACCAGCTCATTAATAGTCGAGCTACCATCGCCCACAACATGACCCGGCACTCGCTTCGCAACCGCGACCAGCTCATTGTTGACAACTAACATGCGGTGGTCCAGCCCCGTCATATAGCTTTCGACCAACACGGCGCTACCGCTGCCATGATCTTTGGCCATGTTAAACGCCAGCCGCACTTCTGCATCGCTATTTAGATTGATGCTAACGCCGCGACCATGGTTGGCGTTTAACGGTTTCACTACCACGGGATAGACGATGCGATGCGCTACCCGCACGGCCTGGTCTGCACTGTAGACCATGTATTGCAGTGGCACGGGCAGGCCAAGCTCACTCAGCAAATTATGCGTGTCTTCCTTGTCACAGGCTATCTCAACCGCGATGTGTTTGGTCTCGCTGGTGATGGTTGCCTGAATGCGCTGCTGGTATACGCCATGCCCGAATTGCACCAGACTGTATTTGTTCAGCCGCAGCCATGGAATGTCGCGTTCTTCAGCAGCCTTGACCAGCGCTGCAGTACTTGGCCCCAATTCGCGGCGCTGCGCCATGCGCACAAAGTCATGCAATTCGTTTTCAAAGTCGAAGTCTTTGTTGAATTCAAAACTCAACTGGGCTTTAACTTTGTCTGGCAACAAGTGCATAAGCAGTTTGATTGCCAGCTCGCCCGCCTCCAAACCCACATCGCGTTGCTGATACTGGAAGACCATATTGTATTCGCCCGGGTTGCCAGTGGAGCGGGTTTTACCGAAGCTCACAGCCGAACCCGCCAGGGTTTGCAGCTCCAGCGCGACGTGCTCCATGATGTGGCCCATCCACGTGCCTTCGTCCTCACGCAGGCGGCGCAAGAAGCCGCCGGCTTCACCATAGGAGCAGCCGTGGGTGTCGAGACTGGGAATGGCGGCGACCAGTCCTTCAGTAAAATCCTTTCCGAGTTTTACCGATGGCCAGTCTTCCAGCACGCCCAAATCAAGCACATGCCGAATAACTGGAAAATTGGCATACACATTGGGACCAACATAAACATTTGAAGACAAAATACGCATGATAAATGACCGTTGGTTTTTTATTCACTATGAATGGTGAGGATTTACGACCGACTATAAACAGAAACGTACGCTGCGCCAATCAGAACCGACGAACATACAAACAGAGACTGCAGGGTAACTACCGAGTCGAGTACTAAGGCGGCGCGATGGCGTCGCGGGTTTTGATATTGAATTTTCCACCGTCAGATAGCAGGTGCAGCTTTAAGCCGAGCAATGATAACGCCTCACCCATGCGCGCCACCGCCATAGACGAATAGCTCAGCTCACTGGCATCTATAATGGTAACGCCGCCACTGCCAACCACCTCCAGCATATCGTCTGGCCCGATAAATGCGGCGGTGTCTTCGTCAAGACCAACGCCGATTAAAAACGGATTGTAAGACACGGCTGCCAGCAGGCGCCCCAGGCGATTGCGTTCGTTAAAGTGTTGGTCTATGACCATGGCGTTGGTCAAGCCCAAACCGGGCGCAAGGTTCACGCCATTCTCGGTTGGCACCAAGCCTTTGGGTCCACCGGCAATCATATGCTCAGGCATAATCGCCGCACCGGCCGACGTACCGCCTACGTGCAGGCCGGCTGCATTCAATTTGCGAATTTGCTGGAAGACAGGCGTGCCGCCCAAAATGGTAGACAGGCGCAGCTGGTTGCCGCCAGTAATAAACACGCCGCTGGCACGCTCCAGTATTTCCAGAAAATCTTCGCGCTGCGCATGTTCGCGCTCGGTGATTGACAGCGACACGGCCTGCTTCACACCCAGCTCGGTAAACACTTCGACATACCGCGAGCCAGTATCCTCCAGCTCGGATGCGGTTGGAATGACGGCTATTTCTGCTTCACTGCCGCCACATATTTCAACAAAACGGCCCAGCACGTTAAGGTCGAAAATTTTGTCTTCACCACCGCCAATGGGAATGACGTAGCCGCGCTGTTGACCTTCGAGCACTGGGGAGGGGCTCATTAACGGGAATCCTCAAATAAATCGTATCTTAATTGTTTATTGTCGCGTACATGCCATTCGCCCATAGCCATGACGGCGGAGACAGCATGTTGCGCATCGAGAATAACGAGGTCGGCATCCAACCCCTCGGCAATTTGGCCTTTACATTCCAGCTTCAATAGCCGTGCGGCGTTGCTGCAGAAGAACGGCAGTATTTGCTCAAGCGGCAAGCCCTCTGCCAGCAACTCCTGCAGCGCTTCGGTTAACGCGCTGGTGCGGCCAAAATCCATTGCCAACAATTCGCCGTTGGCATCGAACGTTGGCAGACAGCCGCCGCCATCGGAGCTGACGGTCAACTTGTCAGCGGGTAGCTCGCGTTGCAGATAGAGTTTGATTGACTCGGCCGCCGACCAGCCCTGCGCGTCGGCGGGGAACGCGGTGACGTCGATATAGCAGCCGTGCTGTACCAGTTCGCAGGCTTCATCGAACAGCCAGCGCTGCCGGTTAACGTGGGTGGGATTAAAAACGCGCGGTGGAATTTCCGACTCCTCCAGCGCCGCGCGCACCAGCTGCAGACCGCGCTTACCGTCACCCATATGTAAATGCACAATGCCCGCCTTGCCGCTCATTAAACCGGCCACATGTGCGTCGCTGGCAATGCGCAATAGTTCATTCAACGTCGGCTGACTGGAGCGATGGTCGCTAATGGCGAGCTCGCCAACGCCAATCACCGGGTCAATAAACACAATATCGCCACGCACGCTGCCGGTCAGCGTCACCGGCGGCACGTGGTAGCCGCCGCAATAGCAGTAGGCTGTTAAACCCTGGGCGTTTAAACCGCGCGCTTGGGTCACCAGTGTTTCGGTATTACGCGTCAGGTCGTCGGTGCCTAACAGGCCAACCACAGTGGTCACGCCGGCGGCGGTAAACTGACTCAGCGGCACCGGCGGCACGCGCGATGCCGGCCCGGTTTCTCCGCCGCCACCGGTTATGTGGGCATGGCCGTCAATCAGCCCCGGCAGCAGGCGTTTACCTTCGGCGTCGAAAACCGCTACGTTCAGTGCGGCATCCAGTGCAGGCACCTGCTCGGTGATACTGACAACCTTAGCGGCAGCCACCAGCACATGCCTGACGCCCAGATGAGCGGGAGAGTAGACATCGGCGTTCAGAATGAGATGTAGCTGGCTAGTCATTCACAGTAGGCAGCTCAGGCCGCACGAATAATTGAGGCGCGCAGCATAACAAAAGCACTGGAAAAGCTGTATTTATTCTTATTCATAACGGGCGCGGCGCTTGCCGCATACGCATAAACTGAGTAGATTCAGCGCCACACCTGTGCTGTGGCAACCAGGTCGCATTCCAACGCGATAGCCAACACTTTTTATTTCGGAAACTGCATGGACCAAACCACTAAAAGCGGTGTACTGCTTGCTCTTGCCGCCTACGGTTCCTGGGGCATTGCACCTATCTATTTCAAGCTGATGCAAACCGTACCGGCAATAGAAATTCTGGCACATCGGGTGGTCTGGTCTTTTCTGCTGACACTGATTTTAATTGGACTGTTGCGCAAGCGCCGTGCGCTGACTACCGCGCTGCGTTCGCGCCGGGTCAAATTGACACTGCTAGCTTCCACTGTCTTGATCGGCTTCAACTGGGGGCTATTTATTTGGTCAGTTAACAGCGGTAATCTGCTCAGTGCCAGCCTTGGTTACTATATCAATCCGCTGATCAACATTTTTTTAGGGGTACTGTTTCTGGGCGAACGACTCGACCGCGTGCGCACTCTGGCAGCAAGCCTGTGCGCGGCCGCCGTGATGTTTGAAATCGTCCGCTTCGGCAGTTTGCCCTGGGTGGCGCTGGGGCTGGCCTGCAGTTTCGGGCTGTACGGGTTAGTGCGCAAACGGCTGGCGGTAGACAGCTTCACCGGCATGGCACTGGAAACCGGGCTACTGCTGCCGCTGGCTATTGGCTATCTGCTGTTAAGCAGCAGCCCTAGTACCGACTTGACCAATAACTCCACGTCGCTGAACTTACTGCTACTGGCAGCCGGCCCGGTGACCATGCTGCCGCTGCTGTGCTTCACCGCAGCGGCTAATCGCATTAGTTTAACGGCGCTGGGATTTTTCCAGTACATCGCACCGACAGGCATGCTGCTGTTGGCGGTGTTCGTGTTCGGTGAAGCGTTAAGCTCCGGCACGCTGATTACCTTCGGTTTGATTTGGGCAGCGCTGGCACTAGTAAGCTTTGACTCGGTTAAAAGACTAAGGAGCGCGCGGGCGGCAGCCCTTGTTCAGGTTGGGGACTAAATACGCGTGAGATTCTAAAAGGCCTTATCTGGACACCTGCTAATAGAACGGCGTTCATGAAGCTTGAGTGGTTCCGTTTCACGTCGGCCCGCATTAGCCATTTTAACAGCGCCCCTATCGTCGTGCGCTGAACTGGTTATACCGGGGAGATGGGCTACAAGATCTTCTGCTATCCAAAGGACGCCATAGCGGTGTTCGACGCCGTATGGAAAGCGGGTGAACCTTTTGGCATGCGATCGCTGGGGCTGTAGACACCCGACATAGTGCGCATCGAGGCCGGACTGGTGTTCGCCGGTTACGAATATCACCTCGTCACCGTCGGCCGGGCAATATAATGCTTGATGCAAGCAACTTGCCGAGCACACACTGGCTATGAGAGGTTTGCCGATATCTCAATAGCTTTCAACAAATAGGCAACATCAGAAGCGGCCCTGTGGGTAGGCGGTGAAATTTGGGCGGCCTGCCGGTAGATCTGTTCGACTGAAAAACAATCATTTTCCTGGCCATCCAAATTACGCCGGATAATATCGCCGGTGTCGTGTACTCGAATAATCGATGTATTAACACCAAGACAAGAAAATGCTTTCAGCCAGCCTGCATCGTATGGCGGATTGTCTGAGTACACTCTATAAACCGCAAACAGCTCGCAAATTTGAGTCCACGCCTGCGTGGGATCAATGCCCTCAGTCAACAGTGTAGGCCTGGCAATATGGTGTACTTGTTCAGCCTCAACACTCCAGTGCGTCCAGTCACCCAGTGCTGCCGGATTGATAAGAAAACTGCTGATGCCGAGGCTGCTATTACCCCAGGCAAATTCAATTGGATAAGAACCTTTGCCGAATCCGGACGCCTCAATATCTATCACTATATAATTCATAGTGATCATTATACTAAACCTGAACGCTCCAACGTGGTGGGGTAACATTAGTTTCTTTACACCACACTAACTTTGCAACAATGCTGAGTTTACGGTCGAAGGATCTTCCAAACCCACGTCGCGACAGTGCGCGTCGATTCCCAGGCCTTCGCGCGGGTAGTGCGCACAGACGCTCTGGTACTCGTTCAAGGTGTCGTAGAGTTCTGCCTCTGACAGTGAGTTAAGGTAACCGCACTCGCCAATGCCCCCTTTGGGTATTGGCGCCACCAGATTGCCACCGCGCTTCTGTAAAATCTTGCGGTGGCTCTCCAACATGACGGGCTGGTTGTTGAGTATGTCGTGCGTCAGGCTCAACCCGTAACCGCTGATTAGACGCAGAATGCGATGCATGTCTTCGTCTTCAATCCAACCGGCGCGAGCGCTAAGAAAGGCACCATAGCCCATGCCAATTGCCACGGCGTGCCCGTGTAACAGCCCCGCCTCAATCTCGAAACCGGGCGACCAAGTGTGACCATAGGCATGCGGGCGACACTGGTGGGTTTCGTAGAGGTTGTCGTATTCAGCTTCAATATACGACTTCAATGCGCCCGCTAGAATGCGCTGAGATAACCCGTGAATGGCATCGGTCGAGTCACAGTCGACTGTGCCAAAGCGGGTATCGATCAGGCGTGCTTGCGCAGCCTCAAGATCATTGAACAACTCGAGATTTTTTACCACTGCCATCTTGATGATCTCGGCAACGCCGTGGCGTAACCAGCCCTCGTGCAGCGTTTCGAAGAAGAACCGGTCGGTAATCGACAGCACCGGCGGATGATAAGCCCCCATCAGGTTTTTATAACCGAAGCCATCGCAGCAGGTCCGCGGCGACGGGCCGGCGTCGATGCCGGTAACGATTGAAGTAGACAGCATCACGTAGGGCGTATTGCGTCCATATAGCGCGCAAGCCAGGCCGCCGGTATCGGCCAGCACGCCACCGCCGGCAATAAGCACGGGCTCATTGCGCGACACACCCAACTGCTTGAAATCACTAAGCATGCGCTCCACCGTAGACAGCCCCTTGTCGACCTCCATCGCCCGATACACGCGTTTTTCCAGGACGATGCCATGATGATCGAAATACGCCGCCAGAGCCTCGCCGTGCAGTGCGTCGACGTTCTGATCAACCAGGCAAACGCAACGGCCTAATGGTTTATAAATATCCCGTAACGCGGGTTGCTCCACACTGATGGCGTGATCGATTGTGCGGATGGAGGCAAAGGTGCTAAAGCTCATTAAGGCCTCTACCGTCTGCTGGTCGGGGGTGCTCTGCACACTCCCACCGCATTCGCGATAGACCGACGTCGGGTAAATAGCATGCGGGTTGGAGTCGCTGAGTGCGGCTCCCATAGCGGCAAAAACGCACGCTCGCGCCGAGTCACCGGTCATCGTTGTCAGGTGTGTCAGCAACCTGGTCTCAGACAGCGCTGGCGAACGCATCACCTGGTCAGCAAAATTCGACCACGGCGAGCTGGCGTGCTGATCGTCGTCGGCTGAATCCAGCGCCTCGAAAAGACGCCCCAGCAGCACAAAAAATTGTCCCAGCGGCAGATTCAGCGCGCCGCGCAGCATACGACACGCTGAAATACCTCGCACCGCGTTAGCCGCCGCGAAGTCAGCACCTAACGCATCGGCAAAGGCAGGCGCTTCGATAAGCGTTCGCAACAGCGCCTCAAACGCTTCACTTTCGCAAAGTGCTGCAAGGCTGGCATCAACATCTGCCGATGCAGGACCGGTAAGCGCTGCGCTGCTCATCAGGTTTTTAAGTTCGGTAGTGATAGAGGTCATATGTCTAACTCCGATAGAGAGCAGGGCTCTGGTTATACAAACAGGAAAGGAGGAAACGTAAGGCGTATGTGAGGTAGAACATGACTGTCTCTACGCGAGTAGCGCCTATTCGATGGATTCATTAAACAGATTCCAAGTCAGCTTGCTGCGGCGCCGGTCGGCGTAACGAACAGGCTGTGCGACGCGCTGGCATCGATCAATCACCGCCTAGCTGCACGAGCTTGCCAATATTGAAATCGATACGCAGCCATCCTTGTCGCGCGCGCAAGTCGCGTAATAATAAAAGCGGCACATGCCAGTGGTGCAGCATAAGAAAGGGCAATGGGTCCCGCCAATCGAACACCGCGTCTTTGCCGTGGGCGATCACTTTAAGCCGCGCGGCGACAATTGAGGGCGAATTCAAATGCGTCAGCAGTCGCCATAGCTCGTGATACAGCCAATACGTCGGGCGACTGGATGCCAATGGACGAATAGGCTCGGCCAACGGGTCGCGCTCCAGATACGCATCCGCCACCTCGGGATGGTTGTAGAACATTGTGATAGCCGAATGGGTACGCGGATTGCACTCGATCGCATAGACTTTGCCGTCGTCTTCAGCCTCGATGAAATCAAACGATGCCTGCCCGGTAAGTGCCAGGGCTTTGCCGTAGTGTCGAATCCATGCCTCGATGGCGGGCTTGTCGATAGACGCGTAGTTAATTTGAAACGCCGATGACTTGCAGCAGCAATGCACTCTCAGCTCGCCATCGCGCAGCGTGCCATGGGTGCAGTACTCAACACCTGGAATAAACTCTTGCATTACCCAGGGGTTCTGCTCCGAGATCGGCAGCGTCGCCACAAAGGCTGCGGTTTGCGCCGGCGTCGACATAGGCAATTTGGTCAGGTCCAGACGCCGTACAGAGTCGTAACGGATGCTTTTCAGGATGAACCGACGCTTATAGTTGGAGAAGTCGAACGCGGTCACTTGATAGGCATGAGTGATAAGAAAAGACTGCGGTACCAGCAAGCCTAACGCTTGAGAGATTTCGGCAAACTGCTGCTTGTCGTCCAGCTTTTCAATGCTGTCGAGGCTAACGTGAACAACGTCGCAGTAGGGAGCGAGTGCGGTGATTGCTTTGGAGTCGAACAGGCTGGCCACCGGGCTGCTGACCGGCACGAAGCTATCGACCTTCTCGCGTTGGACAATATCCAGCAGAGCCGCTGTGTAACCGGGGCTATCAGGTGCCGGAACCGTATAGAATCGGTCCACCGCTGAAGAAAACCTGTGGCCGGTAAGCCAATAGCCATGACTCTCAATAAGAATCACGCGGTGACCGGCCTGGTGAAACGAACGTGCCAAATGCAGCGCTTTGGTCATCTTACCGCCGCTGACTAAAACGGTCCTGGGATGCTCTGCCTTGGCTCGGCCCAGTGTCGACCCCGCCGCACGCGCTATCAAACTTACAATCAATGCCGTCAGGCACACCATAGCGCTTAACGGCAGCAACAGCGTGAGGGCCATAAGCGTTAGCAAAGTCTTGCCAAAATATTGGTCAGTCACGTCGCGTGGGTGTACTTGGTAGAACGCGTAAATGAGACCACGTTCACTACTACACCCGGCGTATCAAGGTTAAGCCATCGCGCAGAGGCAGCAGCACTTGCTCAACGTTCGGGTTATTCATGAGAGCCTCATTGAACAGTGCAATCGCCTCGCCGTTAGCAGTCTTTTCCTGATCGAGATACGGCTGGCCCTGCATGAGGGTGTTATCCACACAAATTAGCCCATGCGGTGCAAGCAGAGAGTGTTCAATAATGGCGTCGACATAAGCACTGTAGCCGCCCTTATCCGCATCGATAAAGATCAGATCGAATGGCCCCTCATCAGGCTGCAAACGCCGTAGTGACTCCATCGCCGGGCCGACTTCGATACGAATCTTTTTGCCGTGTGGCGATTGGGCGAACTGCTCGCCGGCAAAGCGCGCGACAAAAGCTTCTACCTCGAACGCCAGCACCGAACCGTTATCGGGCAGCGCTTCGGCCATCGCCAGCGCCGAATAACCGGTAAAGAGACCGATCTCCAGTATTTTTTGGGCATTGATGGCATGCACCAGCATTTTCAGAAATTGCCCCTCAACGTGACCGGAGAGCATCTCTTGCTCCAGCGCTACCGCCGTTTCACCGCATGCAAAGCGGTCGGCCCAATCCTCTTGTTGCGTGCCTGCTGCTAGCCCCGCCAACGCCGCTGATTCGGGCGTGCTACAAGCGGCAATATACGGGTCTAGCCGGTCTGCCAGCGTCCTAACCTGTTGCAGAGTGCGAGTGAAATCAGGTTCGGTATACGACAGCGCTTCGGCGCGCTCGGCCAATTCGGCAAGCTGGGCGACAATCAAGCCCATTGGCGTGACCGGCCGTGCGTGTTTGAGTAGCGGATTACTGTGTGTCATTGGTTACATATCCCTGGAAGAGATTCAAGTGAACACCGACCGGAAAATAACGGTGTGGCGAAGCGGTATAAATCTATTAGCAGCGTTTCATTCTGCACATACCGCTATTGACTGAGAGGTAATCCATCAACCCCATTTAGTCGAGGTTTTGTGAACAATTAAAGCTACGCCCGACCCCTGCGATTGGACCATGAGCGCTCACACTTCTAATGCGTTTCGTGCGTAACGGGCCCTCAGACTGCGAATTACGCTGACAGCCTTATTCTTAACGGACGTTGCGCGTGCTTCTCAGGAACCAGACTATCAATGGGCAAGTCATTTTCGCAATTAGCCTACGCGTCCGTTTTATTCTTCGAGCAGAGAGAATATTCACAGCACGCCAGTGGATTGATAAAATACTTTTGGTCGGGTACTCGACACGTCTGATCACTGCATACGGATGGTTAACTAGCCGTAACCATATTTCGTTGATACAGTAACGAAA
>RCMY010004619.1_pt1 | contig 11860 bp, 8 predicted proteins | sample 2041341 | NCBI WGS metagenome assembly RCMY01 (sample SAMN09708234, study PRJNA481090) | Marine sediment metagenome, whole genome shotgun sequencing project.
GCCGCGGCCGCCCTCGGCCGTGAGCTGCTCCTCGGCGCAGGCGTGGCGGAGCCGGACAGGTTCCTCGCGCCGCTCGTCACGACCAGCGTGGCCAACGCACTTGAGGTCGGTCGCGCGGCGATCACCGGGCCCGTCGTCCGCGGCGACATCGCGACCGTCCTCGCCCATCTGGAGGCGTCGGGGGAGGACCGTCCCGCGGTGGCGGCAGCCGCTCGCCTCGTCCTCTCGGTCGCCGGAGCGCGCCTCGCAGCGGCCGATCGGCAGACGCTCGCGCGGCTGCTGCGCGACGAGGAAAATCAGATGCGCGCGGACTGAGAACACCAGGGAAGCCTCGATGTCGACGGCGCGTTGTCGTTGCTGCCCCTGCTGACCGGAGCACTCAGTGTCGCCTGCACTCCCCGTCGTGGAGACGACCATCGACGGCATCCGTGCCGATGTCGCGGTCGCAATCGCCTCCGGGAAGCGCGTCGCGCTCGTCCCGACCATGGGCGCGTTGCACGTCGGGCACCTGTCGTTGATGGTGGCCGCCCGCGCACGCGCCGAGCACGTCATCACGTCGGTGTTCGTCAACCCCCCCCAGTTCGCGGCGGGTGAGGACCTCGAGTCCTACCCGCGTGATCTGGACGCGGACCTCGCCCTCATGGCGGAGCTCGGCGACGCGAAGCCGGACACGGTCTTCGCGCCGAGCGTCGACGAGATGTACCCCTCGCGGTCGCTGACGAGCGTGCGTCTCCCGGAGCTCGCCTCGCGCTTGTGCGGGGCGTCGCGCCCGACGCACTTCGACGGTGTCGGCCTCGTCGTCACCAAGCTGTTCAACATCGTCGGACCTGACCTCGCCGTGTTCGGCCGCAAGGACTACCAGCAGCTTGCGATCATCCGGCGGATGGTCGCGGACCTCAACCAGCCCGTCGAGATCGTCGGGGCCCCCATCGTCCGGGAGCCCGGCGGTCTGGCGATGTCGTCGCGCAACCGGTACCTGGAGCCCGCTGAACGGCAGGCCGCGCTCGCTCTGTCGCGGGGGCTTCGTGCGGTGGTCGAACGTGCACGGAGCGACCGCGAGATCGGCCGAGAGACGGATCTCGCTGGCATCCACGAGATCCTCGCCGGTATCCTTGGGTCGCAAGAACTCGTCAGTCCCGACTACGTCGAGATCCTCGATCCGGACACCCTGGCGCCCCTTGACCGAACCCCTCGCGGGGACGGCGGGGAGGCACACCAGCCGGTCGAACCTCAGCACGTCGAGACCGACGCGCGAGCGGACACCCGTCTGCTCGTGGCCGTGGCCGCGTTCGTCGGACGCGCTCGCCTGATCGACAACGTCGTGATCGGTGAGCCGGAAGAAGAGCTGCGATTGCTGGCAGCAACGACACCGATCTGAACCGATCGACGTCAGACGCAGAGCACGGTCGTACCGATCAGCGGACGACACGACGAAAAGGGCATGAGCCAATGCGCCGTCACATGATGAAGTCCAAGATCCACCGAGCGACCGTCACACAGGCGAACCTCGACTACGTGGGGTCGATCACGATCGATGTCACGCTCATGCAGGCGGCGGACATGCTGCCCAACGAGAAGGTGCAGATCGTCAACTGCACCAACGGCGCACGCTTCGAGACCTACGTGATCCCGGGCGAAGCGGGCTCCGGGGTCATCGGGCTGAACGGTGCTGCCGCTCGACTCGTCTACAGTGGTGACGTCGTCATCATCATCAGTTACGCAGAGATGGCTGACGCGGAGGCACGGTCGTGGGACCCCACCGTCGTCTTCGTCAATGAGAACAATCGTGTGGTCCGTCACGGGACTGAGGTAGCAGGTGCGGTGGCGTAAGAACGAACAACAGAATCCCTCCCAGGACAACCCCTCCTTGTCCAGCCCGCAGTCGTCCCATGTGGACGTCGCTGCGCCAGCTGTTGTCGAGGCGGCCCCTGCAGGGATCCCTTCCAACCTTCCCGACATGCCGGTCAACACCGGCGTCGTGGATCAGCTCGAGCTCGAGCGTGCCGTCAGGCGCGCTGTTGCTCGGGCGCTCGCCGAGGACCTCGGTGACCGTGGTGACGTCACGTCGCTGGCGACCGTCGCTCCGACGCGTCGTGGCTTCGCTGAGGTCGTCGCGCGTCGCGACGGGGTCTTCTGCGGAACCCAGGTGATCCTGGCGTCCTTCAGTCAGGTCGACGCACGCGTCACCGTGGACTTCGAGGTCCAGGACGGTCAGCCCGTGCGGGGCGGTCAGGTCATCGCGACCGTGGCCGGTCCGCTGCGCTCCATCCTCACGGCCGAGCGGACCGCGCTGAACTTCGCCGGTCACCTCTCGGGCATCGCCACCACGGTCAACGCCGCGGTCGAAGCGGTGCGTGGCACGGGCGTCGCCATCCGCGACACCCGCAAGACGACGCCGGGGCTGCGACTGCTCGAGAAGGACGCCGTCCTCGCCGGTGGTGGACACAACCACCGCCTCGGGCTGTACGACGCGCTCCTGATCAAGGACAACCACGTCGCGGCCGCCGGTTCGTTGGAGGCCGCGATCGAGTCTGGTCTGCGTCGCTCCAAGGGTCGCCGCGTCCAGGTCGAGGTCACGTCGCTCGAGGAGCTCGAGACCGCGCTGTCGCTCGGCGTCACGGACATCCTGCTCGACAACTTCACGCCTGAGGGCTGTGTCGACGCCGTCCGCGCGACTGCGGGGCGCGCGCGCCTCGAGGCGTCCGGGACGATCTCGATCGCGAACGTCCGCGAGTACGCCAGGACTGGCGTCGACCGGATCGCGATGGGGAGCATCACGCACTCCGCCCCATGGCTGGACATCGCGCTCGACGTGCGTCCTGCGCCGGTCGAGCCGGTCCAGTCGCTGTCGTCGCTGGCAGCCACGCTGCCTGCGGCGCCCGCGCCGCTGGTTCCCGCCGAGCCGCCCGCAGCGTTCGACGTCCAGGAGCCGGCCGAGGCCGACCCGGTGGCGTCCAGCGACACCGATGCGTTCGTCGACGGTGTCTCCAACGCCGGTGCCTTCGGTGACGTGTTCGTGCCCGTGCACGATGAGGACGACGTCGCCGGCCTCGACGACGCCGATCTCGACGCGGACAACACCGACGCCGACAACGTCGTTGACGCGCTGCTCGGCGACTCCGATCTGGCGGGCATCGTCTCGGACGACACGTCCGACGACGCGCCCGACGACCTGGACGTCGAGGTGGTCGGCGAGCAGGACGACGATTCCGTCGTCGCGCTCATCGACGTTTCCGAAGGTGAGCCGCTCTTCGCCGATCAGGGTTCTGACCGCGACGACCGCTGAGGCTGACGGCCATGCTCCTCGCCATCGACGTCGGCAACTCGACGACTGTGCTCGGGATCTTCAAGGGCGATGAGCTGGTCCAGCACTGGCGTATCTCCACCGAGGCTGGGCGGACCCAGGACGAGCTCGCGCTCGTGCTCCAGGGTCTGCTCGGCTTCGCGGACTTGTCGTTCACCCGCAACGTGCACGGCGTCGTCATCTCCAGCGTCGTGCCGCCAGTCACCGAGACCATCCGCGCGATGGTCGAGCGGTACTTCGACTACTCGCCCGTCGTGGTCGAGCCCGGTGTCCGAACCGGGATCGAGCTGCGTTACGACAACCCGCGCGAGATCGGTCCGGACCGGATCGTGAACGCGGTGGCGGCCGGCGAGCTCTACGGGATGCCGTCGATCGTCGTGGACTTCGGGACGTCGACGAACTTCGACGTCGTGGGGCCGACCGGAGCCTTCCTCGGGGGAGCGATCGCGCCCGGCGTCGCGACGTCGGTTGATGCGCTCGTCCGTCGGGCTGCACGGTTGCCGAAGATCGAGACGTCGCTGCCGCCCTCAGCGATCGGTCGGACGACCGTCGCGGCGATGCAGTCCGGGATCGTGTTCGGCTTCGCTGGCCAGGTCGATGCGATCGTCAACCGCATCTCGGCCGAGCTCGAGGGCGACGTGGTCGTGGTCGCGACCGGCGGGCTCGCGTCCGCCATCCTCGGCGCGTGCACGACCATCCATCACCACGACATGTGGCTGACGCTCAAGGGTCTGCGCATCATCTGGGAGCGCAACACCGCCGTCGGCTGATCGCGAGCGCTCGGCACGATCAGACCGTGGGTCCGGGAAACGCAAATGCCCGCGACACCGGGGCAGATGTCGCGGGCAGGTCGAGATGCCGAAGCATCCGGACCAGATTTGCGGGTCAGGTCACTCACCGCCGCCAGAGCCGGAGCCCGGGTCGGTGACGTTGATGTTCACGTCGTCGGGGATGACGTCGCCGTCGCCCGAGCTGAACGCGTTGACCGCGAACCAGCCGACGAGCAGGATGGCGAGGATGGCGACGACGGCCACGATGGCACCGCTGAAGCCGTTGTCGTTCGCACCGCTGTTGGTCACGATGACCTCACGCTCGCGAGTGGGCTCGGAGTGGGTGTGGTTCGACATCTGGTCTGCCTTTCCTTGGAGTCTTGGCGGCCGTGTGTTCGTCGGCCGGACACCACACGCATGCCCGTGGCCGCCGCGACCACACCTGGCTGAGGGACGAACGGCCCCTGTCCGGGTCGCCGACGGCTCTGCGGGTAACGTCACGCGCGGTCAGGAACCAGCCCTGCCGAAGAACTGGACGGTCCCCCGTGAGCACCCCCGAGCCCGACGAGCAGCCCGACGTCGAAACGTCGGGATCGATGTTCGACGAGATCGTCGCAGCCCGACGGGCGCGGATCGCCGACCTCGCGGCCAGGAACGGCGACGCGTACGCGCGCCGCTTCGACCCGACGCACACCGTCGCCGAGGTCATCCGACGGTGGTCCGTCCTGGAGCCGGGCGACGAGACGGGGGAGCAGGTGACGATCGCCGGGCGCCTCATGTCCAAGCGCGGACAGGGGAAGCTGGCCTTCGGGGAGCTGCGCGAGGACGGCCATGACCTTCAGCTGTTCGTCCAGATCAACGCGATCGGCGAGGACGGCATGGCGGCGTTCGCCGAGCTCGATCTCGGCGACTGGATCGGCGTGACCGGCGAGGTCATCGCGACCCGCCGTGGGCAGCTCTCCGTTCGCCCGTCCGAGATCACGCTCCTCGCGAAGGCGATCCGGCCGCTGCCGGACAAGTGGCACGGGCTCAAGGACGTCGAGACGCGGACGCGTCAACGCGAGCTCGACCTCATCATCAACCCTGACTCGCGTCGCGTCTTCGACGTGCGCGCCAAGACGCTGCGCGCGATCCGCGACGAGCTCGAGTCGCGCGCGTTCGTCGAGGTGGAGACCCCGATGCTGCACCCGATCCCCGGCGGGGCATCGGCCAAGCCGTTCGTGACCCACCACAACACGCTCGACGCAGACCTGTACCTGCGGATCGCGCCGGAGCTCTACCTGAAGCGCCTCATCGTCGGTGGCTTCCGTCGCGTGTTCGAGATCAACCGGAGCTTCCGCAACGAAGGGATGTCGACGCGCCACAACCCCGAGTTCACGATGCTCGAGACCTACGAGGCCTACGGCGACCACACCGACGCGATGGAGCTCACGGAGGCGTTGATCCAGCGAGCGGCCATGTCGGCGCTCGGGACCACCGAGCTGACCTACCAGGGTCGCGAGGTCTCGCTGGCCGCCCCGTTCCGCCGGGTGACGGTGCTGGAGCTCGCACGCGAGGCCGTCGGCCGCGACGACCTCGACTACACGACGCCGATCGACGAGCTCCGGGCGATCTGCGCCGAGCACGGCGTCCACACCAAGGACGGCTGGGGCGCGGGCAAGCTGATCGTCGAGCTCTACGAAGAGCTCGTCGAGCCGACGCTCTGGGAGCCGACGTTCGTCACCGAGCACCCCGTCGAGACCTCACCGCTGGCACGCCGCCATCGCAGCGTCGAGCACGTCACGGAGCGCTTCGAGCTGATCATCGTCGAGCGCGAGCTCGCCAACGCCTTCTCGGAGCTCATCGACCCGGACGACCAGCGCGCGCGCTTCGAGGCGCAGGCTGCTGCGAAGGCTGCGGGCGACGACGAGGCGATGCACGTCGACGAGGCGTACCTGCGTGCGATGGAGCTCGGCATGCCGCCGACCGCCGGCATGGGGCTCGGCATCGACCGGCTCGTGATGCTGCTCGCCGACGTCGCCTCGATCCGCGACGTCATCCTGTTCCCGACGCTGCGCCCCGAGGTCTGAGGGCGCAGGGTCGCGAATCCGGGTCGGGGGCTTGGGACTCAGCGCTTGCGCTTGGTCCGGAACGTGATCAGCTTGCCGGCCGCGACGGCGTCTCCGTCCACGACGACGCGGGTGTGGATCGTCCAGCGACCCTTGAGCGGGACGTCGGCCACGTAGCGCCAGGTCGAGAAGTCGCCGTCGGCGCTGGTGTCGAGGACGGGGATCCAGCCGTCGCCGCTGGTGGTGGCGTGCTCGGGGACGATCTGCAGCTCGACCCTGCCGACCGTTCCGACCGTGACGTCGCCGCTGCGGGTCACGACGAACGTCGTGGTCTGCGGCGTCGAGGTGGCGCCGCCGGCCGTGGCCCGGACGGAGACCGTGTGGGCTCCGTCGGTCAGCGTGGTGCCGTCCAGGGTGGCGGTGAACAGGCCGTTGGCCGTGTTCGCCAGGATCGGGTCGGCGAAGCTCGGGTCGTCGACGCTGATCTCGACGGACCCGCCGCCGCCGACCGTCGAGGCGACGGGCATGTTCACGAACGACGCCGGGTCGTCCAGCGAGAACGTCACCTGTCCCTCGGCCTGGCCGTAGTCGATGGTGAAGGTCAGCCCGTCGAGATCGGTGTGCTCCCACTCCTCCGGGATCTCCATGGAGAAGTCGAACGGCACGCCCTCGGCAAGCACCTCGCCGGTGACGGTGGCTGACGCGCGGGCGATCTCCTCGGTGCCGCCGCCACCTCGCGTCGTCACGATGAAGCTCATCGTGGTGACCGGTGAGGGCGTGTCGATGTTGACGAAGACCGTGCCATCGATGGTCCCGCTGCCGAGCGTGATGTCCTCGCCCTCGAGGGGGTAGGAGCGCTGGATCGGCAGGACGGGGTCGATCGCGGCGGCCAGCGGGTTGTAGCCGCAGTCGTCGCCTTCGCCGTCGATGCCGTCGACGAGCGACAGTCGGTTGTTGGCCACGACGCCGGTGTCCGGGTCGTCCGTGCAGGCGTCGGCCCGCAGGAAGAACGAGGTCGACGCGTTCGTCGAGACGCCGGCCGGGAGGCCGTAGTCGCCGGCGACGACGATCGTCGGCTGGTCGTCGACGTTCACGGTGGCGCCGTCGCTCGGCGTCGTGATCAGGGCGTACGGCTGGTCGGACACGCCGCCGTCCTCGACGGACGAGGTGATCTGCGGGAGGGGACCGAAGGTCTGCTCCATGAAGCCGCGGATCGTCGCGAAGTCGTTGCTGGCAAGCGCCAGCTCGAGCGCGGCTGCATCGAGGGTGGTCGGCGAGCTGGCAGCGCCGCCGGCGCCGTCGTTCTCGCCGGAGTCCCAGGTGCCCCAGATCTCGTTGCGGATCGGCTCGTCGTAGTCGGCGTAGAACGCGTCCTCCGCCGGTCGTTCCGGCATCGGGCGGGCACCGAGGAGCACCTCGAAGGCGTTCTGACCGGTACGCGGCTCGACGATCCCGTAGCCCTCGAGCAGGTACTGGTACGGGTTGCTCGGCGGTGCGAACGGGTAGATCGAGAAGTCCGCGCCGTCGTCGTGCTCGGCGGTCCGGTAGACGGCCGCGAGCAGCTCGGCGCGGCTCAGGACGCCGTCTGCGAGGTACGGGGAACCTGCAACGGCCGTGCCGTCGGCGAGGTCGCCGTTCGCCCATCCGTTGGTGTCGTCGCCGAGCTCGATGCGGACGCGTCGCAGCACGTCTCCGATGACCCCGGCCGAGAGCGGCGTCGCGGCGGAGGTCCCGGAGTGGTTGTGGGTGTTGTTGACCGCACCGATGCCGGCCGACGGGATGTCGCCCGAGCCCCAGGACGTGATGTCGACGGGCTTGCCGGTGCCCAGGACGGGCTTGCGCGACGAGCGCTCCGCGGCGCCGACGCGGACGAGCCAGTCCGGGCCGGTGGTCGGCGGGACGTAGGTGTTGATCGGGACCACGAAGGCGTTGGCTGCGCCGTTGCCGGCCGCGTACATCGCGATCTGGCCGGCCTCGGCAGATTCCTTCGGCTGCGCCGGCTCGTCGATCAGCGGCGTGAAGCCGATGTTCGCGATGTTGCCGAACGAGTTCGAGGTGATGTCGACCCAGGGGGCAACGTTGAAGTAGCCGTCGTTGCCGAAGCCCTCGCCCGCTGCGAGCAGGCAGGACGGGCACCAGCCGTAGATGTTGCCGACCGCGACGGAGGCGGACGCGGTGCCGTGGCCGTCCTCGTCGAGGATCGGGTTCAGGTCCTCGCCGCTGGTCGCGCCCGACGACGATCCGTCGTCGCGCGCGCCGATGATCTTGGTGCCGGGGACCCAGTAGAGGGTCTCGGGCTCGATCGCTGCGATGATGCCGGCGTCCTCAGCGGGGAAGTAGGCGTCGCCGAGGGTGATCGGCAGGGACGCGGCGTCGGCCGGGTAGCCGTTGAGGTAGGTCGACGGGTGCTTGGTGAAGTTCTCGGTCAGGGCGAGCACGTCGGCGTCCGGGTAGGTCGTCGCGCGCCAGTCACGGTGGTAGAGGTTCAGGCCCGTGTCGGTGACCGCGACGACCACGATGCCCGGCGTCTTGGGCTCCTGGCCCGGCAGCGACACGCGGACCGCAGTCACCTCGCGCCACTCGTAGCCGTTGGCGTCGGTGACCTTGAACGTGACCAGGTGGGTGCCCACGCCGAAGGAGGACGTGACCGTGGACGTGTCGGCGTCGGTCTCGGTGGCGTCGGCGACGCCATCGCGGTCGAGGTCCCACGTGATCGTGTACGGGGCCGTGCCGCCCGCGGCGGTCCCGGTCAGCGTCTGGGCGTCGCCGATCACGAAGCTGAAGGGCCCGTCGGTCGCGGCCGTGGGCAGCGGGTCGGCCGGCGTGACCACGGCGGTCGCCGTGAGGTCGTAGGTGTCCGGGCCGGAGAGGTAGGTGTGGACCTCAGCGGCCCAGGCGCCGGCCTCGGGGGCGGAGACGGTGAGGATCTCCGGGTTCGCGCTCGACGCCGCGGAGGTGTCGTCGAGGTCACCTTCCGGCGTGGTCGCGTACAGGTCGAGGTCGTTGAGGTCGTCGGTCCAGCCGAGCGTGATCGCGAGGTCGCTCGCGCCGGACGGCACCGTGAAGTCGTGCGTGTACGACTCGCCGTCGATGAGCCCGCCCAGGCTGCGGTCAACCGTCTCCTCCGGGAGGCCGAGGGAGATGTCCTGCGTGGCTGCCACGAGCGTCCGGACCTCCCGGACGTAGAGGCTCAGCGTGACGGTGTCGGTCGCCGTGGCTCCGGACGCGTCGGTGGCGTCGAGCGTCACGACGAGGTCGCCGGCCTCGAGACCGTCGGTGTCCAGCGACGGGCTCGGGAGGCTCGCGTCGTCGAAGCGGCTGGCGTCGCCGTCGATCGACCAGGCGAAGGGCACGTCGCCGTCGGCGTTGGGAACGATGCCGTGCAGGACGTGTGCGGCGCCCACCTCCACGAACGCCGAGTCGCCTGCGTCGGCGACGAGCGCCGCGGCCGCCGTGGCGGGCACGGTGGCGGTGCCGGAGATGTCGAGCTCGTGCTTGACGACCTTCTTGACGTAGCCCGGCCCGGTCGGCGTCTGGCCGTTCACGGTGGTGATCGCGACAGCGGGCTCAGCGGGCGCTTCGCCGGGAGGTGCGGCGGCGACGAGCGTGAGCCCGAGCAGCGCTGCCGTCGGCAATGCGGCTGCTCGGCGGAGTGGACGCGTTCGCATGAGATCCCCGGTCACGGCCCGGTCGCACGCCCGGCCGTCGTGGACGAGTTCGCCCGCTCGTCGGCGGATTCCTGTGCTGCACCCGCCGGCGCGCGGTCGCCGGACGCCGCGGCACAAGTTGGCGAGGTGTCACAGTCGCCGCGTGGCGTGGGCTCAGCCGTCGATCGAGCGACGCAAGGCGGGCGGGACCGGGAACCGCATGGCCATCGTCGATCCGGTCAGCGCCACGGCCTGGAAGAGCACGAAGAGCGCCGGCGACTCGAAGAACCACAGGTGCGCGAGCGAGGCGGTGATGTTCGGGATGTGGCAGATCAGCACCTTGCGGACGTTCCACTCGGGCATGTTGTGCTCGGGTGAGACGTGGACGTCCCAGTACTGGTCGTGCCACACGCCCTGGAACGCCGAGATCAGCAGGAAGGCGACGCCGAAGGCCCATGCCTTCGAGGTGGTGATGATCTCGGCCGCGGCGAACAGCGACAGGAACGCGAGTCCCTGCGCGAGACCCCACACCGCGCCGAAGGCGGCCTGGACCGCCGGGACGGCGGGGCGGTCGAGGGTGAACGTCCCGATCGGCCAGATCACCCAGTAGGCGATGACCTCGAGGACGAGGACCGCGATCGTCGCGGGGATGAACCAGCCCGTGGCGCTGTTCGCGACCACCTCTCCTTGGAGCAGGCGGTCGAGCACCCCCGTCCACCATGCTGCGACGACGAACGCGGAGAACGCGATGCCGGCTCGCGTCCACCGCGCCTCGACGTCCTTCGACGGGTGGCGTCGGGGCGGCAGCTGCCGCGCGAGCACGATCGCCAGGACCAGCGCAAGGACGCCGAACACGCCGGCGGCGTCACCGCTGAGCACGTCGCCGCGACTGAACAACGGCGTCTCCATCGCTCCGCGTCCGGCGGACGGTACAGCGCTCCGCTGAGGGTGACGCCATGGGCAGGCGAGGCGTGGCGACTGAACCTGCGCGTCCCGCAGGCAGGTCCTGTGCGTCTTAGATCACCCGATCATCGTGCCCGAGGAACAGGCGCAGACCCCGGCCCGTTAGAGTCCATCCACCCCTCCCTTCCCACTTCGTGCAACACGCCCAACGTTGCCCGTGACGGGTCTAGGGTGGGACACCGCAGGTGAAGTCATCGTCATCCGTCAGCCGGACGGGCCTCGAACCTCACCTGAGCGACGGTTCGGACGACGGGAACGCAGTCGTCGATCGTCTTCACGGAAAGACTGACAGCATGTTCGAGAGGTTCACGGACAGGGCCCGACGGGTCGTGGTGCTCGCGCAGGAAGAGGCGCGAATGCTCAACCACAACTACATCGGGACCGAGCACATCCTGCTCGGGCTGATCCACGAGGGCGAGGGCGTTGCCGCCAAGGCCCTCGAGTCGATGAACATCTCCTTGGAGGCCGTGCGCGAGCAGGTCCAGGAGATCATCGGCAAGGGTCAGACCGCGCCGGCCGGCCACATTCCCTTCACGCCCCGCGCGAAGAAGGTTCTGGAGCTGTCGCTGCGCGAGGCCCTTCAGCTCGGACACAACTACATCGGCACCGAGCACATCCTGCTCGGGCTCATCCGTGAGGGTGAAGGCGTTGCCGCGCAGGTCCTCCAGAAGCTCGGGGCGGACCTCAACCGTGTGCGCCAGCAGGTGATCCAGCTGCTCAGCGGCTACGCAGGCGCAGAAGGCGGCGCCAAGGGCGACCCGGCCGGCGTCGGTGCATCCGGCCAGTCGGGCGGCTCCAAGGAGGGCTCGACGATCCTCGACCAGTTCGGTCGCAACCTCACCCAGGCAGCCCGCGAGGGTCAGCTCGACCCGGTGATCGGTCGGTACAAGGAGATCGAGCGGGTCATGCAGGTGCTGTCGCGCCGCACCAAGAACAACCCGGTCCTGATCGGTGAGCCCGGCGTCGGCAAGACCGCCATCGTCGAGGGGCTCGCCCAGCGCATCGTCTCGAACGAGGTGCCCGAGACCCTCCAGGACAAGCATCTCTACACGCTCGACCTCGGTGCGCTCGTCGCCGGCTCGCGCTACCGCGGTGACTTCGAGGAGCGCCTGAAGAAGGTCCTCAAGG
>RCMY010004620.1_pt1 | contig 11860 bp, 8 predicted proteins | sample 2041341 | NCBI WGS metagenome assembly RCMY01 (sample SAMN09708234, study PRJNA481090) | Marine sediment metagenome, whole genome shotgun sequencing project.
CCGCGCTCGCCCAGTGGCGCAACAACAGGATGCCGGCCAAGGATCGCCTCGGCCAAGGTTGTGCCGGAGCGGGGCAAGCCAAGGATGAAGATCGGAAACAGGTCATTTTCACCAGGGGCCCCAGCCGAAATTTCCGTAGGATAACGCGCAAGGATATCACGGGTACTGCGCGCATCCACTTCCGGATCATACACCCGCAACTTGCCCATTTCACCATTCGCCTGAGCCAACGCATGCGCCGCTTCGGGCCGCTTGCCCAAAGCCTCATTCACCTTGCAAAGCGCATAAAGCAGGCTCGCCCGATCCTCGGAAGGTTTCGCAACTTTCTTGAGAGCCGAGCGGATGTTCTTTTCCAGCCCACTGGCTTTTTCAGGCGGCAAAATCTCAACCAACCGTTCCAGCGTTGCAGGATGATCCGGTGCCCGTTCCAAGACACCGCGATATTGCACAATCGCCGCCTCTGTCTCTCCCATCTCAACCAGTTGCGTTGCCAACCGGAACCGCGCAATCAGGTTTTCAGGGTCAAGCTCCACCGCGCGGCGCACCACCTCAAGCGCCTCTTGCGTGCGGGTCTGGCGGGCCAGCGGCAGACTAAGATTGCTCAGCGCAACAACGTCAGCGGGATTAATCTCCAACGCTGTTTCAAGATCGGCTATTGCGTCCTTGATCAGCCCCATCCGCATCAGGATCGCACTGCGCAGATGATAATTCGGCCCGTGTTTCGGGGCCAACCGTATCGCCGTATCCGCGCTTGTCCGCGCCTTGCGATCTTGCCCAATACTGCCCTGCGCCTGCGCCATCAGCGCCCAGACTTTCCAATCCTGCGGCGTTTTCTTGGTAGTGCGCGACAGAACCGTAATCGCACTTTCTCCACGCCCGATCAGGATCAACGTCTGCGCAAGGTTCTTCTGCGCATCCGCAAAATCCGGTTGCAACTTCAGCGCCTTTTGAAACTGCACAATGGCTTCGTTAGGCCGCCCTGTCGCACTCAACGCGATCCCCGCCAAATTGGGCGCAACCGGTTGGGTTGGAGATTTACGTGCGGCGGACAAGGCCGATTTCAACGCGCGCTTATACACCCCTTGTTGCAGGAACTTTGCGGTGGCTTCGATGTCTGTGCGATAGGTCATGAAATCAATTTCTGTGCGCGACGGCTAGCCCTTCTTGAGCGGGCGCATCAACCCTTCCTGCGCGACGCTTGCCACCAACTGACCATCATGCGCGTAAATCGAGCCCCGATTAAACCCACGTCCGCCGCCGGTCCACGGGGCATCCAGATCGTACAAATGCCAGTCGGAAAATTCAATCGGCGCATGAAACCACATCGCATGATCAAGGCTGGCGGTCATCACCTTGCCCTGAAACCATGTTAATCCATGCGGGCGCAGAGATGATCCAAGCAGGTTCATATCCGACGCATAGGCCAGCAGACAATGTTGCATCTGCGGCCCCTGCCCTTTGGCCGCTTCCATGCGAAACCAAAGCTGGTTGCGATCATCCGCCTTTTCCGGCGTAAAGAAATCACGCGGCGCCACCTCGCGCAGCTCGATCGGGCGCTGGCGCAGGAAATCATCGTGATATTTCGCCGGGATTTTATCCACGACGGTGGCACGCAATTCATCACGGTTTGGCCAATCCTCGGGCGCGCCGACGTCCTTCATCGGGTGCTGATATTCCCAGCCGCTTTCATCAATGTGAAAGGACGCGGACAGGTTAAAAATCTGTTTTCCGTGCTGGATCGCCACAACACGGCGGGTGGTAAAACTGCCGCCGTCACGGGCGCGATCCACTTGATAAATCACCGGAATTTCCGGATCACCGGGGCGGATGAAATAGGCGTGCAAGGAGTGGCACAACCGGTCCGGCACCGTGCGATACGCCGCCATCAAAGCTTGGGCAATAACATGCCCGCCAAAGATGCGCGTTGTCGTTTCGCCGCCGCCGCCAACACCGCGAAACAAGTCCACCTCAAGCTGTTCAATGTCCAACAATTCAAGCAGTTCTTCCGCAGGTGTCATGGTAAGGCCTTAGATGTTGGCCCGTGCTTTTGCATAGGCGATAAAGAAATCAAAGCTATCGGGGTTGGCCATGCTGTCACGGTTCACCACAGTTGCAGGGTCGCCGCCAAGCAACAGCTTTTTGACCGGAACTTCAAGCTTCTTCCCTGACAAGGTGCGCGGCACTTGCGCGATCTCGACAATCTGGTTCGGGACAAACCGCGCCGAAACCTGCGTGCGAATGGCGGCATTGATCTGATCTTTCAGCGCATCATCAAACGCGACGCCTTGCGCCGGAACAACAAACAGCGGCATGAAACTCTCGCGGCCCAGAAACTCTAGATCAACAACAATGCTGTCCGCCACCGCATCCAACCCCTCAACCGCCTGATAAATTTCAGCCGACCCAAGGCGCAGGCCCTTGCGGTTAATCGTGGCATCCGAACGCCCGTAAATGACACTCGCCCCATGTGCGTCAATCGCGATCCAGTCACCATGCCGCCAGACACCGGGGTAGTCAGCAAAATAGCTGTCAAACAGGCGGCTGCCGTCGTCATCCCCCCAGAAATACAGCGGCATCGACGGCAGCGGCTCGGTACATACCAGCTCGCCCACTTCCCCGACCAGTTCATTACCCAAAGGATCAAACGCGCGCACCGCATTGCCCAAGGCACGACACTGCATCTCGCCGGACCGCACCGGCATACCGGGATGCCCGACCACAAACGCCCCCGCCAAATCAGTCCCGCCAGAGATCGGCGCGAGCCATTGATCGGCCTTCACATCGCGGTAAATCCAATCATAGGTATCCGACGAAAGCGGTGATCCCGTCGCACCAAGCGAACGCAGTGCACTTAAATCAACCGCTTCGCGCGGTGTCACACCCGCCTTCATACAAGTGCTATAGTAAGCCGCGCCCGCCCCGAAATACGTCAGCTTTTCATCCGCCACAAAGCGCCACAAAACCCCCATATCCGGATGGTTCACCGCCCCGTCATATATCGCAACTGTCGCCCCCTGCCCCAGCGCCATCCACTGCGAATTCCACATGATCCAGCCTGATGATGTCAGCCAGCAATAGCGATCCGCGTTTGAGATGTCCTTGTGCAGCGACTGCTTGCAAGCCTCCAAAATCACCCCGCCGTGCCCATGCACAATCGGTTTCGGATTGCCGGTGGTCCCCGACGAATATACAATCCAAAGCGGATGCTCGAACGGCACTTGCGCCGCCTCAAACGCCACATCATCGCCAGTCAAAGCATCCCACGCGACATGCCCCTTGGGCAGGTCACCCAGCACGGGCAAGGTCACGAATTGCGCCACCGACGGCAGGCCCGCGTTGATCTCGGCCAGCACCGCGCGCCGGTCAATTGTCTTGCCAGCATGCACATAGCCATCCTGCGCAATCAGCACTTTCGGTTCGATCTGCTTGAAGCGATCCAGTATCGCCACATGCCCCATATCAGGCGCACAAAGCGACCAGACCGCGCCAAGACTCGCACTCGCCAGAAACGCAATCAACGCCGTTTCGGTATTGGGCAGGATCGCAACCACACGGTCGCCTTCGACCACGCCCATTGCGCGCAACCGCCCGGCAACACTTGCGACTTGCGCGCGCAATTGCCCCCAAGTCATCTCGGATCGCCCGAATGTTTCGGACTGCACAATCAGCGCCTGCTGTTCCTCACGCCCTGTCGCATGTTTCAGGATATTCTCGGCATAATTCAGCCGTCCACCCGTGCCCCATTCCATCCCCGGCATCTGCCGTTTGACCAGCATCTTTTGGGGCCGCACCAAGGAACGCACGTCAAAAAACTCCCAGATCGACGTCCAGAACCCTTCCAAATCATCCACACTCCAACGCCACATCGCGTTGTAATCGTCAAAGGTCAGGCCCCGCGTCTCACCGACAAACCGCTCGAACTGCGCCATGGTTGAGGCATCCGCGCGTTCCGGTGATGGTGTCCAAAGAACGGTGCCACTCATAGCAATGCCCCCTGCACCAGCGCCTTCAATTGCGAGCGCGACGGATACGAGCTGCTTGGCGAAAGCTGCGTGAAAAACACGACGGAAAGGTCATGCACCGGATCAACCCAAAAGAACGTCGAGGCCATACCGCCCCATGAGAAATCACCCACAGATCCCGGCACCCGCGCGCGACCCGGATCAAGCACAACCGCGCCGCCAATGCCAAAGCCCATGCCTTCCATCGGCTGCTCTGCGAAACTACTTGGTCCCATCGAGGCGATGTCTCCGCCCAGATGATTGCGCATCATAAAGCCAAGCGTATGGGGCGATAGAATGCCCTTGCCGCCCGCGCGCAGCATCTCGGTGAATTTCAGATAATCATCAATTGTGCCAACCAGCCCACCGCCGCCTGATTGCATCTTGGAGTCCAGATAGGGCGATCCTTCGACCCCATCCACCTGCCGCAACGTCTCGGCGCTTTTCTGCGCCGCGTTCAGATCAAACGAGTCACCAGCGAGTGGCGTATAAAGCGAGGCAAACCGGTCCTGCGCACCGCGCGGCACATTAAAACGGGTTTCATCCATGCCCAATGGCGCGAAAATCTCGTCCGCCAGAAACGTCTCAAACGGCTTGCCGCTGATCACCTCGATCACCCGCCCGATGATGTCGATACCCACCGAATATTCCCACCGTGCGCCAGGCCGGAAAGCCAACGGCAAAGCGGCCACTTCATCCGCCATCTGCGCCAGCGTCCGCGCGCCGGGGCTGAAATCCAGCTTGCCTTCGCGCATCGCCACAGGCAGCGGGCCGGGGTTAAACGAATAACTCAGGCCCGATGTATGCGTCAGCAATTGGTGCAATGTTGGCGTTGCACAGGGTTTCGTCTGGCTCAAATCAGAAGCTTCCGGCACCAGACACCGCGCATCACCAAAACCGGGAATGAAATCAGACACAGGCGCATCCAGATGCACCAATCCCCGCTCGACTAGGATCATCAAGGCCACAGACGTAATCGGCTTGGTCATCGAATAGATGCGCGCAATCGTGTCGCGCTGCCACGGCAATCCGCCTGCAACATCTCGCAGACCCGCATCGCAATAGAAGGTTTCCGCGCCCCCCTGCGCGATCAGAACCGAACATCCGGGATAGCGCCGTGCATCGACATTTCCCTGCATCCAGCCTTTGATCCGGTCCAACCGATCCTTGTCAAAACTGCCCATCAGGTCCTAAACCTCAAGCCATTCCTTGCGCACATCTTCACGTACTTTCAACTCGGCTGGCGTGCCTTCAAACACCACCTGCCCATGTCCCATCACATAAACACGATGCGCGATATCCATCGCAATCGACAGCTTTTGTTCAACCAAAAGCGTCGAAATTCCGCGCTTCGCGATCTCCTGCAAAACGTCCGCAACCTTCTGAACCATCTGCGGGCTCAACCCCTCAGTCGGTTCGTCAATCATCACAAAATCCGGATCACCCATCAAGGTGCGGCACATAGTTAACATCTGCTGTTCACCCCCCGACAACACCGAGGCTTCGACATCCGCACGCTCGTTGAGGTTTGAGAACATATCAAACATCATCTGCATCGACCACCGGCCCGCGCCATCCTTCTGCCCCGGTTTCAACCCCAAGGTCAGGTTCTGTCGCGTGGTGAGCCCCGGAAAGATATCGCGGTTCTCAGGCACATAACCAATGCCCATATTCGCGATCTCAAACGCCTTCTTGCCGGCAATCTCCTCGCCCTTGAACTTGACAGACCCAAGCGGCGGCACCTCACCCATGATGGCCTTGCAGGTGGTGGAACGCCCCACACCATTGCGGCCCAAAAGCGCGACAATCTCGCCCTCTTGCACGTTCATCGTCACACCTTGCAGGATGTGCGATTTGCCATAATAGGCGTGCATGTCAGTAACTTCGATCAATGTTCTGCCTCCAAGGCTGCACCCAGATAGGCTTCTTGTACCTTTGGGTCTGCCCGCACATCCGCCGGTTTACCGGTTGCGATAATCTCACCATAAACCAGCACCGAAATCCGGTCCGCAAGGCCAAAGACCACGCCCATGTCATGTTCAACCATGATCAGCGTTTTGCCTGCGGTGACCTTCAAAATCAAGTCGGTGATGTAATCGGTTTCCGAATGGCTCATGCCCGCTGTCGGTTCATCCAGCATGATCACATCCGCACCACCGGCGATGGTAATGCCAATCTCAAGTGCGCGCTGTTCTGCGTAACTTAGCGTGCCCGCAGGCAGGTTGCGCCGTTCCAACAGGTTGATCTGTTCCAGAATGGCATCCGCCCCTTCGGTCAATCGCCGCGAAGAGTTCACCAACTGCCAGAATGAATACTTATACCCCTGCGCCCAAAGCAACGCACAGCGCACATTCTCAAATACCGACATGGCCGGAAAAATATTAGTGATCTGGAAAGACCGCGACAGCCCCTTGCGGTTGATCTGATAGGATTCCAACCCTGCCAAATCCTCGCCGTGCAATTTCACCTTGCCCGCCGTCGGCGGAAACCGCGCCGTAATCAGATTGAACAGCGTGGATTTGCCCGCGCCGTTTGGCCCGATAATCGCATGGCGTTCCGCTTTGCCAATCGACAGATCAATGCCACGAATGATCTCGGCCTTGCCGAAACTCTTCTTCAGACCGCTTAGCTCAAGTGCTGGTGTGCTCATGATGCACCTCCTGCTGTGTTGGCTTCATCCCATGCTTCTTTCAATGCCGGTGCCGTGGCTTTGGCAATGCCAAGGCCGACCGCCGTGATTGCCGCGGCGATAATCCACGGCATGATCGTATGACTGTCAAAAGTCGTCCAGAACAGGGTCATCTCAACGTCACCAATCGCTCCATGCCGGTAGTGGAACGTCATCTCGATCAGCGCACAAAGCCCCAATATACCAATCGCAGCGGGGATCAGCGTTTTGACGTATGGCATCACCAACCCGCCTGCTTTGCCCAGCTTGAACGCGGGGACATGCATCATGAGCAGACCTGCCAAACCACCCGGAAAGAACATAACGGTGGCAAGGAAAAGCGCGCCCACATAAATCGCCCAAAGCTCCGTCTGAAGGCTGAGAACCGTTTGCAAAAGGGTAAAGGCAATTGCCCCGATGATCGGCCCGAAGAAGAAGCCGACACCCCCCAGAAAGGTCACCAGAAGGATCACACCCGAAGACGCCGCATTCAGGTTTTCTTCTGTCAGGATTTCATAGCTGATGGCGAACAACCCGCCCGCGATCCCACAGAAAAAACCGGATGCGCAGAAGCTATAGAACCGTACCCAGCGCGCAGAATAGCCAAGGAACTGTGCGCGCTCAGGATTGTCGCGCACCGCATTCGCCATCCGCCCAACAGGTGTGCGCGAAAACAGATACATCAACAGCGCCGACAACATGAGCCAGAACGAGATCAGATAGTAGACCTCAATCTGCTTGAGAAATTCTACGCCAAAAAACGGCAGGCCATAGGTCCGGTCGCCCGAAACCCCCTCTTCACCGCCAAAGAACGCGACAATGATCACCGAACAGGCCGCAATCAATTCACCAATCCCAAGAGAGATCATGGCAAACCGTGTTCCCGCGCTCGAAGTTGAAAATGACCCGATGATCATGGCAAAACCCATCCCGAACAAACCACCAAACAGCGGCAGCAGGGGCAGGGGGAAGGCCACTCCGTAGTCTTCGACATAGTTCATCAGGTGCATACAAAAGAACCCGCCCAGACCCATATAGACCGCATGGCCAAACGACAGCATGCCGCCTTGGCCCAGCAACATGTTATTTTAGACCAAGACGTGTTGTTTGGACGCGTGTGATTTGTTCATGGATTTTAATCAAAGACATGCTTAACGAGTTAATCATAAACCAGTTTGAAGGGAATTTACGTCATGGCAGAAACAAAACCAACTTATTATATTACGACGCCGATCTACTATCCTTCGGGGAAGTTGCACATCGGTAATTCATACACGACAATTGCGTGCGATACTTTAGCACGTTACAAACGTGCGATGGGTTACGATGTTTACTTCTTAACCGGGACGGATGAACACGGCCTCAAAATTGAAGAAAAAGCAGAAAAATTGAACACTGATCCGAAGTCATACGTTGATGGGATGGCAAAACAAATCAAGGATTTATGGCAATTGCTAGAAATCTCTAATGACAAGTTTATTCGGACCACCGATGATTATCATGAACGCGCAGTCCAAGAAATTTTCGATCGGTTACTTAAAAATGGTGACATCTACTTAGGTGAGTACGAAGGCTGGTACTCCGTTGATGACGAAGAATACTTCACTGAAACGCAGCTGGCTGAAGTTTTCCGTGATGATAACGGCAAGGTTATTGGTGGTAAGGCGCCCAGTGGTCATGAAGTCGAACTTGTTAAAGAACAGTCCTACTTCTTTAAGATGAGTAAGTACGCAGATTGGTTGTTAGATTATTATCAAAGTCATCCTGACTTTATTGAACCAGCTAATCGGATGACCGAAATGATCAATAATTTTATTAAACCAGGTCTGGAAGACTTGGCCGTTTCTCGGACGAGCTTTACTTGGGGTGTCCCTGTCAAGAGTGATCCTAAGCACGTCGTTTACGTGTGGATTGATGCCCTGACAAACTATATTACGGCACTGGGTTACGCAACCGGCGACTCCGAAGACTTGTTTAACAAGTTCTGGCCTGCCGATGTTCAAATGGTTGGTAAAGAAATCGTGCGCTTCCATACGATTTACTGGCCAATTATTTTGCATGCACTCGGGTTACCATTACCTAAGAAGGTCTTTGGTCATGGTTGGTTATTGATGAAGGACGGCAAAATGTCCAAGTCTAAGGGTAACGTGATTTATCCTGAAACATTGGTTGAACGTTACGGCTTGGATGCGCTTCGTTATTATTTAGTTAAAGCCATGCCTTATGGTAACGATGGTTTATTCACACCAGAGGACTTTGTGGCGCGGGTTAACTATGACTTGGCTAATGACTTGGGAAACTTGCTGAACCGGACCATTGCGATGATCAATAAATATGAAGATGGTCAATTACCAGCATTCAAAGCCGGTGTGACTGAATTTGACGCTGACTTAGAAGCCACAGCTGCCACGACTATTAAGAACTTCAACGCTTGCATGGACAGCCTGCATTTATCGGATGCGCTGGCTGAAGTGTGGAAGTTGGTCAGTCGGACGAACAAGTATATTGATGAAACGGGACCTTGGCAATTAGCTAAGAGTGACGATGCGAATGATGCTGATAAGTTAGCCAGTGTGATGGCCCATTTAGCAGCTAGTTTGCGGGTGATTGCTAGTTTGATCAGTCCGGTCATGACGCATGCACCTAAGGAAATCTTTACTCAATTAGGGCTGGACCCAGCAACTTTAGCAATTGCCGACTTACAACTGGCTGATTTGCCGGCTGGCGCACAAGTCGTTGCTAAGGGAACCCCAATCTTCCCACGGGTCGATATGGATGCCGAAGTTGAATTCTTGAAGGGTAAGATGACGAAATCCGACAAACAGAAGGGGCGTAAAGCCATGGAAAACGCGAAACATGAAGCTGAAGTCGAACAAGGCTGGAACCCAGCTGAGACTAATTTGAACCTCACTAAACCAGCGATTACCATTGATGATTTTGACAAGGTCGAATTGAAAGTTGCTGAAGTCATTACGGTGCAGAAATTGAAAGGGGCTGACAAACTCCTACAATTCCGTTTAGATGCAGGAGATGCTGATCATCGCCAAATCCTTTCAGGTATTGCTAAGTGGTATCCAGAACCGGAAGAACTGATTGGCAAGAAGGTTATCATCGTTGGTAACTTAAAGCCACGGAAGCTTCGTGGTGAAATGAGCCAAGGCATGTTACTGTCAGCAGAACACGACGGTCAGGTGCAATTAATTACGGTACCAGATAATATGGTAAACGGATCATTGATTTCGTAAAAACTAAATGTTGAATAAAAAATCGGGCGCACTGACTAGTGAGCTCGATTTTTTATTTGTAATTCAATTGTTATTTTAGTTGTTTTTGACAAATGGGTTAATCTCCCGTACAGTAGTACGAACAAGAAATGAGGTGAGAACATATGAAGTATGAACAAATTCTCGTATGCGTCTCCGTAGATGGAAAAGGACGTTTTTCCGAAAATTAATTAAATTTAGGAGACTTAATTAAATGAAAAACGTCCAAAAACAAGTGCCATCATTATTACTGTTAATCACATTAGTGGGTTTTCCACAAATCAGTGAATCAATTTTTACGCTGATCTTGCCAGCACCCAGTCAGGCAATGCACGTTAGCGCCAGCCACAGCCAGCTAACCATGAGCAGTTATTTTGTGGCTTTTGCAGTTGGGGTGCTCTTCTGGGGGCAATATGCTGACTATCGCGGGCGCCGTGATGCCATGTTAGGTGGATTAGCCTTTTATTTGATTGGTAACTTAGGGTTATATCTGAGCCCGGGCTTTACTTGGTTATTGGTTTGCCGCTTGATCCAAGCTTTCGGTGCTAGTGCTGGTTCGGTTGTGACACAGACTATCATGCGTGAGAGCTTTACGGGTGTTACTGGTGCAAAAATCTTTGCTAAGGTGAGTGCGGCCATGGCACTATCGCCCGCCCTCGGGCCACTCATCGGAGGTGGCGTCCAGACTGTGTTCGGCTATCAGCATGTCTTCTCGGTCTTGATCATGATAGCAGTCGTAATACTGTTGTACGCGGGGTGTTGCTTGCCAGAGACTCGACCAGAAACGGTCAAAGTGGCCTCTTGGCGGCAACAAAGCGTTGTCGTTTCACGATTATTGCACGATCCCGTGGTCTGGTGTTACGGCCTATTGATTAGTGGTATTAATGGTATTTTGTTTAGTTATTACGCTGAAGCGCCGTTTATTTTTGAAACGCATTTCGGTTTTAGTGCTGTGCAATACGGTAGTCTCGGTTTAGTCTTAGCCGCGGCCAGTCTGCTGGGCGCATTGCTAGTGAATTGGCTTGTCAACTATTGGTCACCAATACAGGTCGCTTTAAGTGGCTTAGGATTGAGTTTGGTAGCGGCAGTTGGCTTGGTAATGACCGCTGTTGGCAATCACGTCATTGGGATGCTGATTGGGATTTTTCTAGCCTTCTTAGGTCTGAACATCACCTTACCAAACGCGTTGAATCGTGCTTTGATTGGCTATGAAACGGTGATGGGGAGTGCCAGTGGCTGGTTTAGCCTGGGTTATTATCTACTAGTGAGTGTGCTAACTTACTTAATGAGTTTGCTCCACCACGGCAGTGTCGTGACATTGCCCGTATACATGTTAGGCGTAGTCACGGTGATGACGGTGGTGTACGCGGGGCTGTATTGGCAGCGTGTACGTCATTGATTTTGCTTGAAAGCCTGGGGGAACCCGGGCTTTTTATTTTAGAATTACCGTCTTCTTTTCCGAAAACTTGCGTCCCATGGTAAAATCAACTAAGATAACAAAAGTCGAAAAGGGGTTATTACATGCGGATTTTTGATTCTCATACCCATTTAAATAGTGAAGAATTCATCCAGGAAGTGCCACGTTACTTACAACAAGCGGCTGACCTTGATGTTACGCGGATGGCAATCGTTGGTTCGAATACACAACTGAACGCCGATGCGATTAAACTGGCGGAAACGTATCCTCAGTTGGTCGCGATTGTTGGTTGGCACCCGGAAGATGCCAAAAACTATGATCAGGCGGCTGAAAAGTTGTTGATTGAACAACTTCAACATCCGAAAGTCGTCGCGTTAGGTGAGATTGGACTGGACTACCATTGGGATACGTCGCCACAAGACGTTCAGCGGCAAGTCTTTGCCCGCCAAGTCGCCATTGCTAAGGAGATGCAATTGCCAATTTCCGTGCACAATCGTGATGCTTTCGAAGA
>RCMY010005872.1_pt1 | contig 11858 bp, 8 predicted proteins | sample 2041341 | NCBI WGS metagenome assembly RCMY01 (sample SAMN09708234, study PRJNA481090) | Marine sediment metagenome, whole genome shotgun sequencing project.
TAGCCAAGGGCAGGGGGGGTGTCGATGAAAATGACGTCATAGGCGTCCAGCACCCCGTCATCCGCAAGGATATCCGTCAGCGCATCCCACAGCTTCCAACCACGCCCCTGCATGCGCCAGACAGGCACCTGAAACTCGGCCCAATACAAGTTCAACTGGGCGCCAATAAGATCAATGTTCGGCCAATGGGTGGACTGGATCAAGTCTTGGGCTTTCACATCCAAGGCCTCGGTCAATGTGTCATCCAAGGGAATCGGATTTTCACCACGGTCCATGCGCCGCTGATTGTCCGACCGCAAATGCGCCGCGTAGTGGCGGGCCAAAAGTGGAAAAACTGTCTGCCATTCATCCGCGACCTTGCCGCCAAAAACCGAGGTCATCGATGCTTGGCTGTCTAGATCAATCACCAAAACCTTATAACCATCCAAAGCCGCCGACATCGCGAGATGCGCCGCCGTACTGGTCTTGCCAACCCCGCCTTTGAAATTGGCAACAGCAACGATCTTGGCAGGCAGTCCTGCGGGGCGGTATGGTTGATATTCTTTGGCCTTGGATCCGGTTGATCCAAAATGGGCACGCAGTTTTAGAACCTCGTCCAGACTGAACCACTTGGCCCCGCCTTCCGTCTCCGAGCGTCCCTGAGGCAGTTCAGGGTTTTGTTTCAGTACACGACGGAAATGCGCCTGGGCTACAGGAATTAAGTAACGGGTGATTTCCCAAGTGGAAAACAAACGAAGACGCCTGCTCCCATCTTCTGATAATCCGCGTCCGGCCAGATCATTGCGCCCTGCGGCGCAGGCTTGCGCGATTGCTGCAAAGCCTGTGGTACTTGTCGGCTCATCGAGATCAGCAAGAGCGGTATCGGGGTTGATCTGGAAATAAGGGGGCAGGGGTGTTGTGGTCATGATAAGGCTCGATGTATTGTGTTTTCGTCAATATACCACAAAACATCGCACATGGAAGTAAAGGCTGCACATCGCTACTATTTTTCTCGGATTATAGGGTTTTTGACGAGCAATATGGGTTGTTCTTATGGATTTTATAAAAAAATTACTGTTAGATTCAGTTAATGTATAGTTACATGATATTGGATTTTCTTAAGCCTTTTGTATGAAAGAGAAAAAAGCTGATTATTTTGATCTGGGCGACTCTGATACCACGTTGAAGTGACTCTGATCCCCCGATGGCGCGATTCTAAAACCCCGTTTGATGTGATGTGTTTTGCTGGACTCTTGGCTGTGGATAACTTTAAGTGTCACTGAAACCCCGAATATAAAATTGGGGATCGCAGTAGCAGGCAGGCCATGACAGCAGTAGTTTCAGATGGGGGCGGTAAGCCCAATAGTATGCGTAATTTTTTCGTGTGCGATTTATTTGATGCGCGGCCCAAAGATGATTTGGCGAGCATGGAACATCCGATGTTTTCACTGTCGACCCGCCCTGATTGCAGGGTCCGTCAGTATGTGCATAACGGAACCCAGATAACGGTGACGCCTTCGGTGCGTGGCCGTGCCACAATCCATGACAAAGATATTTTGATTTACTGCATTAGCCAGTTGATGGCGGCGCTTAATGCGGGGCGTGCGATTAGCCGGACGCTGCGTTTGACGGCGCATGATTTGTTGGTGGCGACCAAACGCGACACCAGTGGCGATGCCTATACCCGCCTGTGTGATGCCTTCGAGCGGCTGGCTGGCACACGGATCACCACGAACCTGAGCACAGGTGACACCGAGACGACAAGCGGGTTTGGTCTGATCGAGGCTTGGGAGATTGTGCGCAAAACCCGTGGCGGCCGTATGGTGAGTGTGACGGTGACCCTGTCGGATTGGCTATTCCGCGCGGTGAGCAGCAAGGCTGTTTTGACCTTGAGTAGAGACTATTTTTCATTGCGAAAACCGCTGGAGCGCCGCGTTTATGAGTTGGCGCGCAAACATTGCGGCCAGCAGCGGGAGTGGCGGATTTCGGTCGCGGTGTTACATGCCAAGGCTGGATCGGATGCGCCGGTGCGGGTTTTTCGTGCTGCGATCCGCAAGATGATCGTGGCGGATTTATTGCCTGGTTATACACTGAACGAGGAAGAGGGCGATATCATCCGTGTGAGCCGCAAGCGGGTGGTGGATGATCTACCGGGGCAGGGGTTGCCGCCCTTTGATGCAGAGACGTTGGATGCGGCGCGCGTGATGGCCCCGGGGTGGGATGTTTATGCCCTGGAGGCCGAGTGGCGCGGATTCTGGGTGGCCTCGGGCCGCCAGAAACTGGCGCGGCCCGAGAAAGCATTCTTGGGGTGGCTGCGGGGGCGTGTGCACCGCTAGCAGGTCAGTCGAAAATGACGAAGTAGGTCCGACCACATTATGCGACGTGTCCGAGCTTGCGCTGACTTTCATGCTGAGGGCGTCACCTGCCGCAAAGCTGAGAGGGCTTGCGGAAAAGGCTGCGGTCGCGGTTTGAAGATCTGCCCCACTGACCACATTCAGACTGACTTGATGCGTTGCTATGCCCGTTTTATTGATCGCAATATCAAGCGTATTGGTCCCGACGGTGCCCGCAGCGATTGAAATGGTCGCGGCAAAAACCTTGCCTGCAAATGGCATGACGGGTCCTGCCGTCAGGGTCGCCCCATTGCCGTAGCTCAAGAGGTGTCCAACATCAAAACCGGTGTCCCGCTCACCCGCAAAACCCATCGCTTGCAGCCCTAACGCGCCTGCGGTCGAGCCTGATCCGGCGGTGCCATTTGGAAAGCTGACTTTGCCGTTGTCTTTGCTCACCACGATACCGTCATGGAAGGTGCTGCCGTCGGGGCTGGTTTTGATGCTAAAGTCATCCGTTCCGGTCAGGCCCATTTCCGCCCGCCCCGACCAGTTGGTTTGGTACAGCAAGGAGGCCGTGTCGCCCGCAGTTGCCTTGTTGAGTTTCAACTGGTGACCTGCGCCGTCATGGGTCAGCAGCGTGGCGTCACCTGCGAGCGCCAATCTGTTGGTGGCGTCCGAGGTGGTGTTGATTCCGACCCCTGTAAGGTTTTCCAAGACGGTTTCGGGCGCCACATCTTGCCAGCCGCTGCTTGTATAGACACGCAGTTTAGCCTCGGAGACGCCCCACGCCTGCCAGCCCACAACAGGGGTCACAAACAGCCAACCGCCACCGCGCCAGCTAGCGATGTTGCCTGCCTGACCTGCCCATGCGCCTGTGGGGGAGGCCCCCAGTGCCCAAGATTGTCCCTCAAGGGCCAAGGCGGGCGGGGTCTCTGCGGTAAAGCCCTGAACCGTCAGATGTACGATCATATCCAAAAGCTCGATCGCCTCGCTATGGGTCACATACTTTTGGGCTTGGGCTGCTTGAATAAGCGGTAGGGAGAGATTGGGGGAAATTTCTGACATTTGGGCGCCTTTCGTAAGGAGGAAATAGCACGCAGTATTGGTCCGGGATGGTAAAGAGAGACTTGGACCACCGTGCGGTGCAAAAGAGGTCGCTATGACGCAACAGTTTGCGGGGCTTGTCTGTGCCTTTGGTTGTCAGAGCCGTTTTTTTTCTGCATGAGAGGATGGAGAGTATTTTATGATGGCAGGGCACTATGACCAAACGCGCGCTTATTACAGGTATTACCGGACAAGATGGATCTTATCTTGCGGAGTTTTTGTTGGGAAAAGGCTATGAGGTTCATGGGATCAAGCGCCGTGCCTCGTCGCTGAATACCCAGCGGGTCGATCACATTTATGAAGATCCCCATACCGATAACACCCGTTTTCGCCTGCATTACGGTGATCTGACCGATAGCTCGAACCTGACGCGGATTATCTCGGAAGTGCAGCCTGACGAGATTTATAACCTTGGTGCGCAGTCGCATGTGGCGGTGTCGTTTGAAGCGCCTGAATATACCGCTGATGTTGATGCGATGGGCGCGCTGCGTTTGCTGGAAGCGATCCGGTTCTTGGGGCTTGAGAAGAAGACCAAGTTTTACCAGGCCTCGACATCAGAGCTATATGGTTTGGTGCAGGAAACGCCGCAGACCGAAACAACGCCGTTTCACCCGCGTAGTCCCTATGCGGTTGCCAAGATGTATGCCTATTGGATCACCGTGAACTACCGCGAAGCTTACGGTATGTATGCCTGCAACGGGATCTTGTTTAACCACGAGAGCCCGCGCCGCGGTGAAACATTCGTGACCCGCAAGATCACGCGCGGTCTGGCCAATATCGCGATGGGTCTTGAGCCGTGTCTGTATATGGGTAACATCGACAGTCTGCGTGACTGGGGCCATGCAAAAGATTATGTGCGGATGCAGTGGATGATGTTGCAGCAGGACACGCCAGAGGATTACGTGATTGCGACCGGTGTGCAGTACTCTGTGCGCGAGTTTATCACGTGGTCTGCTGCCGAGCTGGGGATCACGCTTGCGTTCAAAGGCACGGGCGTGGATGAGACGGCGACGATTGCTGCTATCACGGGTGATAAGGCCCCCGCCTTAAGTGTGGGCGATGTGGTGATGAAGATTGATCCGCGCTATTTCCGTCCGGCCGAAGTGGAGACACTGTTGGGCAATCCTGCAAAAGCCAAGAAAAATCTGGGTTGGGTGCCTGAAATCACAGCGCAAGAGATGTGCGCCGAGATGGTGCGTGAAGATCATAAGGCTGCACAGCGGTATGCCTTGCTGAAACAGCATGGGCTTGATTTGCCTATGAGCGTCGAGGGCTAGGATATGCGCATTTATGTGGCGGGGCATCGCGGCATGGTTGGTGGGGCCATTACCCGCCAGCTTGAGGCGGCTGGTGGGCACGATATTATTACGGCCACCAGTGACGCGCTGGACCTGACCAATCAGGCCGCAGTGCGTGAATTTATGCAAGCGCAGAAACCTGACATGGTGATTTTAGCTGCGGCCAAGGTGGGGGGTATTATTGCCAATAATACCTATCCCGCGCAGTTCATCTATGAAAATCTGATGATCGAATGTAACGTGATCCATCAAGCTTACGGCGCAGGTGTGACCCGTCTGTTGCAGCTGGGATCGTCGTGCATCTATCCGCGCGCTGTGGCGCAGCCGATGTCCGAGGATGCGTTACTAACAGGCGTGTTAGAGCCTACAAACGAGCCTTATGCTGTGGCTAAAATCGCAGGTATCAAGCTATGTGAAAGCTATAACCGTCAATATGGCACGGACTACCGCTCTGTGATGCCAACCAATCTTTACGGGCCCGGTGACAATTTTCACCCCGAAAACTCCCATGTGTTGCCTGCGATGATCCAGCGCTTTCATAACGCGGTGCAAGACGGGTTGGACGAGGTGGTGATCTGGGGCACGGGCACGCCGCGCCGCGAATTCCTGCATGTCGAGGATATGGCTGCCGCGTCCTTGTTCGTGCTGAATCTGGACCGCAAAATCTATGACGCGCAAACAGATCCTATGCTGTCCCATATCAACGTGGGTACAGGCACCGATGTGTCGATCCTTGAGGTGGCGCAGATCATCGCCGAGGTCACGGGGTTCACAGGCAAGATCACTTGCGACACCAGCAAACCCGATGGCACTATGCGCAAGCTGATGGATGTCTCAAGGCTAAGCCGTATGGGGTGGACCGCGCAAGTGGCGCTGCGTGACGGTTTGGCGCAGACCTATGCATGGTATTTAGAGCAATTGGCCAGTGGCGCCGCAGTGCGCGCAAAATAGCGCCATGATGCTGTCATTATGATGTGTTAACCATCGTATAAACAGCGTTCGTAATTTGACTGGTAAGGTGGAAAAAATGATTACTCCGGTTCTTCTTTGCGGTGGTTCAGGCACACGGCTTTGGCCCCTGTCGCGCAAAAGCTACCCCAAGCAGTTCTCTGCGTTGATGAGCGAGACAAGCCTGTTTCAAGCCTCGGCGCTGCGACTGCAAGGTGCCGAGTATGCTGCCCCCGTGGTTGTGACCGCAGATGCGTTCCGCTTTATCGTGACCGAGCAAATGGCAAGTGCGGGTATCAAAACCGGCGCGGTCCTGATCGAGCCTGCGGGCCGTGACACCGCCCCTGCGGTTTTGGCTGCTGCCCTGTATTTGGCCGCAATAGACCCTGATGGGTTGATGCTTGTGGCCCCTTCCGACCATGTGATCCCCGACAGTGATGCGTTTAACGCGACGGTTGCGGCGGCGGTGCCTGCCGCCCTTGCCGGTCAGTTGGTGACATTTGGCATTAGCCCCGACCGCCCCGAGACCGGTTACGGTTATCTGGAAATGGCAAATGCACCATCGGGTGAGGTCGCGGCACTTCCACTCAAAGCATTTGTCGAGAAACCTGACGCGCAGGCGGCTGCGGCGATGCTGAGTGAGGGTCGTTATCTGTGGAACGCGGGGATTTTTCTGTTCTCGGTCAAGACCATTGTGGCGGCGTTTAACGCTTATGCCCCTGATATGGTCAAAGCTGTGCAAGCAGCGATAGATGGCGCAAAATCCGATCTGGGCTTTACCCGTCTTGACCCTGCTGCATGGGAGGGCGCGGAAGCAATCTCGATTGATTATGCTGTAATGGAGAAAGCAGACAACCTGTCCGTTGTGCCGTTCACCGGCCGCTGGTCCGATCTTGGCGATTGGGCTGCGGTTTGGCGCGAGACGCAGACGGATGGTGTGTCGCTATCCGGCCCCGCCACCGCGATTGATTGCACCAACACATTGCTGCGCTCCGAGGTCGCGGGGCAGGCGATTGTGGGCATTGGTCTTGATGATATCGTGGCGATTGCCATGCCCGATGCGGTGTTAATTTCGCACAAGGGCCGTACCCAAGAGGTGAAGCAGGCGGTCGCGGCCTTGAAGAAAAAGAAAGCGCCGCAAGCCGAGACATTTCCGAAAGATCACCGCCCTTGGGGTTGGTTCGAGAGCCTTGTTGTGGGCGAGCGGTTTCATGTGAAACGCATCGTTGTGCATCCGGGCGCGGCGCTGTCGCTGCAAAGTCACCACCACCGTTCCGAGCATTGGATCGTGGTGGAAGGCACCGCAAAAGTGACGATTGACGACGAAGTCAGATTGGTAACCGAAAACCAATCCGTCTACATTCCGCTCGGCGCTGTGCACCGCATGGAAAACCCCGGCAAAGTGCTGATGGCCCTGATCGAAGTGCAGACCGGCACCTACTTTGGCGAGGATGATATTATCCGCTACGAAGACGTTTACGCACGCAGCTAACGGGGCAATTCTCTTGCCGTTTTGAGGATGGTCCGGCGGAAGAATTCAGCGGTATTTGGTTGCTTGATTGTACCTTCTAAAGCGTCATATTGCGCCGGTTAATACGTTTTAGGAGAGTTTTTTGCCCGATATTCCAAGCAACACGTCCACGTCTGCAACCTTGTTGCTTGAGGGCACCTATCAGGGGACATTGGAAACCCGCGGTGATACCGATTGGGTGCGGATCAACTTGACCCAAGGCACAACCGTTCAGGTGAACCTTGATGCAAGGGGTCCAAACGGCATGTCTGATCCTTATTTACGTGTCTATGACAAAGATGGTCACGAACTATTTCACAATGATGATGGTGGGGCAGGGTTTAGCTCCCGGATGGTCTTTGACGCACCCTATACGGGTGTTTATTACGTTGAGGCCTCCGCATACAGCAGCTACGACACGGGTGATTATAAAATCACTGCGGTGACGACGACGGCAAATCCGACTGTGACGCCAGTCGTGCCAACGACGCCTTTAGGCTCGATTGATTGGGGTTCTGCGCAACCCGACACAAACGTAACCGTTTATTTTGTGCCCCGCGGTCAATCGCGGGACGGTTATACCTCGGAAGGGTTCAACGCCTACGAGCGAGCACAATTCCAGCAAGCTTTTGATCAGATTTCAGCCGTCAGCGGGCTGACCTTTACCATCGTCAATGATCCGGGTGCGGATTTCCAACTGGTGCTTGATACCGATGAACTTCAGGCTGAGGGCAACGGCACGTTGGGGTTCTTCTATCCACCGAGTGAGGGGGCCTTGACGGGTATTGGCGTTTTTGACGGCCGCTCTTGGGACCGCCAAAAGGACGGCAACCTCGACGTGGGCGGCTACGGTTATGTGACGATTGTGCACGAAGTTTTGCACGGGTTGGGGCTTGCACACCCACATGACGATGGGGGCACGTCTGTGGTCATGGAAGGCGTGACCTTTGCCTTTGATGATTACGGAACTTACAACTTGAACCAGGGCGTGTTCACGGTGATGTCGTATAACTCGGGCTATTATACGGGCACTGGGAACACAGCATTTGATAGCAACTTCGGCTTTGAAGCGGGGCCAATGGCGTTTGATATTGCCGTGTTGCAGGAAAAATACGGTGTAAACGAGACGGCCAACAGGGGGGAGACAACCTATACTCTGCCCGATACCAATACTGGTGGCACCCGTTGGGAAGCGATCTGGGATACGGACGGTTGGGATGTCATTGCTTACAATGGCAACAGGTCTGTCACGATCAATCTACAGCAAGCCCATTTGGGAGATGCGATCGGCGGCGGCGGCTTTATCTCTGCGGCCAACGGGGTTGCGGGTGGTTATACCATCGCCAACGGGGTTGTGATCGAGGTTGCGCGTGGCGGATTTGGTGATGATATGCTGACCGGCAATGTCTATAACAACGTCCTGCGTGGGCGCGGCGGGAATGATACGCTGTTTGGGCGTGCGGGAAATGATACGTTATTGGGGGATAACGGCGCTGACGTCTTGTATGGCCAGCGCGGCCAAGACCGCCTGTTCGGGGGCGATGGTGCGGATCAATTGCATGGTAACCAAGGCAATGACACGCTGCATGGCGGTAATAATAATGACCAGCTTTTTGGCGGATTACACAACGATGCTTTGTTTGGTGATAACGGCAGTGACCGGCTGTACGGGTATACGGGCGATGATGTCTTGCATGGGGGCGGGGGCAACGACCAGCTTTTTGGCGGGGCAGGGGCGGACCGGCTTTATGGTGGGACGGGGGATGATGTGCTGCGTGGCTTTCGTGGGGCAGATATCCTGACGGGTGACAGTGGCGCAGATCGGTTTGTCTTTGGTGATGCAATCGAAAGCACGGTACTTGTCGAAACCCGCGATACAATCGTTGATTTCAACCGTGGTGAAGACCGCATTGACCTGTCCATTCTGGATGCAAACCGTGATGTTGTAGGTGATCAAAGCTTTGATTTTGTTGGACAGCAATTCTTGCAAGATGGCAGCACAGGGCAAGTGCGCTATCAAGGGATGACCGATGGCGTGCGGGTGGCGATAGATGTTGATGCTGACGGGGCCGCAGATATGCATATCATCGTGATGGGTGTCAGTGGCCTAAACGCCGCTGACTTTATCCTTTAAACATCGCTGTAGCCATCGGGGTTGGCCCGTTGCCAGCCCCATGTGCTTGCGGTCATATCATCAAGGCTATGAGTGGCTTTCCAGCGCAATTCAGCCTGCGCGCGCGCAGCATTTGCCTGCATGGCCGCGATATCACCGGCGCGGCGCGGCGCCACTTTGACAGGGATCTCGCGCCCTGCCGCGCGTGCAAACGCATCCACCATCTCACGCACCGAATAATTGGTGCCAGTGCCGATATTAAAGGGCCGCGCGCCCGTATGGTTGGCGGCATAATCCAAAGCCGCAACATGGGCGCGGGCCAGATCAACCACATGGATATAGTCGCGCAGCCCTGTGCCGTCGGGCGTGTCGTAGTCATCGCCAAAGATCGCCAGATGATCCCGCTTGCCCACAGCCACCTGCGCAATAAACGGCATCAGGTTGTTGGGGATGTCGCTGGGGTCTTCGCCGATCTGCGCTGAAGGGTGCGCGCCAACCGGATTGAAATACCGCAACAAGACCGCCGTGGTCTCAGGCGTGGCCGCCGCCCAATCGGTCAGAATCTGTTCGGCCATCAGCTTGGTGCGCCCGTAAACTGACGTGGGGTTCAGCGGATGCGCCTCGTCGTAGGGCAGATAGACGGGTTCGCCGTAAACCGTGGCCGATGACGAAAAAATAATCCGATGACAGCCCGCACGGTCCATCGCCCGCAACAGTGTCAGGGTGCCCGCGATATTCACATCGTAATAGGCCAGCGGCTTGACCGTGCTTTCGCCCACCGCCTTAAGACCTGCAAAGTGAATGACCGCCTCTGGTTGAAAGTCAGCCATGATCGTGTCCAGCGCGGGTATGTCGCGAATATCGGCGCGGTGGCCAATCACAACGCCATTGTTGGACAGCTTGCGCACACGGTCCAGAACCACAGGGCTGGAATTATCAAAGTTATCAACGACACAAACTTCGTGCCCTTGGGCCAGCAGTTCCAACAATGTGTGGCTGCCAATATAGCCAGCCCCGCCAGTCACCAAAACGCGCATTGTTCATTTCTTTCTGTCTGTTGTTCATCGCGGCGACTTTACGCGTAAAAACGGGCGTTTCCAAACGCATATGTTGATATGCTTCGGTGCCACATTGGCAGCTTCTGGTGACGTTACCAAAACGCAAGCCTCATGTAGGACGCGGACAGGGCTGGCGACAAGAATGTCAGTACTTAACATAATGTTCATTATGCGACTTTCGGCTGTCGCCGCAAAGTTAGAATGTCCCACATCTGCAAAGTAGAAGTGTCACACTTCCCTGTTTGAAGCAGGATTGGAGTGTGGCCGTGGGATTGATGATCATGAGCGAACGCGAGCTGAACCGGATTGAAGTGCTGAGCCAAGTGACACAAGGCGCAATAACGGCTGTGACCGCAGCCAATGTGTTGGGACTGAGCCGACGACAGGTTCATAGACTGCTGAAGACATTCCAGTCAGGTGGCGCTGGCGCGATCCGGCACAAAGCGCGCGGTCGCAGATCCAACAATAAGATTGATCCTGCGGTTCAAGAGTTCGCAGTTACGTTGGTCAGAGAGAACTACATCGACTTCGGCCCAACCTTAGCAGCTGAGAAGCTGGCTGAGGATCATGATCTCAAAGTGTCGCGCGAGACGCTGCGCAAATGGATGCAAGACGCTGGGATCTGGCTGTCACGCAAGCAACGTCGAACATTCCATCAGCCCAGATTACGGCGGGAATGTCTGGGCGAGTTGATCCAGATCGACGGGCCGGGTCATCGTTGGTTTGAAGATCGCGAAGCCGATATTCTTGGCTTATACCAACCTGCGCTGATCAGCATTCATGCGCCCATTTACGCATCCCAATGGATTTGATGCGCGCGGGCTGGCCGATCAGCTTGTTCCAAGCATCACAGCAAATGGTTGACGATCTCGTTGTAGGATTCGAAGATGCGGTTTGAGAGCCAATTATCCCGCATGAACTGCCTTCCTTTCGGCAGATTGCTTCGCAATCGCCTGCCGGACGACGGATGTTTTCGACGGGATTGAGCTCTGGACATTTGGCTGGCAGCGGAATGATGCTGATATTCTCGGGTATGATGAGCGCGGCGGTCATATGCCATCCGGCCTGATCCATGAGCAGTACGGCGTGGGCACCAAGCGCCACGGTTCGAGCGATTTCAGCAAGATGCAGGTTCATCCACTGCCCGGCAGGCGATTGCACGGCAATCTGCCGGGAGGGGCGTCGGTATTGCACACCGGCAGGACAAGCCCTGCACCCTTGCCCAGTGCCGGGCAGATCGCTCCAAAGATGTAGGCTGATATGGTTCGTTGATCATGCGGTGCCGATGGACGCGTCCCGCGCTTGGCCCACCGGCGCGTGATCTTGGTTTTTGGCCTACGCGCGCCTCGTCTTGGAACCATATTTCTATCGCCGTGCCTTGTGAGAGGTGCGCTCTCACTTTTTCCAACTCGGTTGCAAAACCCCCTTTTCAAACGCCTCCAGCGCCTCTGTGTCTTGCGCATGGTGGCGCGGCCGCGCCGTGAGCTTTCCATAGCCCAGCTTCTTCAGTTCCCG
>RCMY010004622.1_pt1 | contig 11857 bp, 12 predicted proteins | sample 2041341 | NCBI WGS metagenome assembly RCMY01 (sample SAMN09708234, study PRJNA481090) | Marine sediment metagenome, whole genome shotgun sequencing project.
ACTGTATTTTCTTGATACTCAGCTTCTGCATCTTGGTTAGCACGTGGCTCACCATCAACTAAGATGAATTTTACTGTTGGATAAAGTGTTTGAGCTTCATGAACAGCTTTTTCAAACATAAATCCAGGTGTTACCACAACTTTAGCACCTGCTTCAACAGCTGTTGAGATTTGTGCTAAGTATTCTTGGTCTGATTCTTCTTTTGGTTGAAGATAAACTGGTTTAACACCAATTTCGTCAGCATATTGTTTTAAACCTTCCCATGACCCTTGGTTAAATGAACGGTCATCGATGGTTCCAACGTCAGTGATTAAGTATAAACTGTTTTCACCGAGTTTATCGTTTGCTGGCTTATCTGTTCCTTTGTCCCCACTAGAACATGCAACCAAAGTTAATACTAATAAAGCTAATATAGTACTTTTGAAGAGTTTTTTCATAGTATCCTCCCTATTCTCTTACGATTAAAGTTTACCTTATAAGCAACATTAAATCAATCATATGAACTCTTCTTTCACATGAAATCGTGTGAAAGTGCTGTCATGACAGATGTTTTCATGCGAAACAAAGTAAACGCTTACAGTGTTTATGATGGAAACAGAGCATTCCAATAGTATGAAATGCTCTGAATATATTATTTTTTAATTATATCTTCTCGTGCTGGTCCATTAGATATCAATGTAATAGGAACGCCAATTTGTTTTTCAGCAAATTCAATATATTTTTTTGCATTGTCAGGAAGTTTACTATAATCAGTAATCCCACGAATATCCTCTTTCCAACCTGGTAATATTTCAAAGATAGGCTTACAGTGTTTTAATTTAGATGTTGCAGGGAATGAATCGATACGAACTCCATCTAGTTCATAAGCAACACAGACTGGGATTTCATCAAGATAGCTTAAGGCATCAAGCACGGTAAAGGCAATCGATGTTGCTCCTTGAAGACGACACCCATAACGTGAAGCAACAATATCAAGCCAGCCCATTCTTCGTGGGCGTCCTGTAGTTGCTCCGTATTCACCACCATCTCCACCATTTTTACGTAGTAAATCTGCTGCTTCTCCAAATATCTCACTGATAAACTCACCGGCTCCAACAGCACTAGAATAAGCCTTCACAACAGTGATTACTTCAGTAATTTCATATGGTGCAATACCTGCGCCAATTGTCCCAAAACCAGCTAAAGTAGATGATGATGTAACCATAGGATAAATTCCGTGATCCGTATCTTTTAATGATCCGAGTTGACCTTCAAGAAGAATACTTTTATTTTGTTGAATCGCTTCATAAAGGAGTTCAAATGTATCAGCTACATAGGGAGTCAATTGTTCTTTATATGTCATTAACACTTCAAATACTTCATCAGCAATCAAAGGTTTTTGATTGTATAAAGAAGTAAACATCGTATTTTTAACTTCCAATACGTGATGTATTTTTTTCATTAGCGAATCTTTTTCATCGAATAATTCACTGACTTGAAAACCTAATTTCGCATACTTATCAGAATAAAATGGTGCAATTCCAGACTTTGTTGATCCAAAAGCACGATCTGATAATCGCTCTTCTTCTAACCTATCCAAGTCTTTATGATATGGCATAACAATTTGGCAACGATCAGAAACAACGATCTTTGGCATCGGAACTCCTCGACTCACAATTTCATCAATTTCACTTACCAAATTTTCAACACTTAATGCGACACCATTACCAACAACGTTAATAATATTCTCGTGGAAAACCCCTGAAGGAAGTTGATGTAAGGCGAATTTTCCATACTTATTAATTATTGTATGACCTGCATTTGCTCCCCCTTGAAATCTCACGACAATATCTGATGTATCGGCAAGCATATCTGTGATTTTACCCTTACCTTCATCGCCCCAACAGGCACCTACTATTGCTTTAACCATATGTTTTCCCCCTATATTATGATGTCTTCTTGTTTGTTTTTTAGTGTCGATATTCTTGGAAAAACTTCTTTTTCCAAGAAATCACGAGTTTGTTGTGGAGCACAGCCCACAAAGTTTTCTGGTTTCATTATTGCTTCTAATTCTTCTTTATTAATTTCAAAAACAGGATCATTAAGAATTCTTGATAATAAGTCGTTTTTTAATCCTTCTTGTTTAACCAATCGCCCTGCTTCCATCGAATGAACACGGATTCTTTCATGTAGTTCTTGACGATCCCCACCTTTCTTTACAGCATCCATAATAATATTCTCGGTAGCCATAAAAGGTAACTCGTTTTCTAAATTCTTTTGGATTACTTTTGGGTAAACGACTAAGCCACTGGCAACATTTGCATACAATCGTAAAATACCATCAACTGCTAAAAATGCTTCAGGTATACTAATACGCTTGTTTGCTGAATCATCTAAAGTTCTTTCAAACCACTGTGTTGCTGCTGTAATAGAAGGATTTAGACTATCTGCTATTACATATCGTGCTAATCCTGCAATGCGTTCACTTCGCATTGGATTGCGCTTGTATGCCATTGCCGATGATCCAATCTGATTCTTCTCAAAAGGTTCTTCGATTTCTTTCAAATGTTGGAGGAGTCTAATATCATTAGAGAATTTTGCAGCACTCTGCGCAATACCACTCAAGACATTTAAGACCTGACTGTCTATTTTTCGAGTATACGTCTGCCCTGATACGGAAATTACATCGTCATATCCCATCTTCTTAGCAATGAGAACATCACACTCTTTAACTTTTTCATAGTCACCTTCAAATAACTCCATAAAACTAGCTTGGGTTCCGGTTGTTCCTTTTGAGCCTAATAGTTTTGTTTTTGAAAGTTGGTATTCTACATCATCTAAATCAAAGAGTAAATCCTGCATCCAAAGTGTTGCTCTTTTTCCAACCGTCGTTGGTTGAGCCGCTTGGAAGTGCGTAAATCCAAGACAAGGGAGATCTGCATATTTTTCTGCAAATAGTGCAAGTTCCTGAATCGTCGCAAGAATTCCTTCCTTTACTAAGACTAATGCTTCATGCATTAATATGAGATCAGTATTGTCCCCTACATAACAAGAAGTAGCACCTAAATGAATGATAGGAGCTGCTTTAGGACACTGCACTCCATAAGCATAGACATGACTCATTACATCGTGTCTTACTTCACGCTCACGTGCTTCAGCAACATCATAGTTAATGTCGTCTTGATACGCTTTGAGTTCATCAATTTGTTCTTGTGTAATAGGCAAACCTAATGATTTCTCAGCTTCGGCTAATGCTATCCACAAACGACGCCATGTCTTAAACTTTTTATCTTCCGAGAAGATATACTTCATTTCGCTACCTGCATACCGTTTTGACAACGGTGAATCGTATATATTTCGTGACATCAATTCCTCCTTAAGAATAGAAAAAGGGGTAATCATGTTACCCCTTTGCTTAAAACCTGAATGGTTTCTTCAGCTTTTCAACCAGAAAAAGCACTTTATTATTTTATTTTATCTGCTTTTTCATGTCAATATTTTTTTTGTAATTTTATCGAGTTCACAAACTCTTCATAAAAAAGACTCCAAATGGAGTCTATTCTTTAATTTCATGAATTTCTTTGTTTTCAATTTCTTTTGCTAATAGTTCAAGATATGCATCTAAAGCAAATGGATTTTGTGCACGTTCGCCATAACGTCGTAAGTTAATGCCACGACTTTCGATTTCCTTATCACCGATAATAATTTGATGAGGAATCTTGTTAGTTTGTGCTTCTCTTAAACGATATCCGAGTTTTTCATTACGAGCATCAACGTGAGCTCTAACTCCCATATCTTTTAAGAGTCCTTCAACTTCATAAGCATAATCTAAATGGAATTCTGTATTAACTGGAATAATCTCAACTTGTTGTGGTGCCATCCATACTGGGAAGCCCCCTGCAAAGTGTTCAATAAGAATACCAATAAAACGTTCAATAGAACCAAAGATTGCACGGTGTAACATAATTGGACGTTGTTTTTGACCTTGTGCATCAACATATGAGATGTCGAAACGTTCTGGTAAGTTCATATCTAATTGTACAGTTCCACATTGCCATACACGGTTTAATGAGTCACGAACTTTAAAGTCAAGTTTTGGTCCATAGAATGCACCATCTCCCTCATTGATCTTGTAATCACGACCAGCTGCTTTCATTGCGTTTTCAAGTGCAAGTTCTGAACGATCCCACACTTCAATTTCTCCAATGTATTTATCTTCAGGACGTGTAGATAATTCGATTGTATAGCTTAATCCAAATACTGAATATATTTCATCAATGAAATCAAGGATTTCAATAATTTCACTTTGCAACTGATCTTCTGTTAAGAAAATATGAGCATCATCTTGTGTAAATGCACGAACTCTAAAGAGTCCATTTAATGCTCCACTTGCTTCGTGACGGTGAACATGTCCCATCTCTGCTAATCGAATTGGTAGATCGCGGTATGAGTGTAAACCGTTCTTATACGCTAAGATTCCACCAGGACAGTTCATTGGTTTAATTGCAAAGTCACGATCATCAATGATTGAAGTATACATGTTGTCATTGTAGTTACCCCAGTGTCCGGAAATTTCCCATAACTCTTTATTCAACATAATTGGTGTTTGTAGGAAATCATAGCCACGACGAATGTGCACTTCATGATACCATGACTCAAGTGCATGTCTTAACTTCATTCCATTAGGTAACCAGAATGGGAATCCAGGGCCGTACTCACTCATCATGAATAATCCCATTTCTCGACCAATCTTTTTATGATCTCTAAGTTTAGCTGCTTCTAACCATTCTAAATATTGATCAAGTTCTTCTTTTGTTTCAAAAGTAATACCATACACACGTTGAAGCATCTTGTTCTTAGCATCACCTTTCCAGTACGCGCCAGAAACTTTGAGTAATTTAAAATGTTTCATTTTCTTTGTGGACTCAACGTGAGGACCTCGACATAAGTCTACAAACTCTGCTTGTTGGTATGCTGAAATTACATCCTCTTCAGGAAGATTATTGATAATATCAAGCTTGTATTCATCATCTTTGAACATATCAAGTGCTTCAGCTTTTGAAAGTTCAATTCTTGAAATTCGTTTATCTTCCTTAGAAATCTTACGCATCATTGATTCAATTTTTGGTAAGTCTTCTTCAGTAAGTTTTACATCCCCTAAATCCATATCATAATAGAATCCATCTTCAATTACTGGACCTACCCAAAATTTTGCTTGAGGGTAAAGACGTTTAACTGCTTGAGCTAATAAGTGAGCTGAAGAGTGATTCAATACATTTAATTGTGGGTCTTCTTTAATATTAATCATGTCAATCCTTCTTTCTAATATAAAAATACCGCAAAAGCTAATCCAAAGGACGAGCTATCGCGGTACCACCTTTATTCACATAAGTGCACTTCATTTCTGTTAACGCCAGCTACGGAATTTTTTCGAAAATTCAACTCCAAGGTGGTAAGCATTATTTCCTACGAGAAGCTTTCACCAAGCGCTTCACTCTCTAGTTCGGATATCTAATACTCATGTCCTTATCAATGTTTATGATACTATTATATCTTTTTATGCTAAATAATCAAGCAATTTAATTCTACCGTAAAATTTCCATTCGGACATATTTTTGTGAACCTAAGCTTCTAGTTTTATTTTTATACTCAAACCCTAATTTGAGATAGAACCTTTCTGCATAGAGTGACGAAGAAACTTCAATAAGCCAGGCTCTAAGAAAGAGAGCATCGTTTTTAACTTCATTAAACAAGAGCCTACCCATACCTTTTCGATGGTATCTCACATCCACAAAGAATGACAAGAGAATCGATTCTGTCTTTGATTCAAAGTATGGTGCAATTGTTACGCAAGCAACGACTTCATCTGTATCATCATCAACACTACATACATATTACCTTGCTGAGATTGCCTTCGTATTTTTTGTGGAGTGAATCTTGCTGCAAGTTCATTCATTGTTTTGATACCATAATCACGTTGATTAATCTGGATTAGGTTTTCTCTAATGACCTGAATAAGAGTTTCTTCATCTCCTTGACTGAATCTTCTAACTGAGAACTGAGTTTCCAAGTATACCTAGCGAGATCACTTATTACCAGACTGGTAAATAAGCACCTTTACTATCTTCTATAACCAATTCTTTTACTTTGTCAGTATGGAAGATTTCTAAAATTTTCTTAATAGCTGGGTCATTTTTGTAATCATTATGTACAGCTATTAAGTTTACGTATGGGTTATCTGCTGAAACATCTACTTGTTCAATTGCGATAGCATCTGTGGCTGGGTCCAGTCCTGAATCTACTGCAATACCTGAGTTAATTGCAGCAACAGCTACATCTGGAAGAGCTCCTGGAATGATTGCTGCAGCTAATTCAATGATTTCAAATTTACGAGGATTCTCAACAATATCATTCAATGTAGGAAATTTCGCATCATTCAATTTAATAAGCCCGTTTGCTTGTAGTAACTGTAACGCACGTCCACCATTGGTAACATCGTTTGGAATCGCAATTTTATCACCATCGTTAAGATCTTTTAAACTGGTAAGTTTCTTTGAATAGATTCCCAGAGGAGCAATATAAGTTTTTCCAATTTCTGAAATATTGTATCCGAAACTTTCAATTTCATTCTCTAAATACACTTGGTGTTGGAAAGCATTTAATTGTAATTCTTTTGAATGTAGTGCAGCATTTGGCATTTTATAGTCACTAAATGCAACAACTTCAACTGTGATACCTTCTTTTGCTGCTTCTTCTTTAACATAATTCCATACAACTGAATCTGTACCTACAATACCTACTTTAACAGTCGTTAATTCCTTTTCAGTACTTGATTTACTTGAACAGCCTACTAATACTAAGAGACTTAATGCAACTAATAATAATTTTTTCATGTTCTTTCTCCTTAATGTTGAACTTTCTTAATAACTAAATTTCCAATTCCTTGAATAAGCGTTACTATTACTAAAATTGTAATAACAGATACATAAATGATGTCGTTAAAGTTTCGAGCATGACCAACGTTTACCGCAAAGTCTCCCAATCCTCCTCCACCAACTGTTCCTGCCATCGCTGTAAGTCCTAATAGACTTACCAGTGTAATCGTTACTGAACGTACAAGTGCTGGAATACTTTCTTTAATATAAACACGGGTAATAATTTTGAAAGGAGACAATCCCATTGATTCTGCTGCTTCGATAAGACCAGGATCAATATCTGATAATGCCATATCTACCTGTCTCATGAAGAATGGCACGCAACCTAGAGTCAATGGGAAGATTGTCGCTTTTGCACCAATTCCGACCCCTATCAAGATTCGAGTTAATGGTAGAATACCAGTAATTAAGATTATAAATGGTACTGATCTGAACACATTACTTATCTTATCAAGTGAGTGATAGATATACTTGTTTTCTAAGATTCCACCTTCACGTGTAACAACCAATACAACTCCTAGAACTAAGCCAATAGATAATGAGAAAATGCTACTATAAAGCATCATATAAGCTGTCTGCTGAATTGCTTTAAAATACATGTCTTGCATCTTAATGACATTTGGCAAATATTTAGTTAATAGATCTGACATTTTCAATCACCTCAACATTCGTTCCTTGTGCTTCTAAGTATTGTATAGCTTCTTCTTTTCTATCTCCTGTAAGAATAACTACTAATGTTCCAATAATTTCATCTTGTATTATTTCAACGTTTGCGAAGATAATACTTGCACTAACATCGAACTTGGAACTAATTTCAGATATTTGCGCTTCTTTGGTATTACTGCCATGGAAGCTAAGTTTAATTAATTGCTGATCCTCTTGAATCTGTAGTATTTCTGGTTTCTTTTCTACAATTTCATTTAATGATTCTAAATTCGTTGTGTTATTAACGAAATCTTTAGTGATAGAAGCCTCTGGATTCGAGAAAATATTAACGACTGTATTTAACTCTTTAACATAACCATCTTCCATAACCGCGACACGGTCACAAATTTCTTTAATTACCGCCATTTCATGGGTAATGATTACGATTGTAACACCTAAGCGTACATTAACTTCTTTCAAAAGCTTTAGGATCGTTTTGGTAGTTTGTGGATCAAGTGCTGATGTTGCTTCGTCACATAGTAGAATATCAGGATCATTTGCTAGTGCCCTTGCGATCGCTACACGTTGTTTTTGACCACCTGATAACTGTGATGGATAGGCATCTGCTTTATCACTGATACCAACGAGTTCCAGCAACTCTACTACTTTTTCCTTCAATTTATTCTTCGGTAATTTCTCATCTTTTAAAGGAAATGCAACATTATCAAATATTGTACGTGATTCAAGAAGATTAAATCCTTGGAAAATCATTCCTATCTTTTTGCGTTGATTTCGTAGTTCTTTTGGACTTAATTCATTAATGACGACATCTTTAATGAGTACATCACCACTTGTTGGACGTTCTAACATATTGATGCAACGTACAAGTGTACTTTTTCCTGCTCCACTAAATCCTATGACTCCAAATATTTCTTTATCTTGAATTGTAAATGAAACATCACGTACTGCATGCACAGTATTTGACTCTGTCACAAATGTTTTCGAAACATTTCTAAACTCAATCATACTTCTACCTCTCTCATTTCTTTATGCTTGTTTTTCTAAGTTAAGTTTGTGTTCTTGTTTAATTCTTTCCAGTAATTCTGGATTCTGGATCAGTTCTAAGGCTGTATGAGCTAAGACTTTGGCTCCAAGTGATATCGACTCTAAACCTAATTCACTCTTTGCTGCTTCTCTAAATTCAACTGTATGAACTGAAGTTGGTTCGTTAATAATATTGATGTGAGGCTGAATCGTTGGTACTACTTGACTAATATTTCCAACATCCGTCGATCCTCCACCTCTAACATCTCGGTTACCTATGACTTCACCATATTGATTGAGTACCTTTTCGTATACTTCATCAAACAATGGGGTTAATACTGTATTATCTACTGAGTTCTGGAATAAACCAAATTTATAAGTACAACCTGTTGCAAGTGCTGCTGCTTTAACGATATTCTCAAATTTAGCATAGACATCGTTAAGTGTTGGTCTAGCCTCTGCTCGTAAGTAGAATCTTGCTGATGCATATTCTGGAACTACATTGGGAGCATCCCCACCATGAGTAATGATTCCATGAATTCTTACATCACTTGGTAGATGTTCTCGTAAGGCATTAATTGAGTTAAACACCTGAATTACTGCATCTAGAGCATTGATTCCTTTTTCTGGTGAAGCAGCTGCATGACTTGGTTTTCCAAAAAACTCAACATCCACTGGATCATTTGCTAATGATGTAGTTGTTAAACCATGAAGATGACCGGGATGAACGCATAATGCAAAGTCAACATCATCGAGAAATCCTTCTCGAACAAAGCTTCCTTTTGCAGAGCCGTTTTCTCCACCTTCTTCTCCTGGTGTTCCATATACTCTAATTTCACCACCAACTTCATCAATTACTTGTTTTAATGCTGCTCCAGCAAGCGATGAGGTTGCTCCGAATAGATTATGACCACAAGCATGGCCAATACCAACAAGCGCATCATATTCAGCAAGAAACGCAACAACAGAACCTGGTTTTTGTGACTTATATCGAGCATCAAAGCCTGTTCTATGACCAGCAACATCAAGCATGACTTCGAATCCCTCGTTTCGTAACTGTTCTGACAACGTCTCACTAGCGAAAAACTCATAATTACTTACTTCCGGTTTTTCATGAATCTTTAAAGCTATATCTTTATATGTCTCGTGTTGTGTATCGACATATTCATCAATTCTATGTGCCATAATCTATCCTCCTTTATCTATTTTATGACATTAAAAAGCGCCCATCCCCAAGGATGAGCGCTGCCCATGTTACCACCTTAATTTATCTGTATCTCACGATTACAGACCTCTTCGAGAACAATCATTCTCTATTGCTATAACGGGCAAACCCGAATTAACCTAAACTACTGTCTCAGCTAATTTGCTCCAAGGCCATTTTTCACTAATCTTCCGTTTATCTACTCCCACCAACGTAGACTCTCTTGTAAACTTTCAAAAAGTTACTTTCCTTTTCATCGCTTTTACATATTATGATTGAATAATTATCATTTGTCAACACTAACCTTAAAATAGATTGTTAAAAATGTATGGACACTCAATATAATATGATTTAGTCAGGTTACATATTTATAGTATCAAGAATGAATTATTAAAAATATCAACCCTATATTGGTAAACATGACAAGAACTTAAACGTTTCTAATGTGAAACAAAAGATGGTTAGAATTATTACAAATTACTTTTGTTATAATTTATCGCTCCATTTTGAAAATTATTGAACCAAATATCTAGTTCCTCTTGTTTGTCTATCTCCAGTATTTTAAAAATTTCGTAGGCAAATTCAACTGCAGCAGTTTCATTAGCAGTCAAAAAACCTTTATCAAAAACGACCTGAGATTCAATATATAATTTACTACCATCATAACCCTCGGTATTGTTAAAAAGTTCAAAAGAATCACCAGTATGTTTTTTATCATTCAAAAACCCTTTTCGACACAAGAAGTGAGAAGATCCACAAATCGCAGCAATAGTCACATTTTGTATTTCTACTTGTTTAACAAATGAAGCTATTTCATCATACTCTGAATCCATCCATGACAAGCCACCGGGTAAAATTAGGATTGATAAATTACTAAAATCCTCATATTCATCAATACTATAATCAATAGTCGCTTTGATGCCACCCATAGATATTTTTGGTTCCTTATTTATTCCAATTGTCTTCACTTTATAGTCAGAAAAAGAGTTCGCAACTGCAATAACATAACTAGCTTCCCAATCATTCCATTTGTCTGTTAATAAAAGCAATATTTCTGTTCCCATCGATAAACTACCTCTCTATCTATACGAATTTCTTATTTTACATACATACTTGATTCTTTCATAAATATGGATAGCCCACTTAAGCGTTACAATAAATAGAAAACTCAAATAAAGTAAAACCAATGCGTTAAACTAATCTCAATATATAATTATTATGTTCTTTTCACAAGTAATGCATGATTAAATTCCAATTCTAAATCTTTAATATAAAAGCGTAACAAGTCTTCATACATAGTGGAAGTAGCAATTACCACAATTAAATCTACACTATCTCGAATTGTATCCTCTAAATATATAAATAGTTGACTTCCAATTTTCATATTTCTATATTCTTTTGTCACATACAATTCATCAAGCTCAAATGCTTTTTCTCCTACAAGATTGTACGAGGTTTCTTCTTTTAATTCTTTTATTTCACCCAGTGCGTACGCGATTATTTCGTTGTTTTTTCTGCAACAAACAATTCCTTGCCAAGATAGTAATCTTCATCATTTTCTTTGTATGAAGGACTACACTTTTCAAGTACCCACTCATTTGATAATTTAACTAACTGAGTAATGATTTCGTTTGAAGTCTTATCAATATACTTTTTCACTATCTCGCAAAAACTCAACCAAGTTTGGTGAGTGATTATATTTTATGCTTGCCTTTTTATCTTTATTAAAGATAACTTCTTCTAGGTCAATATCATTAATTGTTGCAATTGCCATCGCATAATGAATAACATCGCAAAGTTCTTCTGACAATGAACTCATCCCGTCATCAGCTTTTCTTCCATCGTTTTTGTTAATAGCCTCAGCTACTTCACCAACCTCTTCAATCAATTTCATAAATAATGAGTTTGTCCACTCCTTATTATTATATTTTGTTTTTAAATAAGATTGAAAATCTCTTATTGTCAATTGTTTCATCTTTGCCTCCAGATACTCATTAAATCTTGTCGTTTTTCACTCGTATTCAACACGATATTAAAATACTAAAATATT
>RCMY010004623.1_pt1 | contig 11855 bp, 9 predicted proteins | sample 2041341 | NCBI WGS metagenome assembly RCMY01 (sample SAMN09708234, study PRJNA481090) | Marine sediment metagenome, whole genome shotgun sequencing project.
GCGCAAGCCGCCATGAGTCGGCGGAATTTTTCGCGCCAGTTCCGAAAAGCCACCGGCACCACCGTCACCCAGTGGCTTCTGACGCAACGGCTCGCGCTGGCGCAGCGTCTGCTGGAAACCACGGAGCAAAGCATGGACAGGGTTGCCGCAGCCGCGGGTTTTGGGTCGGCGGTCTCACTGCGGCAGCATTTTTCCGCCGCCTTTTCGATTTCGCCAGCGGCGTATCGAAAGCAGTTCAAGCGCTAAGCGGCGTTGATCGAAGAAACACGGTCGCAGCTCGGAGCCCAACGCGTTTTCTCCCGCCGTTGCATCAGTTCATCCGCCGGTGACCGGGCGGCTGCCTCGGCGACGAATACCGCCGACGTCATCGAATGCGAACCGCCTGCGTTTCCTCCACCGCCAACGCCATTGCCTCGTGCCCGTTCATTTGCGCGCGAACTTGCCGCGCAGGCGCAGGCGCTCCTCGATGATCGAGGCAGATGAACGGCCCTGACGCGCGGCGATTTCTTTCAAGGCACGATGCAGGTCGTCATCGAGCGTGATTGACAGACGGCTCATCCTGTATCGACGGGTGTGCTCACTACAGCATGCGATTTAGCGCAGACGCATCGGTGCACACTCCGGATGCGACCCATCCAGGTTGTTGATTCCAGAGTGCAGTGACGCGCTAAGAGACGAGCACCACCGGACAGTCGACGGACTCGATGAAGCGCTGGCCGCCGCGTTCGGCCAGGTGCGCGTTGCCGCGGTCGATGAGCAGCAGGCTGCCACCGTCGTGCGCTATGGCATCGCTCAGCGCCGAGAGGTCCGCGCTGGCAAGTCGCTCGAAGCGCGCATGTCGCGAATACTCTGCAAGCGTCGAGATGGCACGTTCGCGCAGGGGCCGCAGGGTGTCGGGCGTGGCTTGCGGCAAGACCACCACCATGTCGGCCTCGCCGGGCGCGGCAAGCTCTCGCGCTAGTGCCAAGGCGCGTGTTGCACCGGCCGACCCGTCGTAAAACACCCACACCGGTGGCGCGGCACTGCGCCGCCGCGCTCGGGCGCGCGGCGTGTTGCCGCGGATCAGGAACGCGATATCCATTCCGGTCGCGGCCGACAGGGCTTCGGCCGCGTAACGGCCGCGCACCACCTCGAGCCGCGTGTGCAGTTGTCGCTGGCGCGCGATGCGTTGCAGTTCGCGCCGCGCCTGCTCGGCCTGGGCACGCAGCGCGCGCGTCATGCGCAGGCTGTCGAGCCGGCGCACACTGCCCGAGCCGCGGTCGATTTCGCTGGCAAACGGCAGTGCGGCGAAGTTGACCAGGTCGAGGTCTTCGATGAACAGCCCGACCAGTTCCGCCTGCTGGTGTTCGGCCAGCGCGGCGGCGCGCTCGAATGCCGTCAGGCAGGTCGCGCATGAGTCGATGGCGACCATAATTCGGACGACGGCGCGCTTTTCCTCCGGCTCATTCATTGCTGTTTCCGGGCTTTTTGTCTTCGGCGAGCTTGGCAAAGCGGGCTCGCGCCATCGACATCTCGAGCAGCCGCTTCTCGACGCGGCCATTGACGCTCTCGTCGGGGAAGTTGCCAGCGGCGTCGCGCTCGCCCGCCTCGACCCCGGTGAGCAGGCTGATCGCTTCGTCCACCGTCGTCGGCGCGAAAATCCGGAAGCGCCCGGCCTCGGCCGCGGCCACCACATCGTGCCGCAGCATGAGATGTTTGATGTTGGCTGGCGGGATCAGCACGCCTTGCTCGCCGGTGAATCCCTTCGCGTGGCAGATGTCGAAAAAGCCTTCGATTTTCTCGTTGGCGCCGCCGATGGCCTGTACCTGGCCATGCTGGTTGACTGATCCGGTGACCGCGAAGTGCTGCCTGATCGGCACTTCCGACAAGGCCGACAAGAGCGTGCACAACTCGGCCAGCGAGGCGCTGTCGCCATCGACACCGCCATAGGATTGTTCGAACACCAGACTCGCCGCAATCGACAGCGGATAATCTTTCGCGTAGCGCGCGCCGAGGAAGCTGGAGAGGATGAGCACGCCCTTGGAGTGAATCGGTCCGCCCAGATCGGTTTCCCGCTCGATGTCTACCACCTTGCCCGCACCGAGGCGAACCGTCGCCGTGATGCGCGACGGCTGGCCGAACATGAAGCCGCCGATCTGCAGCACCGACAAGCCGTTGATCTGCCCCACGGCCTCGCCCTGGGTGTCGATCAACACGGTGCCGCGCGCGATGTTCTCGTAAACGCGCTCGCGGATGCGGTCGCTGCGCCGCGTCTGCTCGTCGATCGCGCGTTGTACATCTTCGCGCGAAATCACCGCGTGGCCGGCCTCGTCGGCCCAATAGTCGGCTTCGTGCAACAGGTCGCCGAAGCTGCGCATGTGGGCGGAGAGCTTTTCCGCGTCGCCGGCCATGCGCGCGCCATGCTCGACCACGCGCGCCACCGCGCCGCGATCGAGCGCGCGCAGATCCTCACGCCGGGCAAGCGTGCCGATGAGTCGCGCGTACAGCAGATGGGTGTCCTCGCTGCGATCGACCGACTCCTCGAAATCCGCCGCCACCTTGAACAGGTCGCGGAAGTCCGGATCCTGTTCATGGAGCATGTAGTAGAGCAGGCGTTCGCCCGAGAGCACGACTTTGACGTCGAGCGGGATCGGCTCAGGCTCGAGCGAGGCGGTACTGATGGTGCTGAGCATGCGCTCGAGCGCCTCGATACGAATCTCGCGGGATTTGAGTGCACGCTTCAAGCCATCGTAGGCAAACGGCTGCATCAGTAACTGGCGCGCTTCGAGCACCAGATAGCCGCCATTGGCGCGATGCAGCGCGCCCGGTTTGATGAGCGTGAAGTCGGTGGTGAGCGTGCCCATTTGCGCCTGATATTCGGCGCGTCCGATGAGATTGCCGTGCGTCGGCAGATCCTCGAACACGATCGGTGCGCATTGTCCGTCCTCGTGCGTCACCAGCACGTTCACCTGGTAGCGCCGAAACGGATCACCTTCCGTCGGCAGTTTGAACGGCAACTTGGGCGTCTCCGCTTGCGGGCGGAAATCGTCGATCCGATCGACGATGTCTTGCCGCACCGCGTCGAGGTGGTGCAACACGGTGGGCAGGTCGTCGAACTGCTGCTTGAGCGGATCGATCGACACGCCGACCACAAAGCTGGCGATTTCCGCATTCAACGCGCGCACCTTGTCGCGCGCTTCTTTCTGCCAGGTGGGCAATTGGCGCGTCGCGATCTGCAGATCGTCCTGCAATTGCGCGACGGCTTTCTGGATTCTCTCCTTTTCCTCCCCGGGCAGCTTTTCGAAATCATCGGGGCCAATGACCTCGTCATCTTCCGTGACCGGCGCCATGGCGAACCCCGATGGCGTGTTGACGACCCGGATACGGTGCGCTTGAGCCTTCTCCTGCAGTGCGCCAATGCTCTCCGACTGCCGTTCCTTGAACTCCTCTTCCAGTTCGGCCAGACGGTTGCGATAGTTCTCACTCTCGAAGGCCGCCGGAATGGTGCTGCGCAGATCCTCGATCGCCTGTTCCATCGCACGTTGCAGCATCGAGCCGCGCCCCGGTGGCAGCTCGAGCGCGCACGGCTTGTCGGGCTGCTTGAAGTTGTTGATGTAGCACCAGTCCGGCGGCATCGGTTCGCCCGCCGCATGCTGCTTCAAGATGTGCTCGATCACGCCGAGCTTGCCCATACCCGTCGGGCCCAGCGCAAACATGTTGAAGCCGTCACCGCGCGTGCCCACGCCCAGCTTCACCGCATCGATCGCACGCGCCTGCCCGGCCACGAGTTCGATCGTTTCGAGATCGGAGGTGGTCTCGAACGCCAGTCCGTCAAGTTTGCAAGGGGTGTAGAGCGCCGCAGGGTCGATTGCACTGAGTGTTTTCATCGTTTCTTTCGGTCCGATTATGTACACGCGATCGTAGCGCTCCGGCGCCACCGGTGAGTCGATGTTAGCTTAAACGCGCGGTTGTGCGGCGTCGTGGGGGTCATCATCCTTCGATGCAAGGGGCGTTGCAACGCGTCCAACGGCAACGTCGGGCGCGGCAGGCGCCCGATTAGGGTTTTGTTGGGCGCGCTTTGAGGTCGCTTCGATTTTAATGGCGGTCGCGATCACTGAGCACGAAACGAGACCTGCATGCTTCCGCCATCAGCTGGTAATTTGACTGGCGGCTACTTTCAAATCGGCTATAAAACGCTGGATATCCTGACCGCTACCGCCGCGGCGCAGCAAGTAGGCAGGGTGTACCGTAACCAGGTATTGTCGGCCACGGTGTGGAATTAGCTTGCCGCGGTCGCGCGTCACTTTCACATCGGCGCCTAATTGCGCCTGCGCTGCAGTGGCGCCGAGACAGATTATTATTTTTGCCTGCACCTGTTCTATCTCCGCAGCCAGCCATGGCAAGCAGGCATTAATTTCATCCTCTCGAGGTCGATCATGCAGTCGACGCTTACCGCGGGCTCGGAACTTGAAATGCTTGACCGTATTGGTGATATATAGATCCTGGCGGCGCAGCCCGGCAGCGGCCAGCGCGCTGTCAAGTAACTCTCCGGCAGGGCCCACGAAGGGCACTCCAGCGAGATCTTCGTTGTCTCCCGGTTGCTCGCCGATGAGCATTACCTGGGCCGGTACTGGTCCGACGCCAAATACGGTCTGCGTTGCAGACTTCCACAAATCACAGTTACGACAGTTTTGTGCCGCCAGAGCCAAGTGTTGAATCGACCCCGCGTCGCTTTGTTGTATTGCCTTATCCAGCAAGCGCGATGGAGATGCAGGTCGCGGACCACATTGCAGTCGCTCTTCTGATTTGGCGCATTCCGCCATATCTGCGACCCGTTTATCGGCGCTACGAATCAACTCCGGGATAAGATGCGCCTCTGGCAGATTCTTCCAATATTTCTGCGGCATTTCCGTCATCATGGCGCGTATCTTCACCCGCGCGGGATTAAATATACTGCGATAATAACAGCGCCAGATATCCTCCACGGTATCAACCGCCGGTGCAGCCATCTTGTCAGCGCCTTCGCTGAACCAAACGTCACCGCTACCTTCCCAATGCGCGCAGCGGTTTGGGGTCAGAATTGACCAGCGCATATTGGTGAAGCGACGCTGAAAAAACGCGGCTATATATTCGACGATATGGTGCTCCGGTTCAAACCAGGCAACATAGCGTTGCTCGCCATCCTCCAGATCCAACTCGCGAAAGCGCACGAATGCTTTCATTTTATGCACATCGCGACTCACCGCTTTAGCATATTTTCGTAACCGTGCAACCTGCTGCTCTCCGCCGAGCTGCAAGAGATGCCGTTCGTCATGCGTCAATCGCCACAGTATCTGATACAGCAGCGCCCATCGGTCGTCGCTTGAATGGCAGCTTGCAGCGTGTGCCTGCGTCATAAATGATTTCGGTACGCGAATCGCAGCGTTGCTGGACGCCACGCTAGCTCGATCCTCGGTTTCATCTGGTTGCCACCAAATGCGTTGCGGCGACTGTTCTTCCGCCAACAGGCGTCGTGCGTGCTTTCGCCAGCTTTTAAACTCGGGATAAAAACGTACTGCGGTTAGCGCAGCGGTTTCGGCGTTCTCGAAGAGGGAGTGCTGCGTCATGCTGATTAGAGCAGCGACAGCTGCTCCATGGGCTGAATGTAACGTGAACGTAGCCGATCGCTGTCTAGCTCAGTGAGTGAGGGATGATGGTTCGCGCAAATGATAAAGGGCATCGCCTTCTTGACCCCGGCTCGTAACGCGACAAGGTCCTCCAGACGGACTTTTTTCAGCCTGCGAATCTGCAACACGCGATTGACGCTTTTGACACCGAGACCAGGTACGCGTAATAGCCGCTCGCGTGCATCGCGATTCAAATCCACGGGAAAATAGCTACGATTGGCGAGCGCCCAACCCAGTTTGGGATCTACCTCCAGCGACAGCATACCCTCGGCCGTGCCGGATACGGCATGCTGGGCTATCTCATCAACTGAATATCCATAGAAACGTAGCAGCCAGTCGGCTTGATACAGACGATGCTCCCGCAGTAACGGGGGTTGCTGCACCGGCAGCCGTGTGGACGCATCCGGGATCGGGCTAAAAGCGGAGTAATAGACACGGCGCAGTGCGTATCCGGCATACAGTGTCGCTGCAGTTTGCAGAATCTGCGCGTCGGTCGAAGGTTCCGCGCCGACAATAATCTGAGTTGACTGACCGGCCGGCGCGAAGGGTGGTGGCTTAAGTTTACCCGTGCGACGCGGTTGGCGTTGGTAGGCTTTCTGGTCGGCTATGGACTCCTCCCGCCGGGACCGAATGCGCGCCATGGAAAGCTTTATCGTTCGTTGGTCTTTCTCCGGCGCCAAAACCGCTAGAGCTTGTTGTGTGGGCAGCTCAATATTAATACTCAGCCGGTCTGCATAGCGGCCTGCCGCTGCCAGCAATTCGCCGTCGGCGTCGGGAATGGTTTTCAGATGAATATAGCCGCGGAAATCATGATCCACACGCAAACGGCGTGCGACCTCAACCAACTGCTCCATCGTGTAGTCGGCGTTACGGATAACGCCTGAACTAAGGAACAAGCCCTCGATATAATTCCGCTTGTAAAAATCCAGCGTCAGCTGAACCACTTCGTCAACCGTAAAGCGAGCACGTTGTACGCTGGAAGAGTTGCGGTTAATGCAGTAGCTGCATTCGTAGATACAAAAGTTTGTAAATAAGATTTTCAGCAGCGAAATGCAGCGGCCATCAGGCGCGTAGGAGTGGCAAATGCCCATGCCCTCGGTAGAGCCTATACCACGACCTGTTGCGGAGCTTTTAGTTTGACTGCCACTTGATGCACACGATGCATCGTATTTGGCAGCGTCAGCTAGAATCGCCAGTTTATCGACAAGTTCCATACTCGGCAGTGTACCGGATTGTTTTATCTCTGACGTTGTAATCGATTTGCAGAAATCGGAGCCGATCGGCACCCACGACAAGGCCGACAAGAAGACACTAGGGGCACGTCTTGAAATAGACCTTTTCCGATCTGACCTCAATCGCGTGACCGTTCCCGCGGGCGCGGTATCGCAGACGACTGCCGGTAACGCGTCCGCGGGGGCGGCCCGTAATCATTCTTGACGACCGATCAATCCACGCATGCGCGTCTGCGCTCAACGCGATCAGGAGTCATCAACCGCGGTCCGCTCACAACACAATCGAAGCCAGTCCCAGAAACGCAAAAAAGCCGACGACGTCGGTCACGGTGGTGAGAATCACGCCGCCGGCCAGTGCCGGGTCGATGCCGGCGCGATTGAGCACCAGCGGAACGACCAGTCCGGCGAGCGCGGCGAAGAGCAGGTTGATGAGGATCGCCGCACCGATGACGCCGCCGATCTCCCAGTTGCCGAACCACAGCACGGCGAGCAGCGCGACGACCGCCGCCCACAGCAGACCGTTGAGCATGGCAATGCCCATCTCCTTACCAAGCAGGGCACGCGCGTTGCTGCCTTGCACCTGGTGGAGCGCGATACCGCGAATCACCAAAGTCAGCGTCTGGCTACCGGCGATGCCGCCCATGCTGGCGACGATCGGCATCAGCACGGCGAGCGCGACAACGCGTTCAAGCGTGGTCTGGAACAGACCGATCACCCAAGCGGCGAGGAACGCGGTGGCCAGATTGATGCCGAGCCACACCGCGCGGCGGCGCGAGCTGGTCAGCACCGGTGCGAAAATGTCGGCTTCTTCGTCGAGGCCGGCCATCTGCATGATGGCGCGCTCCGAACTCTCGCGGATCAGGTCGACCACATCATCGACGGTGATCCGGCCCAGCAGCCGATGCCCTTCATCCACCACCGGCGCCGAGAGCATGTCGAGATCCTGAAACAGGCGGGCGACTTCGTCGGCGGGGGTGTCAACCGGAATCGCCGGCAGTTCGGTGTCCATGACCTCGGCGACCTTGCGCTCGGGCGCTTCGGTGACCAGCGTACGCAGTCGCAATACGCCCTGGAAAATGCCCTTGCGATCGACCACCATCAGCTTGTCGGTTTGCACTGGTAGCGACTTGATGAGGCGCAGGTAGCTAAGCACGGTTTGCAGGCGCACGTCAGGCCGAATCTCGATCTGGTCGGCGTTCATCAGGCCACCGGCCGAATCCTCCGCGTAGGAGAGCATCGACTCGAGCTTCTCGCGGCGGCGTCCATCAGTGGCCTTCATGAGTTGCAGGCCGTGTTCGTCAGGGAGCGCCTGAATCAGGTCGACGAGGTCATCGAGATCGAGCTTTTGCGCTGCAACGATCAGGTCTTCGGGGTCCATCTCCTGCGCCAACGCAGCGCAGATTTCGTCGTGCAAAAAGGTCAACACCTTGGGGGCGCGATCGCTGTCGACCATGCTCCAGGCGTCGCTGCGTTCATCGTGCGGCAGCGATTCGAGCAGGCCGGCGACCTTGGCCGGATGCATGCCGCGCAGGATCTTGCTGACCCGCTTAAGTTTGCCCAGTGCAAGCGCCTGGCGCACATCGCGAATCTGGGTGGCGGGGCTTTGCTCCTCGCCGGCGTCGCTCGCCTGCTCGGCGGCAGCGTCCTCGCTGGTATCGCGGTGCAGCCGTCGGGCGAGTTCCGGCTTCAGATGATGAAGAATACGGGCTTCGTGCGCGGGGTCGACCTGCTGCCATACGGCCAGCCGCTGTTCTTCGTCGAAGCCTTCAATCAGCGCAGCGATCTTGGCCGGGTGCATGTGCCGCAGTCTCTTGCGCACGCGTTTGTACTTGCCGGCCGCCAGCGCTTCGAGGATCGGCGCGGTCTCGGTGCCTGCGATGTGCGCGGCTGGATCATCTGTCATTGCTGCCTGCTTTCCATTGGTGGTGTTACTCGTGCTTTTTTTCTTTGCGCCCTTGTCGTGCTGCGCGAAACGATGCGCAGGCGAGGCGAGAGGTTTATTTTTGCACGGTCTTGTGCGCGCACAGCAAATCATCTGATGTGAACGCGCCGCCGACTGTCGGTTGGCCCCGTTCATGTCGCCGCGCGGCGCTGAAATCAACACCCGGGTGAACTATGATTGACTGTCGTTAGCCGCCACCCGGAGACTCCCCTGGGCGCTTTGGAACCCGGTCGTGTCAATTTGCTGGTCGGCACCCGCAAGGGCGCCTTTGTTGTTCATGGCGATGGCGGGCGCGGGACTTCTCGACTCGCCTGCCGAAGTCACAATCGTCGCCGCGCTCAGCGGCGGGTGAACGGCCAGGGTTTGACATGACCGTTCAGCTCAATCACACCATCGTCGCCGCCCGCGACGCCAAAGCCTCTGCGACCTTCCTCACTGAAATCCTCGGTCTGTCGCCGCCCGTCCACTTCGGCCCGTTTCAGGTGGTGGAACTCGACAATGGCGTGAGTCTGGATTTCATCGACACCGACGAAGACTTCAACGTCGAGCACTATGCCTTCCTCATCAGCGAAGCCGAATTCGACGAAATCTTCGCCCGCATACGTGATCGTGGAGTGAGCTACTGGGCCGACCCACGGCGCGCCCGGCCCAGCGAGATCAATCATCGCGACGGCGGTCGCGGGGTCTATTTCGAAGACCCGAACGGGCATTTTCTGGAGATTCTCACGCGACCGTATGGCAGCGGCAGGTGAGGCTCGCGCGCGTTACGCATGGGGTGGGTTACGCGGACGAAACCTCGCCCGTGGATCGCGTGTCTGACAAATGTTGTGAGTGCGTTTTAGGGCGTACGGCGGAAAAGCGCAGCGCCTTCCGCCGCATGGCGTTCCTTGCTGGCGCAGGCGGCGGATGACGCTTCGCTCATCTGCTCGACATGGTGTTGTAGCGATATTCGCCACGCCGCGCGTTCAAATGCAAAGCGAGGACAGAACCGATGACCGATCGCCGCAAGATGATGACCGCGCTCGGCGCCGGCCTGCTGCTTGGCGGCGGCGCGCTGCGCAGCTTTGCGCGTAAACAGCGGCGCACGCACTGTGGCCTCACCGGCGTGGCGACCGCCGGTCCGTTTTATGTCAGCAACGCGCCGGACACTGCGGAGATCAACCTGTTGGGCGCGCCCGGTGTGTCGATGCGCGTCGCCGGCATTGTGCTCGGCGGGGCGGACGGGATGACACCGCTGGCCGGGGCGCGTGTCGAACTGTGGCATGCAGACAGCGAGGGGCGCTATCACCCCGAAAGCAACGGCGACATCTCTCGCTACCGTGCGGAGGACGTGAATTTGCGCGGGCAGGTCGTCGCCGATGCGGAGGGCCGCTTCGCCTTCACCAGCATCGTTCCCGGTCGCTATGGTCCGCGCCGTCGCCACCTACACTGGCGGCTTGTCGCGGATGGCCACCCGCCGCTGGTGACGCAGACTTACTGGCTGGATGAAAAGGGCACTGATATGGAACGCCGCGATGGCGTCGACCGCAGTCCGGAAGAATGCCGCTGGGTCGAATTCAGGCGCGAGGGCGATGCCGCCGTCGGCGACGTGATTTTCGTGCTTGCGCCTGCTGCCTGAAGTGCGCGATTGGCTGCCTCGCACGCGACGGCAAGATGATTCATGGTCACCGCGAGCTTCCGCTTCTACGAAGAACTGAACGACTTCCTTGCCCCGGCCTTGCGGGGGCGAGCGTTCTGGCGCCCGTGCGCGGCGGACGCCACCGTCAAGCACATCATCGAGGCGCTCGGTGTGCCGCATACCGAGGTCGAACTGATTCTGGTGAATGGCGAATCGGTCGGCTTCGATCAGCGGCTGGGCGAGGGCGACCGGGTGTCCGTGTATCCGGTATTCGAAGCGCTCGACATCACGCCCTTGCTGCGTGTGCGTGCGCAGCCCTTGCGCGTCACCCGCTTCATTGCCGACGCCCACCTCGGCGCGCTGGCGCGACTACTGCGCATGCTCGGTTTCGATACCCGCTTCGACAACCCGATCGACGATGGCGAGGTCGAACGCATCGCCGCCGCCGAGCGGCGCATCGTGCTGACCCGCGATCGCGAATTGCTGATGCGACGCACGATCACCCACGGCTGCTATGTGCGCGCACAGGCGCCGAAGGCGCAATGCCGCGAGATCGTGACGCGGCTCGATTTGTGCCGGCAGGCGAGACCGCTGTCGCGCTGTCTGGCCTGCAACGCGCCGCTGCAGCCGCTGGCGCGCGAAATCGCGATCACCCGCGTGCCGCCGGCCGTCGCCGCGCGCCACTCCCGGTTTTCGATCTGCACCGGCTGCGATCGCGTGTATTGGGAGGGCTCGCACTGGCAGCACATGCGCGCACAGGTTGCCACGCTGCTCGCCGAGGCGCCGGGTGACTGACCCGAGCGGCCGAGGACAATCACGGCGCCTGTTTTCGTTCAGCGTGCGAAGCCGCTCAGGCAGCCGCCACCACCGAGATCTCGACCAGCAGATGCGCCGACGCAAGCCGCGCCTCGACCGTGGCGCGCGCAGGCGCCGCATCGGCCGGCAGCCAGGCTTCCCACGCCGCATTCATGGCGGCGAAATCGGCCATGTCCTTGAGGTAAATGGTGACGGAGAGAATGCGGCTGCGTTCGGTGCCGGCCTCGGTCAGCAACCGGTCGACGCGCGACAGCATTTCGTTGGTCTGCGCGGTGACATCATCCAACCCGTCGACGCCGCCGGCGGTCTGCCCGCACAGGTAGACAAGGCCGCCGTAACGGACGATTTTCGACATGCGCGGGCCGGTGTGGAAGCGCTCAATTTCAGACATCATTACTCCTTGGTAGTTGGTGTCAGGAAGCTTAACCCGCTTTGCTTTCATAATTCATTGACGCGTGCCGATGCGCACTGGGCGGATGCGCCAGCTTATCGGTCGCTCGACGCGAAAGCCTTGCAACGCGGGGTCTGCGCGCTCATGCTTCCCGCTATACCCCGCCCGGGGTGGCCGAAAAGCGAGACCGCCGTGAAACTCATCGCCTCAC
>RCMY010004624.1_pt1 | contig 11855 bp, 7 predicted proteins | sample 2041341 | NCBI WGS metagenome assembly RCMY01 (sample SAMN09708234, study PRJNA481090) | Marine sediment metagenome, whole genome shotgun sequencing project.
CTCACCAGGAGTCAGATATGACAAAGCCCGTCATCGGTTTCATCGGCCTCGGCCTTATGGGCAGTAACATGGTTGAAAACTTACAAAAGAACGGCTTTGAGCCGATAGTAATGGACCTCAACAAGGATGCCGTTGCGGCCGTTATCGCCCGCGGCGCCACCGAAGCCACCTCGGGTGCCGAACTGGCTGCGGCCAGCGACATCGTGATGCTCTGCCTCACAACCTCCGCCATTGTCGAAAAGCTGGTCTATGCCGAAGACGGCATTCTGGCCGGTATGAAGGAAGGTTCAGTGCTGATCGATTTTGGAACGTCGATCCCGGCTTCCACCCGCAAGATCGGCGCGGATCTTGCCAAGAAAGGCGTAGGCATGGTCGATGCTCCGCTGGGCCGCACGCCAGCCCATGCTAAAGATGGATTGCTTAACATCATGGCCGCTGGCGACCAGGCGACCTTCGATAAAGTTAAACCGGTGCTTGACCTACAGGGCGAGAATGTATTTTATTTAGGTGCGCTCGGCGCCGGTCACACGACCAAGCTAATCAACAATTTCATGGGCATGACCACGGTCTGCACCATGTCGCAGGCTTTCGCCGTGGCTGACCGCGCTGGGGTTGACCGTCAACAGTTGTTCGAAATCATGTCGACCGGCCCGTCAAATTCGCCTTTCATGCAATTCTGCAAGAATTACGCCGTGGACGGCGTGAGCGATTTGGGCTTCTCTATCGGCAATGCCAACAAGGATCTGGGCTATTTCCTTGAGATGGTTAAGGATCTGGGTACGCGAGCGCAGATTGGCGAGGGCACCTCGGCCAACCTCCAGGCCGCAGTTGATGCCGGCATGGGCGACGGCAATGTTCCTGAAATCTTCGATTACTTCCGCACACTTGAGAAGTAATTCGAATGATGCTCGAAAGCGGCCCCGCGCCCCGATTCCGGGAATGGCGCGCGACTCCGCAACTCGTTGTCTGTGCGCGAACGTATATGCTTCGATAAGGTTTTGCGCGCTAATTCGCGCGGTATTGTTAGGGCCGCCAATTGAAACGTAAATAACATCGCCCGCTGCGATTCTATTCGCCAGCAACGCCTTGAAAATTGTCGTCAAGCCGATTCAATGTGAATCGTTTGCGTCGCTCGGAGTCCTGGCGACGCACCTCTTCCTCGGCCTGTGCTTCGGTCGCATCGTGCAGTGTATCGAGTAGGCATGAAAAATGTTGGTGCATCGCCCGCCGCGCGGCGTGTGGCTCACCCTTGGCCAGCGCATCAAATATGGCCTGGTGTTCAGCAAGGCGCTGCGGGTTGGTCGCGCAGACATCCTTATGTGCGTTGTGAATCTCTATTGACCTTTCCTGTATGGCCCAAAGATGTTCTATCGTGGCTGCCAGAGCACGGTTTTGAGTTGCTTGCGCAATGACCAAATGAAATTTCCTGTCCGCAACATCCGAGTCCAAATCGCCTGCTTTGATCTCCTCAGCCATCTCTTCAAGAGCCGCCGCAAGCGCGGTGAGTTGCTCTTCGGTAATCATGGAGGCGGCGAGCGCGGCCGCTTCGCCTTCAATAAGTACGCGCGACTCTGTTAGTTCAAATGGACTAATAGCATGTAGCTGGTCGCCGCTTAAATTTCTGTGTTCGACAACATATACGCCTGAACCCGTCTTCACAGTGACAGCACCTTTAACCTCCAAGGCAATAATAGCCTCGCGGATCGTCGGGCGGCTAACGCCAAAGCGCTCTGACAGCTCGCGCTCCGGTGGCAAGCGAGAACCTGGCGGATATTCGCCCGTTGCCAATATCGCCAGCATTTTGTCCAACACCTGCCGGTACAGGCGCTGCCCGCTGACTGCTTTTTCTTTACTCATATTGCCTCTCTAGCGCACTGAAAACCACCGCAGTTACATACCGCATTTGGTTATTTTAACATAGCAATACGCAATTGGTCAGACAATGACGAGTGCGTATTTGTTCGACATTATGACAAGATTGTTATCCCGGTTTTCGCTGCGGATCAAGACCGAATGCCGAAAACGGTAGAAGCGAGCTGGTACCAGAGATTAGAAGTTTTTTGAGCTAATAATGGAGCTTTATCAATAATCTGCGCAAACAGACTATCTATTCGCATAGTGGAAAGGCCCGGTCCATTCATAAGTTTTATCGTCTATTTGCAATTGATGTTGTTTGGAAGCGGAGGCATCCATACTGGACAAGATAAAAATACGTGCATGTCCCTGCTGGTCGTCAATGGAAATCGCCGTGTAATTTTCATCGTCATAAGCGACGTTCAGTTTCGAAATCTGACTATTCGAATTGACCGCAAACTCCGATACGGCGCTGTAGTTGCCGTGCGGCTCCAGAACCGATGCAAAAACTGTATTGTCGACATTTTTTCTACGCATCACCAAGGCCGCATCCCTGCGCAAATTGAATTCGGGATCGTTTGCACCGATTCTGGTAAACAGCAATTTATCCGCTGTGTCGGCTACCGAGGTTAACGTGTAAAAATTGCCATTGCCTAACCACATTAATTTGGTGTTGTAAGATGAGGGCTTGCCCTTGCCTTCCACAAACAAATGTTGATAACCGTGGTCCTTGCCCAATGCACTCAATGTTGATGGCGCGTCATAGTCAAAATTGGTCTGCATGATCTGACCCATAAAATAGAATGGCAAATCATATTGATGCTTGGTGTCGGATTTCACTTTTAGTAAATCCAGCAGAATGGGTTTTTCGAAATTGTAATCCTTGATCATGGCCATGGTGCGGTGCATAACCGTGCCGGGATAGGCGTTCGTTTCTTTAGCGCTTACTACCTGTAAATTGGTATCGGATGCATCGAAAAGATAGAGATCCGAATGATGCTTGCTGGCAATTTGATACTCGCCATTGAAATGCGACCTCTCATCCTGGGTAAGCGTGTTGTGAGCAATGGTCTGCTTGGCCCAGGTAGCATTTTCGTCCAAATAGTTGCCGCCGCCTTTTTGCTCAATGTTTACAAAACGTGCGAGCCCATAGTCCTGAATAACTTCGTCACCTTTCGCATACAGAGAGTAAGAGAGTTTATCGTAGTGGCCGTGGCTCAACCCCTGGGCGGCATATTTAAATACCAGGGTCAACTCTTCGTCACCGTATCGCAGGATACCCACACCTCCTTGTTTGCCATCGGCTCCATCGGACAGGTTTACCGATTTTTTAACGAAAGGTTGCGCTTTACCATCGCGAATTCCCATTGCAACGGCAAGGCCGGAATCGTCTAATAGCACGCTGCCCTGCTTCTCGGCGATACTCAACAGTTGCGGGTTATTTCCACCAAAATAATAGGCGATATCAACCGCCGTAACCACTTCCCTGGAATAGTAGGACATACCTTTTTGGCCGTCATTCAGCGGGAAAAACTCACCATCCGCATCCGATAAGCTTAAAAGTACATCTACCGATTTTAGCAGCACGCCATCTTTATGCTGAAAAATCTTGAGTTCGGGTTTTACGTTGTGCAAGGCTTCTGCAAAAATCAGGAAGGGATACATGGCATAGCGTTGATAATAGGGACCTTCGGTATAATAGCCATCCGGAGAAAATGGCTCGTCAATATTTGCTAGAAATCCGACCTTTTGCCCTTCTACCTTAATTAAACCGCCATCGTTGTCTTTAGCCCCCGCTTCGAGACCATCATCTTCAATACCGTACAACGCCCGATGCACAAGCTCATCATCTCCCATGACAAGCCCGATCATACCGACAGCCGCATTGCCCCAGGTACTATGGTTATGAACTCTGTTAAAGAACTGAGGACTCTTGATGGAGATATGGTCAGCGAACGGCTTAAAAAGATTTTCTTCCAGTTGCGTGCGTTGCTCTGCGGATAGCCAGTCGTAAATGGAATCATAAGCCTGGCTCACATACACCAGCCAATTGCTATCGTTCAAGGACTGCCAAAACAATTTTCCTCGCGCATAGGATCTTTCCTGCGGATGAATCGGCAAATCCTTGTACATTGCCTCATATTGAAACAGCATTTCACGGATGTAAGCGGCATATTTTTCGTCCTCTAAAATCTGGAAGAGCACGCCCGCTTTTTGCAGTATCAGGAAATTCCGCTTGTGCCGTTCATGCGTATAACCACCTGAAAAATCCTTCGGGATAGGAGTATCGATGCCCAACTTAATTTCGGCGTCCACTTCCGCCTTGACTTTTTTCACAGTGGCGTCGAACAAGGGAACCTTACCCAATTCTGCCCTGATCTTTTTAACGCCCGCTTTAGTCATAATCAGATTTGGGTGTTCTTGTGATTGCGCTATGGCCGGCATCATTAGCCCAACAATCAATGAAAAAGTTACTAAGCTGCTTGCTAGATTCATCTTGTAATATTCCAGAATATTCCGCGCCCGAATTACCGGGCCGCTACCACCCATGGATCCAAATCGGGTCAATGTTACCGTTATGTTCGATCGACTACGGATAGTCCGGCTCTGCCCCGGGTCAGGTCACACCGCATACAGACGTGCCGAGCAGTTTGCGGTATCAATGCGATTTTTTTGTAATAACAGATGGCTGACAATTCATTTTTGTTTTCTCTAGTCAATACCAGTGAGGCGACCTAAGATATCGGTAGCGTAAATCAGGTATTATCTATATGTCAACATTTTGTATGTTCCAATTTATCAAAGTTGGCATTACAATATAGACAATATTTGGCCTGACCATTAGATATGTCAAAGGTTTGGCGCTATCTTTTGCCATTATCGACAATAAGCATTGCGTTTAACAGGTGTTCTCCGACGAATTGATCCCTAATTCGTCATAATCTTGATGCTTCTGGTCTATCGGTCGTATTCATCACGGAAAGTTGGGGGGATGGTATTGTCTATCATTCTATAGTTAAATCACCAAGTGGTAATACCAATTCACTACTGTTGATCTGGGAATACGCTCAGTACCAGCGCCTGAAGGGCTGGTGGTACTCGACTCGACCCCGAAAAGCCCGCAGATCGCCTGTTCGTGCCGTATTTTTCCTACGCGGGTTATAAAAACGACTCGATTGAGGCTCGTGTTGCGACTGGGAAAATCATCAATCCAGCTGATCATCGCGCACATTGCGACGATGAGATTGACGACATTAAAGCAATTCTTGCGGCAGGCGAATAGCGTAAAGGGCATGTTGCTGATTCGCTATGCATCCGGCCGCTTCCAAACTAACCTCTCACAAGTCAGGAAAAAACATGCGCAAAAAAGCGAAAGTCCTAATACACGGAACTGGTTTTGCCGGCCAGGGGCATGCTGAAGCATTCAGATACGCATCGGCTGAAGTTGTCGGTATTGTTGGCAGAACAGAGAGCGTGGTGCAACAAGTTGCGAAGGACTTAAACATACCTTACGCGGGCACAGATTGGGAACGGGCGCTTGTTGAGTGCCAGCCCGACGTGGTTTCAATTGCTACGCCGGGTGGCGCCCACTTTGAAGCTATCAAACAAGCGATAGAGTTTGGTTGTCATGTATTTTGTGACAAACCCCTGACAGAAAGTGGAGAGACGGCAACTGAACTGTATCGACTGTCGATAGAAAAAAACGTTAAAACGGCGTTTGCAGCCAGTTTCAGATATATGCCTGAGGTTATGCACGCCAAAAAGCTTGTTGCCGAGGGAGCAATAGGTGAACCGTTAGAAGTTGAATGTATCTCTCACTTCAACTTGGAGCGAGACATTCCATTTGGCTGGTCGCATAGAAAAGAAGATGGGGGTGGCCGTCTTAACAATAATTTTACCCATAAGTTATCGATTGTAACCTCTGTTATAGGTGAAAAAATTCTCTCTATTAACGGCGAAGTTCGGGATGATATGGGCAAAGCGCCAATAGTAGAAGGCGTACATAACTTTAAATCAAGAAGAGATTTTATTCCGCAGGATCTTGACGACCCCTCATTAAAATGGGGCGATTCCAATGTTGAGTGGTCTTATACGGTGTTGGCGCAGTTGGAAAGTGACTTTGCCAAAAAACCGGTATCTGTACTGTTCAAACACGGCGGACTGAACCCGCGTTTTCACGAAGACCATATTGTAATTTATGGCAGCAAAGGCGCGATTTATATTAAGGGCCATTATGGCAGCGGCCCTCTTTATTTATGGAGTGGCAACAAGGAATGGGAAGAAGTTAAGCTGCCCGAAGACATTGCCGCAGATATACCAGATATTCAAGGTGATACTGAAAGGAACTGGACATATCTCATCCGCGAATTCGTTAAAGACATTCAAGGTGAAGCCGTTGCTCCCTACCAAACGTTCAAAGAAGGTAGCCAGTATCAGCAGCTTATCGATTTGATTAGAAAAAATAATAATTGGGTGAATGTAAGTCATCTGCGATAAGGACTAAGCCCGTGTTGTATGACTATTTGGTGATCGCCGGCTATTTTCTACTGATTGTAGCCATCGGTTTCGTCTTTACAACAATGGCCAAGACGTCGACCAGTGACTACTTTCGTGGCGGTGGAAGAATGCTGTGGTGGATGGTTGGCTCTACTGCTTTTATGGCGCAGTTTTCAGCTTGGACATTCACCGGTGCCGCAGGCAAAGCGTATACGGATGGTTTTGCTGTTAGTTTGGTGTTTTTTGCGAATACCATTGCTTACTTCTGTGGCTGGGCTTATTTTTCGCATCGCTTTCGCCAAATGCGCGTCGATACGCCCACAGAAGGTATAAGAAGGCGGTTTGGCAGCCAGAACGAACTCTTCTTCGCCTATGCGCTGATTATTTTTAGTTTCATTAATGCCGGCATCTGGTTGAACGCGCTGGGAGTTTTCGCCAGTTCTGTTTTCGAAGCTGATATTAACCTTACCATTATTGTTACCGGACTAACCGTATTGTTTGTATCGGTATTGTCCGGGGCATGGGGGGTGGTCGCATCTGATTTCGTGCAAACCCTGGTTGTCGTTGTGGTGTCGGTCGCTTGCGCCGTTGTAGCACTGGTGCATGTTGGTGGCCCGACAGAACTGGTAACAAATTTCCCTGGCGACTTTGTGATCGGTCCAGACATGAACTATGGACTGCTATTGGTTTGCACCTTTATCTTTTTTATAGCCAAACAGTTAGTGACGATTATGAATCTCAACGATTCATTTCGATTTTTAAACGCCAAAGATTCTGTTAATGCAAGAAAGGCCTCTTTACTGGCGATGGCATTGATGGGCTTTGGTAGTATCGTCTGGTTTATTCCCCCCTGGGCTTCTGCCATCTTATACCCGGACGCGGCGGCTGCCTTCCCTGAGCTTGGCAACAAAGCGGCTGATGCCGTGTACCTGGTATTTACTCGAAATAGCATGCCGGTGGGAACAGTGGGCCTACTATTGGCGGGTCTGTTTGCCGCGACGATGTCGTCGATGGATTCTGCACTCAATAAAAATGCGGGAATCGTGGTACGCAGCATTTACCAACCTTACCTGGCAAAACATAAGAAAGAAGTAGACGACAAACGTTTACTGCAGATTAGTCGAGTTATCAGCCTGATAAGCGGCGTTCTGGTTATCTGTATGGCGCTGTTCTTTAAATCTTTAACAGAATTGAGCTTATTTGAACTAATGATGTCAGTTTCCACAATGATTCAGGTTCCACTTCTCATCCCGTTGATCTTCGGGCTGTTTATCAAGAAGACGCCACAGTGGGCTCCCTGGGCCACCGTCGTGCTTGGACTTTGCGTTTCATGGTTTACCTTGTATGTGCTAACGCCAGACGTTTTTGCAAGTTGGATTGGTTTAGAGCCCCTCACTCGCCGCGAAGCAGTTGATATGAATTTACTGCTGACCATTGCTGCGCACCTATTTATCACTGCAGGGTTCTTCTGTTCGACAGCCTTTTTCTACAACGAGAAACAGGATGTTCACAAACAGGCAACGGACAGATTCTTTGTTGACCTCGAAACGCCTGTTATCGCCGATTCAGAGCAAGATGAATATGATAGTCAGCAAAGAAATAAACTGGGTTCCATGGTTATCATAATGGGAATTGGCATCTTACTGATGACGCTAATTCCGAATCCTTTGTGGGGGCGATTAGTATTTTTATTATGCTCTCTCTCCATATTGGTCATCGGCTGGTTGTTGAAAAGGAGTGCAAAAGTGTGTTGCATCGGCCAGCCAGCGACAGAGGTTTAGCCAGACGAGCGTTCCAGGCGTCGTATACTCATTCGGGTGTAGCGGAAAAACGGGATCGTTTTAAGCAACTCTTCCATGGGCATGATTGCAAATGCCCAAAACAGGCAGACATCGAAATACAGTATCATTAACGCACAAACCGGAAGCGCTATCATCCACTGGGTGATGAAATGAATTTTCAGTACACGGCTACTCTCGCCAATGGCGCGTAGTACATTCCCTGAGACTGAGTTATAGCCGCGGACAATAGGAAGAATAATATACAGAGGTGCAATGGTTGCCAACGCCATCTGCGTCTCATATTCAATTTTTGGATATATTAGATCGATAGACTGACTGAGCGCATAAAACGACGCTGCAATAACGAGCGACAGTGTCACCGCCACACGCGTACAGCTACTGATAAATATTCTGATATTGCGCGTATCTTGTTGGCCAACGGCCTGGCTGATACTGATCGCAGACGCTTGTGCCCATGCAGTGGTGAACTGTGTACCGCTGCGAAGCCAGGGGAATATCAATGTGATAGCAACGTATGAGTACAACGCCAGTTGAGCAAATAAAAGTTGATATACCGTAGCCCCGACAGATAAAATAAAATAATTGGCGGCAATGGGATATATCTCAGCGAACTGAATCCGCATCTCGGCCAAAAATGGTCGCTGTTGGGGGTATGTCAAATCCACATCTTTGTCGGCATACATTGCAACGAAGAGAAATACCGACCTTAGGAACAAGGCAATCAAGCTGCCCCAGGCCGCCCCCGCCACACCGAGCCCCGTATATTCGCCAATGCCGTTTATTAATACGTAACTGGCTATTGCATTGACAGGCAACTCTATCAAATAGCCTTTTAGTGGCAAGGTAGTGCGACCACGACCATTACAAAACGCTGTGCAGACCTGCGCATAAGCAGTAATGAGAATAATATATTTAGTAATCGACAGATACGCTTCAACCAGCCTGGCTATTTCCGCATCGGCAGTGACGCTGGCAACCAATTCAGTGCCAAACAAGATTAGAGTGCACCAGAAAAGCATTGCCGTTGCTACGCTAATGAACAGGCCGACCCAAAATGCCAGCGACAGATCTGTTTGGCTTTTTGACCCCCACGCTCGGCCAACCAGTAACTGAACCCCATTGGCGATAGCGAACTCAATGCCTAATGCAAACGCCACAATGCTCGTTGCAATACCCATTGCCGCCAGCGGCAACTCTCCAAGCGGAGCAACCAATAGCGTATCGATCATTAGCATGGATTGTATAAGTAAGGCGTTTAAAGCCAGTGGCCACGCCAGAGCCACATTACTGCGTATATAGGTATTGGAAATTGTCAAATTGTTCCGGCTCAGGGGAAAGGCACTTAATTTAGTCTAATCGAAGCAGCAGAGGCCTGAATAGAGGGAGAATTTTCGGGACCTTCCCTGGCAGGGATGCCAGGGATAGAGCCCCCAGGGATGGGTTCACGGCGTGTCCCGAAAATTTTCACTCTATTCATGCCGGTCTACTTGCCTATCTGAGTGCCGTTCGGGCTAAGGGTATTGTCGTGCTCTCGTCAGGAAATCATTCCCGTTCAAGCGCTGTGCTAAGTTCGGGACCCACCGCTGCAATAAAACTTCTACCTGGCGCAATTAGTAGTTCCAAACCGTGCCGTCCTCAAGTCGGGCAACCGGATGATGCCCGCGTTTGTAGGAGTAGCGTTTGGCTTCCTTCTCATCAAAATCGACGCCTAATCCCGGCTGTTCGCTAACGTAGAACAGACCGTTCTCAAGCCGGTGTTCGGCTGGAAACAAGGCGTCACACTCCGGCGTTCCCAGCACCAGATATTCCTGTATGCCGAAATTGGGCGCCCAGGCATTCAGGTGAGCCTGAGCCGCCATGGAAATGGGCGAATGGCTGGGGGCGCCATGAAACCCGGTACGGACATCGTACAGTGCCGCAAAATCTACAATTCGCTTCAAATGCGTAATACCACCGCCATAGGTGACGGCTAATCGAATAAAGTCGATCAACCTTTCCTCTATCAGTAACTTGCAGTCCCAGATTCGATTAAAAACTTCGCCTATGGCAATCGGAACCGTCGTATGTTGGCGGATCAGCCGCAACGCGGTTGGGTCTTCTGCCGGCGTCGGATCTTCCAGCCAGAACAGACGGTACTGCTCGAGTTCCTTGCCCAATTGTGCCGCTTCGCGGGGTAGCAGACGATGGTGCACATCATGCAGCACTTTTAAGTCAAAACCGAAGCGGTTACGGATACTGTCCAGCGCCGAAGGTATAAAGGCGAGGTATTTTTCGGTATCCCATATCTCCTCGTTAGGCACATCCCCCGAAAAATCGGTAATGTACTTTTCGGCACTGCCCTTACTTGCAGACACGCCATAGCTTGCGCTGGGCATTCCGGGGATGCCGCACTGCACTCGCACCGCCTTATAGCCCTGTTGCTGGTGATACGCGATTGAATCCAGCAACTCTTCCAGATCAGCGCCCTGGCAGTGGGCGTACACCATAGCCCCGTCACGGCTTTTTCCACCGAACAGCTGATAAAGTGGCAAACCGGCGATTTTTCCCTTGATGTCCCACAGCGCTATATCAATCGCGCCATACGCCGCCATCGCGATAGGACCACCGCGAAAATAGGCACCGCGATACAAGTACTGCCAGATGTCTTCACTATTGCGGGGGTCGCGTCCAATCAGGCAGGGAATGAGATAATCCGTAAGATAAGCGGCCGGCAAGGTTTCACGATTGTTAAGCGTTGCGTCCCCCAAGCCGTAAATACCTTCATCAGTCATGATTTTGAGGGTTACGTAATTTTTCTTCGGTCCGCCAACAAACACCTCTGCCGCAGTTATTTTCATATCATTTTGCCCAGTTAGAAAGCACGTCAGTAGAAACAGATTCGTGGTTTGCGAAAAGAATATGGGACCCGTTGCACAATTTAACCAGGACGTGTCCACGCAGAAGAACCGCGTTTCGTCTATCCGCGCAGACGGCAAGAGATATGACAGCGCCGGAAACGGCTATCGAGGAATGACGGTTAGCGCGCAATCCGGGGGCGGTTCATGTGTAACGCTCTATCAACTGTTGCCCGGATAACATTCCACGACCGTCATCCCCGTATCCGATTCGTACTGGAACAGCTCAACGCCTGCAGGACAGAAGAAACGTTCCCAACGATTCAGCTGCGTCACTTCGTCTCCGCTGCGTAGCGTACCGGAACCATCGATCACCACGCCATAAAAAAAAGCGTCCTCTTTACGCTTAAAGCAGCCATTGACCGAGCTTCGCTTGATAGTGAAACAGGCTGTCTTATCCGCACCGATCAATTCCTCGAGGTAGTTCCCATGCTCGTCGCTAGTGAGCAATTTTGGATCACAACGAAATTCCTCATCGACTTTTTCGGGGGCAACCGGCTCGAAATTGAATACGTCCAATGCCGTCTCGATATCCCTACCCATGAATCTCGCCTGTTCAGGGATCACGAAACCGCCGCGTTCGAATTCGAATCTTACGGCGAGGTCCGAAGGTTCCATGATTTCCAGCATCAGTATGCCTTCGCCTAACGCGTGTGGACGACCGCCCGGAATCAGAAACACGTCGCCTGGCTTGACCGGGATGCGATCGAAACACTTTGCAATCGATTCAATATCCTGGTTTTCGATCCATCCCTTAAGCTCCTCGCGACTGGGTGATCTTTGAAACCCCGCGTAGATGTATGGCTCG
>RCMY010004902.1_pt1 | contig 11855 bp, 7 predicted proteins | sample 2041341 | NCBI WGS metagenome assembly RCMY01 (sample SAMN09708234, study PRJNA481090) | Marine sediment metagenome, whole genome shotgun sequencing project.
TCGATAATGCTGAACCAAACCCTTATGCCAATATGAATGTCAGCCGTAATGCGCCTTGTCCTTGTGGCTCAACGCTTAAGTATAAGCAATGTCATGGCAAAATCTAATAGACAGCTCGTTTGGTGCTAGCTATTATCACTGTTATTGCTACTACTGATTATAAAATGCCCACTGCTATTATTGGCTGTGGGCTTTTTTATGTTTAGAGCGCATTGAATTTAAGGTATAGTTATTTAACAATTACTGCTTACAAATTCCACATAGGCGTAAATAGATGGACACGCTATAGTATTTGCCATATAAGTATCGGCTATCTCAACTTAGGAGTAGAACATGAATTTAGCACCATTGAAACAATTTCGCTCATCCGTTATTGCGATGAGTCTATTAGTCAGCATCATCGGTATTAGTGCTTGCCAGCAGCAACCAGAAGTAGAGCCAGGCTTAGAGGATGATGTTAATGCCGAACAGTCAGTACCAATGTCAGCCGATCCTGCAGAGCCAAACGATATAGTAGTGGCTACTGATGATGCCTCGCTTAATGAGGTGAATGAGGACACTGTTGCCTCTGTGAACACAAGTGTTACTCAAATAGTCTACTTATGTTCGCCTGAGCTTAAAGTAGAAGCGACCTATAAAGACGATGAAAACAGTGTGGTTCTAACGACTACCAAAGGTACGGTTAGTTTAAATAAAACCAACGAGGGTACCAATCCTGAAGTGTTCGAAACCGCAACAGCGCTGGATGGTGGTAAAGGGTTTGTACAGTGGCAAACCGCCCATACCGAGCGTGCTACTGGGGTAATACGTACAGCAGGTGCTGATGAGTCTAACGTTGACACTTATGAGTGTAATAAGGTTGGGTAGTTCAAGTCAATTACAGTATAAAACAGCCATTAAAAAAGCAACGATTACGTTGCTTTTTTAATGGCTGTTTTATAGCATTCAATAGCCTACCTGCGTTTTACTATAAGACTTCAGTTATAAATATATAGACCACGACTATTTAGTAATAGGGGTATTGTCATGATCCAAAAACCCTTCTTCATTAACGTCCAGCTCTTCATGCTTTAACTCAACGGCTATATTATCAACATGAGTATGCGTGCTTTTATTTATAGCAACTTCTTGAATAGCGTAAGTCTCTTTGGTAATAGTCGCCACTTGTCGTGATATAACGATTTCAATTGGAGCATCGCCAATAGCCACTTGCTTATCATTGATCGTTATCACCGCTTTACTATCAAGGGAGGGCTCGATATGGCGCAAGATGTCCTTGTCATCATAGCTACCTGACAACAGGTCTTGACTTTGGGGGTCATGATATTCCGTTTGAACCGTGATATATTCTTCAATCAGCTCAATAGGTACGTCGATCGTTTTAGTACGGCTATGCTTAGTGACGGTTACTCGGCCTATATCTAAACGCTCTTTATTGACTACTGGCCGCTCTTCTAGTAACTCTAAATAGCCACCACCATCACGAATAGTCGTTGCTGCTTGATCTACGCTAGGGTCAGGCATTGGTAGCTTGTTATCAGCGCTTTTATCGGCAAGCATAGCATTATTAGCCGTATCAGTAGGGGACAGAGTAGGGTGCTCATTTACAGCTTTATTCATAGGGTCATTATTATTAGTAGTCATTGTTCAAATCCTTATGATTAATAAAGTATAGTTATTAAAGACGGCTATTAGAAAATATTATAATAAAAATTAAATTTAGTTTATGGCAATACAGTGAAAAGTATGGCGCTTTCAATATCATTATAATTGGCTAATTAATTCAGTATAGATCATTAATGATAGCTGTATGATAGATCTGACATAAAAAAAGACCAGAGACGGGCTCTGGCCTTAATTTACTAAGTAGCTGCTTATAAATGTAGCTACTTAGCTGCTAATAGCTATCAGCTGTTTAAAAATACTAAACAGTGATAATTTAGCTAATTACATACCACGAGCTTTACGTACATCTTCGGCAGTAATATTATCGTTTTCGTACAATGCACCGTTGGCATCAACTACATTACCATCACGGTCAATATCTAACTCTTCACGCTGGATAGTCTCTACAATAGTTTCAGTATGGCGTTGAGTGGTTTTGCCTACGTTCACTTCTTCAGTAACATAAGTCTCTTTGCCAACACGAGCACGCTCTGCTTCTAGTTGTACTTCAACAGTTTCGTTACCATCGACATCACCAATGCGGCGATCCGTTGGACGATCTACATTAGTACGTTCGATATGAGCATGCTCTTCTTCAAGCTCTACTTCCACGTTACGCTCTTCAGTTACCACATATTTACCGACTTTTACTAAGCCAGCTACGATACGGTCTTTGTTTACAGTCAAACGTTCTTCTAATAGCTCTAGAGTGTTTGGTGCATCGTAGTTAGTATCAGTAAATTCCATACGATCTGCTACTGGCACAGTGTCCGCTACGAATGCTTTACGGTCATTCTCGTACTGCTCTTTATAGCTGTACTGATAGTCATGGTCATATTGCTCCATGGCTTCTACTTGTGACTTAGTTAAGCTGTCAAAGAACACGTCATCACCAACGATACGAGCTAAACCTGCTGGTACTAATACTTCTTTTGAGCTGAACCAGCCGCCTGCATCTACGATCAAGTAACGAATACGACCAGTAGTATCTTCTACTAAAGCGCCATCAATTTTACCAATTTTTTCTTCGTTAACACCATAAGCAGTTTTGCTAGTCGGATCGTAGTAGTCATCACCGATTAGGTCGCGGTGAGTGGCTTGGATATCTTGTAAACGGATTAGTTGGCTCATTATTGTCTTCCTTTTATATGAGTAAATGGGTATTAGTTATTTAAAAACCTGCTATCAAATTTAAGACTCAAAACAATAGCGTTAAAATTAACGCTATTTATAAATCTGTCGTTAACACTATAAACTGCTGATAATCATAAACTGATGTATCAGCTATTCTTAATATCGCAACGGACGAGTTATTATCCACAAAACAGTTTAATATTCTCTAGATAAGTCTTGATATCCTGTTGCTGTATTAACTTGTGATAAGAATAGCACTCAGTTTTTCAATGGGATATATGAGCGAGGTAGCAAAGTGTGCGTCAGACGTAAATGCGTGTAATAGGCTGTAAACGCTATAACATCGTGTGGGTATAAGTTAACGTGTTTTTACAATATTATGATATCTATGAGGTTTTTTGCTTGGAAACTAAAAAACCGCAGCGACTATATCGCTGCGGTTTTTTACAAAGTAATATAAATAACTTAAAAAGTTAGATTTTATCCAGCTTTAAGGCAGTTCAATAGCAACCGCAACTGATTCACCGCCACCAATACATAAGGTTGCAACACCTTTTTTACCACCAGTACGTTTTAGTGAGTTGATTAGCGTTACCAAAATACGAGCACCTGATGCGCCTACTGGATGACCGAGTGCACAAGCACCGCCTTCAATATTTACCTTAGCGTGATCAATATTTAACTCATTCATAGCTATCATCGTTACCATAGCAAAAGCTTCGTTGATTTCCCACAGATCAACTTCTTCGATCGTCCATCCGGCTTTAGGTAATAACTTTTGGATAGAACCAATGTTGGCTATAGTAAATTCACTTGGATGACGTGAATTTGAAGCAGTAGCAACGATACGCGCTTGATAGTCTAGTCCTTCAGCTTTAGCTTGTGACTCTTTCATTAACACCACAGCAGCAGCACCATCTGAGATTGAACTGGAGTTAGCAGCGGTAATCGTACCTTCTTTAGCGAAGGCGGGGCGTAGGGTTGGAATACGCTCAGCGTTAGCAAGTCCTGGCTCTTCATCAGTATCGACGGTTTGTTCGCCTTTACGAGTTTTAAAAGTAACTGGCGTGATCTCATCTTTGAAATGACCGTCTTTAATTGCTGTTAGAGCACGGTTAATCGACTCAATAGCAAACTCATCCATCTGCTCGCGGGTAAGCCCTCTCTCATTAGCCATCTCCTGAGCGAAGTGACCCATTAGCTTGCCAGTTTCGGCATCTTCTAGACCATCTAGGAACATATGATCTTTGACTTCCTTATGTCCCATACGATAGCCACTGCGAGCGCCCATCATAAGATAAGGCGCATTAGTCATCGATTCCAAGCCACCAGCAACAGCCACATTAATGCTACCGGCCTTGATACCATCGTGTGCTTGCATGACGGCTTTTAGACCAGAACCACAGAGCTTGTTGATCGTGATCGCACTGGTTGCGTCAGGTAGCCCAGCTTTACGCATGGCCTGACGCGCAGGCCCCTGACCTAAACCTGCGGACAAGATACAGCCCATGATCACTTCATCAACACTATCAGCGCTGACGCCTGAGCGTTCAACGGCCGCTTTGATAGCAGCAGCGCCTAAGTCGGTAGCACTAACATCTTTAAGGGCGCCTTGAAAACCACCCATTGGGGTGCGAGCACCGTTTACAATTACGATCGCATCATTTGACATGTTTATTTTCCTTATCTTGCCAACTAAAAATTTTATAGGTTAGTTAGGATAACCGTTGACTAAATCTGAGCTGTTTTATAACAAGTTTTGACTACAAATAGTTATTATAATGAGTACTTACTAGTCAGTATTGAGTAAAATTAACCCACTTTAATCAACTAAGTCTTATCCTGTTATGCTAACTCCTCTAAGCGAATACGAACTACTTTACCAGTAATAGATTCTAGTTTTTCGATCTTTTCAATAGCTAAGTTCATTTGGCTCTCAACTACTGGCAGTGTCAAGATAATAACAGGTACTTGTCCAACCTTATGCGCAGGCTTCTGTAAAATCGCATCGATATTGATACCAGCATCGCTTAAGATACGGGTGATATCTGCCAATACGCCAGGATTATCATAAGCATGCACACGCAGATAGTAGCCAGTAGTCATCTGTTCTGCGCGTAATATTGGCGTATCTGATAACTGCTTAGGTATAAAGCCTAAATGGGGAACGTGATGGCTATTAATAGTACGAGTATTAGTCTGAGTATCGCAGCTATCGTCGTCCGACCCTAAAACTCGGACTAAGTCCATTACATCAGCCATTACCGCAGAAGCTGTCGCACCAGCACCAGCACCATCACCGTAATACAAAGTCTGCCCAAGCGGATGTGAGTTGACTAATACCGCGTTTTTGACGCCGTTAACATTTGCCAGTAAAGTATCTTGTGGAATCAAAGTAGGATGCACGCGCAACTCAATACCTGCATTGTCTCCATTAGCACCATCACGGCGCACGGCAAAGCCCACATGCTTGATACGGTAGCCTAATTCTTCGGCATAATTCACATCTTGCAAGGTAATGTCAGTGATACCTTCACAGTAAACTTTATCGAATTGTAGCGGAATACCAAAAGCGATGGAGGCCAATAGTGCTAATTTGTGCGCCGCATCGATACCTTCTACATCGAAAGTCGGATCAGCTTCAGCATAGCCAAGCTCTTGAGCCTCAGCCAGCACATCAGCGAACGGACGACCCTTATCACGCATCTCAGTCATGATAAAGTTGCCAGTACCGTTGATAATACCTGCCAGCCAGTCAATTTTATTGGCCGCTAAGGCTTCACGCATCACCTTAATAATAGGAATACCGCCAGCCACGGCTGCTTCATAAGCCACATGGACGTTATTGGCCTCAGCTAAAGCAAAGATTTCATTACCGTGCTCAGCCAGTAGTGCTTTGTTAGCGGTGACCACATGTTTGCCGCTTTTGATAGCATGCAGGATAATATCTTTGGCAAGGGTAGTACCGCCAATCACTTCGATAACGATATCCACATTATCACTGGCAGCGATAGCCATTAGATCACTGCTTTGGACGATATTAGGGTCGATATCATCACGCTGACGACGAGTACCGACTTCGGTAATAATAATGTCACGACCGCTGCGACGCTTTAGCTCGCTTAAATTATCGTTGATTAAAGTGATGACGCCGGTACCAACAGTACCTAGGCCTAGTATCGCAAGTTTAATGGATTTGCTCACAGTATCCTCAAGAGGTTAAATAAATAAGAAATAGATGAATAAAAAATAAGAGAATTGGTCGTGCTTATTAGGCTGCCAAAACCTTAAGGATTTAATAGTTTAATAAATAGTTGTCTGAGGTTGTTAACGCTTAGTTTATAAAGCTGATTTTAAGAGTTATATTTTTATAGCGTTATTACGACGACAGCATACCTAGTAATCAATTTAAGGCGAACGTACTTTGCTTTATCGTATCATATCGCCAAGCATCTGCAATCACTAAACCGCTTTTAAAGCAGGCAGCTAGTCGATACCGTATCGTAATTCTTAATTGACACCTACCGCTTGTGCCAATTCTGCTACCGGCAAGTAACCACCGACTTGCTCACCAGTTGCAGTAAATACTGCTGGCGTACCGCGTACACCAAGCGCTGCGCCTAGGGCCACTTGCTGCTGGACAGGGTTATTACAAGCAGGGCCTTGGACGTTAGCACCCATCTTCGCTTGATCCATAGCACCGTTACGATCTTGACTACACCAAATAGCTTCCATCTTAGGAATCGTTTCTTGACTACGTGGCCATGCCAGATAGCGTACTTCAATACCACGTGCATTAATATCTGTCATCTCTTCGTGCATCTTGCGGCAGTAGCCACAGTCGGCATCAGTAAAGGCATAAAGTATTGATTTGGTCTTACCTACTGCCGGATAAATAATCATGTCTTTTTTATTGACCGCTTCTAGAGCTTCTTTCGCATTACTGGCTATAAATGCGGCGCTGATATCGACTGGTGTTGATTGACCGACAGCTATAATTTGGCCTTGAATAATATGCTTGCCGGCCTTATCAGCGAAGAACGGTGGCAGACCTTCGCCCGTGACCCAATAGATACCATCCATATCTGTAGGTACAGCTGAGAGGATCTTTTCCTCTATACCAGAGGCTTGTAGATTGGCCTGCAGCGCTTTTACTACCGCCGGATCACTATCTTTTGCGACAGTGCTGGCTTGAGCAGATTGGGCGCTATCAATAACCGTGCTGTTGCTAACAGCGTCAGCTTCTTTATTTGAGCAGCCTACCGCTGCAATCACCAGTAGAGTACTCATCATCGCCTTTGCCAGCTTGCTATGAGAAAGCTTCTGAGTGGTTGAATTAGCTTTAGTAGCTGGAAATAAGGACATAGAGAGTTTCCTGTAGGCTGAGCGCCTATATATAATATAAAAGGGTGGATCAGATAATGCTAGTGACAAACCTATAGGCCAAAAGCTTACTTAGCTAATAGCACTTAGCTACTAGTACACTTATGAGTACTTGCCACTACTTTTGCAAGAGCTTGTCATCAAGTAAATAATAAAACGTTGTATATTAACATATTTTTCGAAATGACAGCCAAATGCATCTTTAGTGTAATCTGAGGTAGCCCTACGTTGTTAAAGCACTGGTTTAATATAAAGGTAAGCTGGCACCGAGAAGTTAGCTATTCATCAGGTATTAAAAATAAAATACATTGTTACTATTTAATATATCTGCCGCTCTAGGTAGGCTACTCATAACAAGTATGTTAGAGCTATTAAGGTTGCTGCTATTATAAAACTACTGCAAAAGCTGTGCCTAATGGTATAGCATGCAACCACATTATTTTATAAAATCTTTTTATATTAAGGAATACCTATGGCAGGTGGCAGTTTATTACTTTTACTCGACGATATAAGCGTATTGATGGATGACGTCGGTGTCATGACCAAGATAGCGGCTAAAAAGACAGCGGCTTTGGTAGGTGATGACTTAGCATTGAATGCCGAGCAGGTAACTGGTGTTAAACCAAACCGTGAGCTACCCGTTATTTGGGCAGTGGCCAAAGGCTCATTTGTCAATAAAATTATCTTAGTGCCAGCGGCACTATTGATCAGTTATTTTATACCTTGGCTAATCACCCCGCTACTAATGATAGGCGGTCTGTATTTAAGTTATGAGGGTGCTGAAAAAGTCATTCATAAGTTTTGGCCAACTTTATTACCGCATGATGAGGAACAAAATGCTCTCTTAAAAGCCAATGCGGATGAAAGCGTAGATTTGGTAGTTTTTGAGAAAGAAAAAATTAAAGGGGCTATCCGCACTGACTTTATTTTATCAGCTGAAATTATAGTCATCTCCTTAGGTGCGGTCACGGCAGCTGGAGGAGATATTATAGAAAAGGGCGTAGTACTGTCTATTATCGCTATCGTTGTGACTGTTGGTATCTACGGTTTAGTCGCTGGTATCGTAAAGATTGACGATGCAGGCCTACATCTGATCGAGAGCTCAGACGTTGGTGATGGTAAATATAAGCTAGGTGAGTTTATGTTGTCTGCCGCTCCTAAGCTGATGAAGTTTTTATCAATAGCTGGAACATTAGCTATGTTCTTAGTAGGTGGCGGTATTATCGTACACGGTATTAGCTATTTGAGTAATAATGTAGAAGATTTGGCTCATCTAACTGGGGTATTTGAAGGTCTGACTGCTACATTATTGAACGGTATTGTCGGTTTTATTATTGGTGCTATTGTCGTGGCTATCTTTACGATAATTGACAAAATGCGTGATGATAAATCTATTGCACATTAAATTTATCATAGTGAAGAGTACTGATGGTAAAGATTAGCGGATTAAAAAAGCCCCGAAACTGATCAGTTTTGGGGCTTTTACTTGCATACTAATACTTACCTACTAATAACTAACTCTCACTATCTGAATCATCAGCTTCTAGTTTCTCCGCTTGCGTAGGCTTTTTATGCTCAGTCTTAGGCTTACGAGCGCGAGCTTTTGGTACCTTGGGCGTAGTCAAATTAAACATGCCTGTTTGTGGTAGTAATTGCTCAGCCACATTTTCGATCATGTTCTTATAACTGGCAATAGTAGTTTTTGACTTACTGGCCTCTTTTACTGACTGCTCTAACTCTAATAGAGCGTCTTCAGTTGCTAAAGAGCTTTCAGTTACGTTTGACGATTCTACGTCAGCTTGCTCGGTACTTGTAGCCCTTAAGTCAGCATCTACTTGGAGCAATTGCTCACTCTCAGCGCTAACATCTTCAGCTTGTACGGCACTAGTCAATGCTGTTGCAGCTACCTTATGCGCATCTACTTCCTCTACAGCATCAGTTTCACTGTCAACCGCTGCAGAATTGCCAGTCTCAGCAAGATTTTGCGCCTGCTCCTGCTGTTGCTGAAAGCTAGGATGCTGACCACGAGGGTCATTACTAGCACGTTCACCAACCGCACGTGGCTCTACAGAGGTTTTGCCTTGCTCTATCGCAAACTGACTCACTGCTGCAGTCATGGTCTTAAAGCTGGTCAAGTAGTCCGCTGTCAGCGGTTGATAACCGTAGTTGCTAAAGTCAAAGCTACTGCTACTTGATTTAGAGCTATCAGCAGCATCAGTTTCAGCAACCGTATCGACACTCTGTGCATCGCTTGCTGCTTGCTGCTTGTACTCAGCAATAGCACTAATAAAGCAGTTAATCACCCCTTCGTCTGCTAGGCGTGTTTGCGCTTCTGCAATAGTAGCCCGGATAAACTCGCCAACCGTACCGCGAATAGCAGGCAGGTTTGTGCTCACAGGCTCATTTACTACTACTTTTTTAGCTTGCTGCTGTCCTTGCTGAGCACGGACAATACGTGGATCATTACTGGCTTGCCCAAACTTATCAGCGGTCACATAACGCTTAGCAAATAGCGCCTCATGAGTCAGTTCAATAGCTGAGCTTTTAGCAGCTGGGGTTTCATGAGCTTCAGTTGCAGTAACTTCGGCTTCAACAGCTTTAGGCTCTGTAACCTTAGCATTGTCAGTTTGCTGAGTCTCAGTAGTGACTACTGGTGTAGTAGCTACTTTAGCTACCGCCTGACTGTCAGTATCGACATTAGACTCTTGCTCAGGCTTAGGTTCAGTCTCAGAAATCTCTTCTACTGCTGATTCTTGACCAGTAAATTGAGTCTTATCAGTTTGAGCTACACTTGCCTCAACAGTGTCAGCTTGAGTCTGATTTGTAGAGTTAGCATCATCAGGAGCTGACCCAGTTTCAGTACTAACACTATTACTAGTTTTAGCATCAGACTGATCGTTGCTCGACTGTACTTCGCGGCGTGAGTCAGTATTGTCCTCTTTAGCGGCTTCAGGCGTTTCGGTTATAGCAGACTCGATCTTTTGCGGCTCAGCAGAACTGTGCTCCACTCTTGTAGACTTGCTGTCATCTAAAGACAAATGTACTACTTCTGGCGATTTAAGTTTTGCTGGTGCTTCATTAACTTGCAGCAGAACCTCATTCGGGTTCTGGTTGCGACGAGCCGATTGATCATTACGGTTGTCACTGGTCGTTTGCTTGACACTACTATCAACGTTTGCAGCAGTCAAAGTTTCGTTGCGCTCCAGAGTACCGCGTGAGTCGCGTCGACTGTGCGGCTTGCGTTTGGTACGAGCTTGCTCATCGACATTGACGTTAGCAGCGCTGTTGTCTTGACGATCAGAGTTATTACGATTATCGCTACCATTAGTAGTGTTGTCTTGAAGATTACTGTCTTGGCGGTTATTGCGATTGCGATCGTTTTGACGTCTACTATCATTGCGTTGACTATCATTGCGCTTATCTTGCCCATCAGACGCTTTGGTGCCGTTATTACTATTATCGTTGTTGCTATCGGTGCTACTACTGTCTACAGTATCATTGTCATCACGCTGTTCTCTTCTTTGGCGTGGTTTTGATGATCTAGATTTGCGCTGCTTACGTCTTCTTTTGTCATCGCTGCTCTCATTAGTGTCGCTATCGTTATTACGAGCGTTTTGCTGACGATCATTATCTGACGGCTGCTCATTACTACGACCATCTTTTTGAGCATCTACTGAGCGCTGAGTAGTACTTAGCGCACTATTATCCACTTGACCAAATGAGCCTAAGCTTTTGGCACCAGTATTAACTAAAGTTTCGATAGCTTCAGCAGCATCACGGCTATTGACACCATTGGTTGTTTGCGCCTGTGGTGCTTGAGCGAATAGATTGGACAACCAAGCAACGGCTTGTGGTTGTGCTGGGCTAGTAGGATTCTGGGTCGCTACCGTAGTCGCTGTCGATGAGTTTTGGGCATTACCACTTTGCGCTGAAGGATTATGCTGAGTACGAGCCGCCGTATCGTTGCTATTGCTATCGCTACTGTTGTTTTTGCTATTATTACGGTGCTCATTACTATGGCTCACCGTACTAGCATTTCGGCTATTTTGATTGTTTTGCTGAGCGCTATTCGCTTGACTGTTTTTATTTTCAATTGTTTTGAGTGGCTGGCGTGTTGGCTGTTGTTCAGGACGCTCTTTTTCAGCAGTTTGCCAATCCACGTTATAGCCAAGATCGCTATGCTCTTGAGCAGTATCAGTAATGCGCTCGTAACTCGATGGCGCAAAGCCGTCACGGTTAAAGTGCAGTTTAAAGTTCGGTGATTCTAGATGAGCATGCGGTAAAATAGTAATACGAGTGCCACTGTCCTGCTCAAGATAGACTAAGCTATCGCGCTTTTCATTTAATAAAAAGGCGGCGATATCGGTTGGGACTTCAGCTTGTACTTCACCTTGACGCTCTTTTAGCGCAATTTGTTCAATTTGACGCATGATAGATAGTGATAGCGAACGCAAATCACGAATCATGCCATTACCGTGACAACGTGGGCAGATATAGCCAGTCGACTCCTCCAGCGAGGGACGCAGACGCTGACGACTCATCTCCATCAAACCAAACTTAGAGATATCACCAAACTGTACTCGGGCACGATCATATTTAGTGGCGTCTATCAGACGTTTTTCGACTTCTTTTTGGTTTTTATTGTCATTCATGTCAATAAAATCAATGACAAT
>RCMY010004626.1_pt1 | contig 11849 bp, 9 predicted proteins | sample 2041341 | NCBI WGS metagenome assembly RCMY01 (sample SAMN09708234, study PRJNA481090) | Marine sediment metagenome, whole genome shotgun sequencing project.
TGTGGTCCCTCCCCGCCATCAAGGAGGCCTTTGGAGACGACGTCGGCGTACTCCCGTTCCCAGCCATCGGCGACAAGGGCAGACCATCGGTGCCGTTCGGCGCCTTCGGTGCCTGCGTGGCCGCCGCGGGGAAGAATGTTGATGCCTCAAAGGAATTCGTCAAGTGGCTGTGGATTGACCAGGAGGACAAGCAGGTGGACTTCTCCGACGCCTACGGCACCCACATTCCGGCCAAACCGGCACTGGTTTCCCAAGCCAAGCAACTCGCGGATGGCCCGGGCGCCGATGCGGCACAGTTCGTCTCCGACAGCGGCTTCGCCAACGACATCATGTGGTCCGGCGCCATCGGCGAGAAGTACGGCGCGGCCCTGAGCAACGTCATCAAGAACGACGCAGATCCAGCGGCCGAGTTCGAGCCCCTGAAGGCCCTCATCGCGAGCGAACTCGAGAAGCTCAAGGGCTGATGTCCGGCGCCACCTCCAGCGTCATCGCCCCGGCCTCCCCCGCAACAGGGAGGCCGGGGCTCTGGCGTCGGCTCCGAGGGCACCAGGGCCGCAACCTGTGGTTCGCCGCCTTCGTGGCCCCCTTCCTGCTGGGGTTGATGGCATTCGTCTACCTGCCCATCGTGTGGAGTGCCTACCTGTCCTTCTTCGAGGCACGCAACACGGTCAATCCGACGCGCTTCGTTGGCCTCGACAACTACACCTACCTGCTGGGTGACAGCCTGTTCATCCAGTCCCTTCTCACTTTCGTGGCCTTCGCGCTGTTCATCGTCCCCACCACCTACGTGGCGTCGCTCGGATTGGCGCTCCTGCTGAACAACCTCAAGTGGGGACAGGCCTTCTTCCGCTCGGTCTTCTTCATCCCGACGGCAGTCTCCTACGTCATTGCCGCCATCATCTGGCGCTTCGCCTTCTTCTCGGGTGCCAGGTTTGGATTGCTGAACCAGGTGATCACCGCTGCCGGAGGAGATCAGGTCAACTGGCTGGGCGGCACCAACAGTCTTTACTGGGTCGCGCTCGTCAGCGTCCGGCTATGGCTGCAGACGGGCTTCTACATGATCCTGCTGATCGCCGGGCTGCAGCGCATTCCCCAAGAAACCTATGAGGCCGCGGCACTCGACGGCGCCGCGGGCTGGCGCCTGCTCCGTTTCATCACGCTGCCCCTGCTCAAGGCGACCAGTCTCGCCGTCGTCCTGCTGCTGGTCATCAATGCATTCCAGGCCTTCGATGAGTTCTACAACATGCTGGGCTCCATCGGCTCCTACCCGCCGTACGCCCGTCCCCCTCTGGTCCACCTGTACCTGATCGCCGTCGGCGGTGGACAGCAGGACCTCGGGGTGGGTGGCGCCGGAACCATGATCCTGACTGCGATCATCGTGTTGTTCGGCGTGGGTCAGAACTTCATCCTCAACAGGAGCAACACATGAGGCAGCGGAAGTTCTGGCTCGGTGTGCGCTACGTCGTCCTCGTTGTCCTGGCGCTGATCTTCATGTTGCCCTTCTGGGTGATCGTTCGCAACGCCTTCTCCACCAACGCCAACATCGTCTCGGCCACCTGGCAGTGGTTCCCGGACCAGCTGAACCTGACCAACCTGCGATCGCTGTTGGAGAATGACTCCGTCGGCATCCTGCGAGCGCTCGTGAATTCGGCCATCCAGAGCGTTCTGCAGACCGCTGGCACTCTTCTCGTCAGCCTGCTCGCGGGCTACGCCTTGGCTCGCTACACGCACCGTGCATCGAAGTTCATGCTGGGGCTGACCCTGTTCACGCTGATGGTGCCCGTGGCGACGATCTTTGTCCCGATGTTCATCATCACCGCGCAACTGGGATGGGTGGACACGTTTCGCGGGTTGGTGGTGCCCACAATCTTCTCCGCCTTCGCCACATACCTGTTCCGGCAGTATTTCCTGGACTTCCCCGAGGAGTTGGAGGATGCGTCCCTGGTGGACGGCTGCAACCCCTGGAGCAGTTTCTGGCGCATCGTGGTGCCGAATTCAAAAGGGATCATCGCCGCCGTCGGCACCATCGTGCTCATCGGCGCCTGGAACGCTTTCCTGTGGCCGAGCCTCGTGGGCCGGGACGCCACACGCACCGTGCAGGTGGCCCTCAGCCAGTTCATGACGAGCCAGGGCGTGCGCTATCCCGAGTTGTTCATGGGCTCACTCATCGTCGTGGCGCCAATGCTCGTGGTGTTCCTCTTCCTGCAGCGCTACCTCGTACAGGGACTCACCACCTCAGGGCTCCGCTGAGTCGTGGCAAACTCTCTGGCATGACAACACATCCCGCACAGGAAGTGGCCCAGCTCATGGCGGGCATCGTCGAGAATCGCACACGCATGTGGGAGCTCGTACGAGAAGTGACAGCCCGTCCTGACGAGGCGGTTGTTGAGCGCTTGAGCTCCGGTGCGTGGGTTGAGGACGTGCGGGAGGCAGTGCAGTGGCTCGGTGAGGCCGCGGACCGCTTCCGGCCCGGACTGCTGGCTGTGGAGGCCGCGGTGGACGAAGGCGCGGCAACTCTGAAGAGTCTGAGCCAGGGGTACGAGGCCATCACCGCCCGGGAAAGCAACTCATTGACCAGAATGATCTCTGACCTCATGGGTCAGCTCTCCGCAGAGAAGCGCGCCTGGGCCAGTGGGGACGACGAGTACGCCAAAACGCTGCGCCTGGCGGAGCACGATCAACTCCACAAGCGAATGGTGCCGGCCATCCAGCAGTGGAGCTACGATTCCCTGCACCAGCAGTCATCACCCGTGCTGTCCGCACTCATCCAGGTGGTGTCAACCGTGCTCAGCATGGAAACGGGTCGCGACTTTGAGCGGGGCACGGAAGGTCGTGATTTCCGCATCACGGACGACCTACCCAGAGGCTAAGCGCAATCGGGGACACCCTCTCTTTTTCATAGCTCCCTGGGGAGCCCGTGGGCCTCTGCACGCGTGGAACAAGTAGCGATCGTTCATCGGATAGGCAACGGCGTGTCGAGGTCCCCTTCTTCGGCCTCAATCTCTGCGACCGACGATGGCCAGGGTGATCGAGAAGAGTATGAATCCCAGCGCCAATTGGCTGACGGGCTCGTATCCCGAAACCATCAGGTTCAGAAGCAACAAAATGACGCCGATGGCACCCAAGGTCAGCGCCGGGAATGATCCCTTTTCCATGGCAAGAACATAGTGGCCCCACGGCGCGTCCGTGGTGACTCAACGCAAGTGTTCGGCGAGGAGTCAGTGCTTCAGCCGTGCATGTACTGCACGAGATCGTTTCGTTCGGTCTCGAGCTCATCAAGACGATGTTTCACGACGTCGCCGATGGAAACGATGGCGATCAGCTTTCCAGCTTCGACGACAGGCAAGTGCCGAACGCGATGTTCGGTCATTGAGATGGCCAGCGCCTGGAGCTCATCCTCGGACGTGCAGGTCCACACCTCGCTCGTCATGATGGATGCCACCTGTTCCTGCATCACGCCGACGCCGCGCTGATGCAGTGCCCGGACGATGTCCCGTTCACTGGCGATGCCGGTCACCGTGGCCCCATCGTCGTCGCTGACGACAAGTGCCCCAATGCGGTACTCGTCCAGGATCCCCAACATGTCGGCGACCGTGGCGGATGGATGAATGGTGACGACTTTGCCACCCTTCTTTTTGATCACTTCGGAGATTTTCATATCTCAGCCTAACCATGTCCCCACCGGCGGCGGGCAGGATTGACTGATCGGACATCAGTCGGGCCGGCTGATCAATCAATCCGAAGACGTCGACCACGCTCTGAGTTGGAGCACCACGAGGAAGTCGGCGTGACGAAAGGCCGCAGCCGGCCTGCTCAATGACCGGAACAAGTGCAGCCGTCAGCTGGCTCGCATCCAGCGTCGGACTGCCGTAACTCTTTGATCCACCTCGTCCTGGGAGGCCTCCGACAGGCCCGGTCCACCACACTGGCGGCGGAGATCCGCGTGCACATGGCTGTGGGGAACGCCGGAGGTCCTTGCGAACTGGGCAACCAGCGAGTTCAGTTCCTTGCGCTTGCTCGCCAGGGCGCGATGCAGTGCCACCCCCGGTTCCGCCTTCTGCTTGCGATCCTGCTGGTCCCGACGACGCATCTGCCTCGACTGACGCTCCTGCAGGAGCGTGCTCACCTGATCCGGCTCCAACAGACCCGGCAGCCCCAGATAGTCCTGCTCGTCGCTCGACAGCGGCTCCGCGTGCATCCCGAAGGCCTGTGAGTCAAAGAGCACGTGATCGAAGGTGGCCCTGGATTCCAGTGCCTCGAAGCTGCCCAGCAAATCGTCCTGAGCCGTATCCCTCTGGTTGGCCTGCTCCATGAGCACATCCGATTCGCTCCACAGGTCATCGTCGTTCTTTGGCCTGCCCAGCACATGGTCGCGCTGTCGTTCCAGGGCTCCCGCATGCGCGAGCAGGATGGGAACGGTGGGCAGGAATACCGTCGCCACCTCGCCACGCCGCCTGGAGCGCACGAAACGTCCGACGGCCTGCGAGAAGAACAGAGGCGTGGACGTTGCAGTCGCGTACACACCAACGGCGAGACGCGGCACGTCGACACCTTCGGACACCATGCGCACCGCCACCATCCATCGGGCGGTGGAACCTGCAAACTCGTCAATGCGAGCAGAGGATCTGGTGGTGTCGGACAGCACCACGCTCGGTTCCTCGCCACTGATGGTTCTCAGCAACCGTGCGTAAGCGCGTGCCTGGTTCTGGTTCGACGCAATGACCAGACCTCCGGCATCGGGAACATGTCGCCTGACTTCGGTGAGTCTGGTGTCGGCAGCCTGGAGCACTGAGTTGATCCACTCCCCCGTGGGCGCCAACGCGGTGCGCCAGGCGTGCGCGGTCAGGTCCTTGGTGAGAGCTGTCCCCAAATCTACGTCCACCTCGTCACCCGCCTTCGTCCGCCAGCGCATGGGGCCGCCGTAGTTCATGAAGAGCACCGGGCGCACCACGTGGTCCGCCAGCGCCTCGGCGTAGCCGTACGTGTAGTCGGGGCGGGAAATCTTGACTCCTGGGCCAATCTCCTCGTAGTCCACGAAGGGGATGGGGTTGTCATCGGATCGAAACGGGGTCCCGGTGAGCGACAACCGCCGGGTGGCATGACCGAAGGCCTGCTCGATTCCGTCACCCCAGCTCAGGGCGTCACCGGCGTGGTGGATCTCGTCGAAGATCACCAGGGTGTCCAACGCGTGGCACAGAGCCTCATAGGACCAGGCCCTCATCGACACGCCCGCATAGGTGACGACAGAGCCGTCGAATTCCTTGGCGCGGCCACGTTTGGTGGACCTGTTCAGGCCGGGATCCAGCTGGATGCCCACCTTTGCGGCCGCGTCGGCCCACTGCACCTTCAGGTGCTCAGTGGGTGTGACCACGACGATGCGCTTGATGGTGCGCGTCGCCAACAGTTGGTGTGCGACGCGCAGTGCGAACGTCGTCTTGCCTGCTCCGGGCGTAGCCACACAGAGGAAGTCCCGTGGCTCGGCTTCCTCATACTGTGCGAAGGCCTCAGCCTGCCACGCGCGCAGACTGGAGGCTGTGCCCCATGCTGCGCGTCGTGGATAGACCGGCGAAAAGGTGTCGAATGGAGATTGACGCATAGGTGTGCGGGTTCTTGCCCTTGTCCTCGAGAGCGGCTATTTCTTGGTGGGCTCGGTGGTGGACAGGGCGGCCACGAAGGCTTCCTGTGGCACCTCCACGCGACCCACCATTTTCATCCGCTTCTTGCCCTCCTTCTGCTTCTCGAGCAACTTGCGCTTGCGGGAAATGTCGCCGCCATAGCACTTGGCCAGCACATCCTTGCGCATGGCCCGGATGGTTTCCCGAGCGATCACACGGCTACCGATGGCAGCCTGGATGGGCACCTCGAACTGCTGGCGAGGGATGAGATCCTTGAGCTTTCCCGCCATCATGAGGCCATATGCGTAGGACTTGTCGCGATGCACGATCGAGCTGAACGCATCCACGGTTTCACCCTGCAGAAGGATGTCCACCTTCACAAGGTCAGCGGCCTCCTGCCCTGCGGGATCGTAATCGAGGGACGCGTAGCCCTTGGTACGGGACTTCAGGGCGTCAAAAAAGTCGAAGATGATCTCTGCCAGCGGCAGTTTGTAACGAATCTCGACGCGATCCTCGCTCAGATAGTCGAGTCCTTGTTGAATCCCGCGCCGCGTCTGGCAGAGCTCCAGAATGACACCGATGTACTCGGCCGGGGCCAGAATGGTCGCGTTGACGATGGGTTCACGGACCTCGGCGATCTTGCCCTCCGGGTACTCCGACGGGTTCGTCACGTGGTGGTCGGTGCCGTCCTCCATCGTCAGGTCATAGACGACGTTGGGCGCGGTGGAGATGAGCGAGAGGTTGAACTCGCGCTCCAGCCGTTCGCGGACGATCTCCATGTGGAGCAGGCCCAGGAAACCGATGCGAAAACCGAAGCCCAGTGCCCCTGAAGTCTCGGGCTCCCACACGAGCGCGGCGTCGTTGAGCTGGAGCTTCTCCAGTGCCTCGCGGAGCATGTTGAACTCGTCGCCGTCGATCGGGTACAGCCCGGAATACACCATCGGGTTGGGGTCCCGATATCCGCTCAATGCCTGCGTGGCTGGCTTGTGGGCAGCGGTGATGGTGTCTCCGACACGGGACTGGCGGACGTCCTTCACCCCTGTGATGAGGTACCCCACCTCACCAACGCCGATGGAGGGGGACTTCACCGGTTCCGGCGAGATCACGCCCACCTCGAGAAGCTCGTGCTCTGTCTTGCTGGACATCATGAGGATACGCTCACGGCCGCTGAGTTCGCCGTCGATCACGCGGACGTAGGTGACCACTCCGCGGTAGGTGTCGTAGACGGAATCGAAGATCAGGGCACGAGCCGGCGCCGCTGGATCACCAACGGGTGGTGGGATCAGGCGCACGATCTCATCGAGAAGTGCCTGCACACCCATACCCGTCTTGGCCGATACGAGGAGGACCTCCCCCGGGTCGCAACCGATGATGCCGGCGAGTTCGGCGGCGTACTTCTCGGGTTGGGCACCGGGGAGATCAATCTTGTTGAGCACCGGGATGATCTGCAGGTCCGCTTCGAGTGCCAGATAGAGGTTCGCAAGCGTCTGGGCCTCAATACCCTGCGCAGCATCAACGAGCAGCAGGGCTCCCTCACACGCAGCCAGGGATCGCGACACCTCGTATGTGAAGTCCACGTGACCCGGCGTGTCAATCATGTTCAACACATGAATCTGGTCATTCACGGTCCACGGCATGCGCACGGCCTGGCTCTTGATGGTGATGCCGCGTTCACGTTCGATGTCCATACGATCGAGATACTGCGCACGCATGCTCCGACCATCGACGACGCCGGTCAACTGCAGCATCCGGTCCGCGAGCGTCGACTTTCCGTGGTCGATGTGCGCGATGATGCAGAAGTTGCGGATGATCGCCGGATCAGTCCTGCCTGGGCGCGGTGGGGGCATTCACATATCCTTGGGGTTCGTGGGTGACGAGCCATCGTCTCACGTCCGAGCGGCGTCGTGGAAAACGTTGAGCGGGAAGAGTCAGCCACAACTGGCTGAGAGCGAGCTGCCGTGTAAGCCGCAATCATCCGGCCCGGATCACCATCGATGGACACGACCCCCCAAGGTCGCACAGATGACTTCCGCAATTTGGCCGCGGCAACCGCGCTCAGGTAGTCTGGAGCGTCGCGTAAATGTGCGCGTTTAACCTTTCACAACAGCACCGAGTGAGGCTTGCCAAGTGGCGAACATCAAGTCCCAGAAGAAGCGGAACAAGACCAACGAGATCGCGCGTCAGCGCAACAAGGCCGTCAAGGCTGAGCTGCGTACCCACGTGCGTGCGTTCCGCACCGCAGTTGCCGATGGCAACAACGAGAAGGCTGTGGAGCTGGCCCAGGTTGCCAACCGCAGCCTGGATCGCGCCGTCAGCAAGGGCGTCATTCACAGCAACCAGGCTGCGAACCGCAAGTCGGCGATCTCGTCAACTGCCGCTGCTCTCGTCTGATTCAGCACCTCGTCTGATCATGCACCACGCCTGATCAAGCATTGAGCGCTTCCAGCGCCCTGACACTCTCGGTGGTTGGGGCGCTGTTTGACGTACCCGCCTCGCTCGGCTCCACCGCAATGCCCACCCAAAATACTTCGCGCCGATGATCTGCCCAGTGCGCCAGGGCTGTCGTGGGCGTCCCACAGTTGGGTTGGCGTTCCGCCTTCCTGTGCTGACGATGGACCGTCAATGACGACGGTTTGCCAGGATCCCCAGCACCATTTTCTCCAGCGCATAGTCGGCATTCGTGGCGGCGCCCTTGACGTCGGCGTCGGCGAGCGCGATCAGTTTGATGGCCGACGAGATGCCCGCCTGCTGCCAGTTGCGGGACGCTGTTGAGTAGTTCTTCATCTTGAAGGACGGCACCCCGATCTGGCGGGCGAGGTCGTACTCATTCGTTCTGCTGCCCTGCGCGTCGAGGTACTTGCCCATTCCCCGAAAGGCGCCCGCCATGGCACTGGTCACCAGGACGGGCGCGGCACCGGAGTTCAATGCCCAGCGCAGCCTCTCCATGGCGAGTGCCGTGTTTCCCGCCAGAACAGCATCGGCGACGGCGAAGGACGTCACCTCTGCTCGCCCCGCGAAATAGCGGGTCACGAACTTGGCGTCGATCTCCTCCCCGCCCGCATCATCAGCCAGTTGGGACAGGGCGGATGTGATCGTGCGAAGGTCCGTTCCCACGGCTGCCACGAGGGCGTCGGCAGCCTCCTGCCCCAGACCCACCTTCAGTCGCTTGGCCTCTCGCGCGCAGAACTTTGGCAATTCCCACGCTTTCAGGGCCGCAACGGATTCCGTCTCGATCCCGGCCTTCTTCAACTTGTCGATGAGCCCCTTGCCCTTGTTGCCACCCTCGTGCACAAGGATCAGACACAGCTCCTCCCCCGGATCCCTGGCGACGACCACCAGTTGATCCACCACCTCGGGCGGTGTGGCGCCCACATCGTCGATGATGGCAATGATGTGGCTGGAGAACAGAGAACCGCCCACAACCTCAGACAGCATGGAGGTGCCGAGCTCGAGCGCATTGATCCGATTCACCTCAGCAGCCGGCTGCTCCCGAGCGGCGGCGTCACGGCGCCCTTCCACGGCTCGGGAGGCAAGGAGTTGCTCACCACCGGTGACCAGCAGCGCAGATCCGAAGGCATTCACAGGGCATAGCTTGCCACCTGCCGGTGACACGCGCGCCACGGCTGCCCTAGTGTTGGACGGTCACCGCCTCATCGAAAGGGACCCTGATGCCGCACCCCCTCAGAATCGGAATTCTTGGCGCAGCCAACATTGCCCAACGCGCCCTCATAGAGCCGGCGTCAGAGCGCGACGATGTGCAACTCGTCGCAGTGGCCGCGCGTGACCGCGGGCGCGCAGAGCAGTTCGCAGAAGAGCACGGCATCTCCAGTGTGATGGACAGCTACGACGACGTCGTCAACTCCGCGGACGTGGATGCCATCTACATCCCCCTGCCCGCCTCCCACCACGCACGGTGGGCCATTACTGCGCTGGAGGCCGGGAAGCACGTGCTCGTGGAGAAACCCTTTGCGGCCAACGCCTCCGAGGCCCGGCAAGTTGCTCAGGTTGCGGCAACGAGCGGGCAGGTGCTCATGGAGGCCTTCCACTATCGCTACCACGCCCTGGTGCTGCGGCTGCAGGAGATGCTGACAATGGGTCTCATCGGGGAGATCACGAACATCGATGCAACGTTCGACATCACGATGCCTGACAGGACCGACATTCGGTACCAACTACCGCTTGGCGGTGGTGCAACGATGGATCTGGGGTGCTATCCCATCCATCTGGCGAGAACCCTGATGGGCTCGGAACCTGTAGTACTCGCAGCGACGGCCCGCGTCGTCGAGGGTGGCGAGGTGGATGAAGCGCTGGAGGCGACACTGCAATTCCGTGGCGGGGTCAGCTCCACCATCCGAAGCTCGCTGCTGGAGCAACGGGAGAAGCAGTCAGCTCGCATCACCGGCACCCTGGGAACCATTGACGTGGAGAACTTCGTCCAACCGCAGAACGGTAACCGCATCACCTTGAGCCTTGACAGCGGCATCGTCACCGAGGAGGTTCCCCGGCAACCCTCCAGCTATGCCGCCCAGCTGGCCGCTTTCGTCGCGGCCATTCGCGACGGCGTCGGTGTCATCACGGGGCCCACCGATTCTGTGGCCAACATGGAGGTCATCGACGCCATGTACAGGGCAGCCGGCCTTGCACCGCGGCCTGCAGGGATGGCCTGATCGCCAACCCGGGCGGGTCGTGCCTGCGACGCTTCATCATCATCCAGTACGGCGCACAGTGAGTTGGCCATCGGCGAGGCTGACCGCGATGGACCCGTCCAGGTCCGTCCGGGCGATGGTCATGCCGTCCTGGACGGCGAGGTCGAGAGCCGTGCGAGATGGATGCCCGTAATCGTTGTCCTGACCAGCACTCGCCACCGCCAGGCCCGCCCCGGTGGCTGCGAAGAAGAGGGGCTCCTGCCTGGCCGAACCGTGATGGGGCAACTTCAGGATGTGGGCGCTCAGACTGAGATCTTGACGCTTCGCTTCAGACAGTGCACGTCGCTGGCCCAGTGGCTCCGCATCGCCGGGCATCAGAAGCCGTAATCCGTCAACTTCGGCCACCCCCACCACTGACGAGTCGTTCTCCACCTGGCTCTGACCCTCGCCCTCAGCAATGATCCCTCCCGGGAAAAGGGCAGAAACGGTGGTCCAGGACACATTCCCCACCACCATCACCCCGCCCGGCTGGGCCGTGACCACCCTGGTGTCCACCTCTACCGCCAAACCCCTGACCACCGCTGCACCCAGTATCGGAGACTCGAATGGGCTGAGCACGATCATCTCCGGCTGGTACCTGCGCAGCACAGCAGCCAGCCCTCCAACGTGATCGGCATGGAAATGTGTCAGCACCACCAGCGGAATGGCCCGGACACCAAGAGAGGACAGGCACTCCACGACGCCCTCGGCGTCAGGGCCCGCATCAATAAGGACGGCCATGCCTCCACCTGCGTTGAGTACCGTGGCATCTCCCTGTCCCACATCACAGAACACCGCCTGCCAGTCCCCGGGCCATCCCCAGACGACCGGCCGCACCAGGGTGGCCCCCATCAGGACGATCACCAGCAGCAGCGTCAGCACCCTTCGGCGCAGGGCATGGATCAGGAGTGATCCGAGGACCAGGCAGCACAGAGCCGACAGGCCAATCCCGACGGGGGTGGCAGGCCACTCCAGCGCAGCCGACGGGAGGGCTGAACCCCACTGCGCGATCCAGAGGATGGGTTGAACACACCAGCCGGCCAACCAACCCAACAGCACGGGGAGCAGCGGCAGGAAGGCCGTGCACATGGCGGCCAGTCCAAGGACCGTTGCGGGACCCACGAAGGGACCAGCGAACGCGTTGGCCAACACCCCGATGACTGAGATTTTCCCCGAAAGGGCGGTGATCAGTGGTTGGGTGGCCAACTGCGCTGCCAGGGGAATGGCGAGCGCCTCGGCCAACCACCTCGGAGCCCAGGCTGAGATGGCTTCCACCCACGAGGGCGACCACAGTGCGATGCCCGAGCATGCGGCCACGGACAGCGAGAAACCCCAAGAGCGTGCGAGCCACGGGTCAATAAGCATCAGACACAACACGGCCAGCGCAAGGTTGCGCACACTGCGTCGTCCCCTGCCCACCCCCACGGCCGAAACGGCCACAAGTCCCATGGCGGCAGCCCGCACGACCGAGGGCTCGCCCCGACACACGAGCACGAAGAGCGCCACTCCACACAAGCCGACCACTCGTACCCACCATCCCCTGACCCCG
>RCMY010004629.1_pt1 | contig 11845 bp, 7 predicted proteins | sample 2041341 | NCBI WGS metagenome assembly RCMY01 (sample SAMN09708234, study PRJNA481090) | Marine sediment metagenome, whole genome shotgun sequencing project.
TTTACAGCTTCTGAATCAGAACGCGTAGGTCACGACCAGCTGTGCGTAACGCGGGGACTGCCAGTTCGTACCTTCTCCGAAGTAGGGCAACTTGGTACCCGGAGCGCCTTCGTAGCGCGAATGCACGTTGATTTCCGTCTGACTGTTCAGGAGGTTGTATATGGAGAAACGTGCCTTCAGGTCAACATCTTCCACTGGCAACGTCCACGTCACGCTTACTCCGAGATCCTTGACCCAAGGCATCCGACCGAACGCACCGCGCTCCGAGTAGGTCAGATCGCGCGTCGTGTAGTCGCCGCACCCCGAGTTACACAACCATCCGGAACCGCCGCCACTGAACTCGCCCGGACCGCCAGCGCCCCGGTTATCGTTCGGCCAGCGCACGCCAAAGGCCGTGATCGGTCCGCCGGAGCGCGCAGAAAGCGTAGCGCCGAAGCCCCACATCTCATTGAGCTTGAAACTGCCGCGGAGCTTTATCTGATGGCGAGAGTCGTTGAACAGCACGCCGAAGCGTTCGTTGACAGCCGGGTGGTCATAGTGCTGGACGAGGTTGGTATCCGCGTAGCCCGTGTCGGAATTGACCGGGCCTTCCATGTTCCCCTCCGACTTTGACCAAAGGTAGCTGGCGTTGAACGCCCACTTGTCATCCCATGCGCGGTCCAGTTGGAACTCCACGGCCTTGTACGTGCGCTTGGGCTTCTTGTACCCCATGACTGCTCCGCTGCCGAGCGCCTTGTAGCCATCCTTGGAGTTGTCGAAAGTCACCCACTCCGATGTCGTCGGGCACCACAGGGTTGTGCTTTCGCCCGGATTGATGATGGGCCAGTCACCGGAGTACCACGGGCATCCATCGACGTGATTGATACGCACGTCCTCAACGGTGCGGGTCATCTCGCGGTAGGTGGCATTCACCCCGTAGGACCACTCGTTGTTCAGGACCTGTTGGAAGCCCAGAATGAACTCGTCCTGGAACACCTGCTTCAGATCTCTGGCAACGGCGGTGTCGACGTTGTCAGGTGCAGGTGCGTTGCCTTCGGTATTCACAGGACCAATCTGCGCGCCGAGATCTGGGAACAAATAGGTCTTGCCGTTGATCGGATCGATTCTCTCCACCATTGCGTTGAGAACGTAATACGTATGCTCATCGGTGGTTCCGCCGCCGAAATAATCCGTGAGCTTGTTGGTGAGTGGCGTGTAGTAGCGGCCAGCGTTGCCGAACACCTTGGTGGTGCCGTCGCCCTTGACGTCCCAACTGAAACCCACCCGAGGCGAAATCATGTCGGAAAAATCAGCCTTTGCGAAACTCGCGCCCGAGGCCAGCTTGTTGTGGAACTTGTCGGCGCGGATACCCAGGTTCAGCAGGAGATTCGGCGTAACACTCCAGTTGTCCTCAAGGTAAAGTGCCTGCGCCTCGGTCTCAACCGGCGCACCGGTGATGTAACGGCGAGCGTCGACGATCCGGGTCACACCGGCGGGCACCGTCGTGCCGTTCAAGGAGGAGCCGGGCACGGCCGGCAGCAGAGAGTAGCTCACGCCGTCGCCCGGATTCACCACGTCGCTGTTGGACCCCATGATTTCCTGGTCCGCACCAAAACGAACGAGGTGATCGCCCAACGTCCACTCGAAATCGACCCGCGTCGCCTCACGCTTGTCAAAGCGGCTGTTGATCCTGCTGTTGGTCGGATGACAACCTTCCTGTGTTGTCCGTTCCCCGAAGAGCTTGCTGTATCCAGTACCGCGAGTGACGGTACTGCAACTTGCGTCCCATGGGCTTCCCCCGGTGGAGCTGCGTTCATTCACGCCGTACATCGCCTTGGCAACAAAGTTGTCTGTGAAGTGGCCCGTGTAGGTCACTGACCAGTTGTCGCCCCCAGCGCCCGTAAAACTCTCGCCGTTCTTTTCACCGCGCGTGGCGCTGTCCCAGTGATAGTCATAGCTGCTGGTCGACGACTCCGTCTTGTCGGAAAAAGCCAGCGCCTCCAGCAGATGATTGTCGTTGATTTGCCAATCAAGCTTGGCGCCCCAGAAGTCGTTGTTGTTGTCGCTGTACCAGGCTGCGGTCGTGTCGATATCACGGGGGTTCGAATCGCGTTTTTCGTACATACCGAAGAAGAACAACCGGTCCTGCACAATCGCGCCCGATGCCCACACGTTGGCCTTCGTGAACGACGCGTCGTCCCGGCTCCTGCGGTCCTGCTCCACCAGTGTCCCGTCCCTGTGGAACTTGTCCTTTCTGGAGGATGTAAACGCCGCCGGCTCCATCGTCACCTCGGCACCGGCATGGAACTCGTTGCCGCCGGAACGGGTCACCGCATTGATCACACCGCCGGTACTACGACCGAACTCGGCCGAATAGCCGCCGGTCTTGATCTGGAACTCGTCGTAGAACGCGAATGGTACCGACGAGAATCCCTGGCGCCGATAGGGATCGGTGACGTTCAGCCCGTTGATGTACGCCACGTTCTCGGCGACCGACGAACCGCCGAACGAGAGACCGCCGAAGCTGGCGCCAGAAGAAACCACGCCCGGCGCCAGCAAGGCGACAGAAGCCAGGCTCTGGTCCACCGGCAGCTTTGCGAGCTCCTCGCGGGTTACGTTGGTGGAGGACTCCGTGGAACGGACGTCAACACGGTTGACCACTCGTGACCCCACCACCTGCAAGGCAGCGAGGTTTACTGTGCCCCCGCTGGTCAGGTTGACCGTGGTGGTACCGCCCAGGGAAACGCTCACGGAAACCGGAGCTCCCGACCCACTGGTCAGGGTGTATTGCCCCGGAGACAATTGACCGATCCGATAGCTCCCGTCCCCACCCGCTTGGGCGGAGCGAGACACGCCCGTTGAGGTGCTGGTAATCGTCACCTGCGTGCCCGCTTCGGCGCGACCCGCCACGGCACCGGTGACGCTCTGCGCCATAACCACCGTGGGCACCATGGCGGCCAGGCACATGCCTGTGGCCAGGCTCAGCAAGCTCTTGCGAAGTCGTTTGTGTTGCATTGTCCCCTCTCCCTGAAGTGTATGAAAACGTAAAGCCTGCGGTCATCCCCTAACGCCGCAGGACCTCTGCATTGAAGTCGTAGTCCCACTGATCAAAATAGAGATTGCCGCCGCGCCACTCGACCTCCCCCCGTTGCGAATCGACCGTGTCGGAACGAAAATGTCGCTTCGCCGGCTCGAAAGCTGTACCGAAATCGTCATTGAAAGCGATCCTGTAGGCGTCCAGCCCACCCAGATAGAACCATTCAAGGCTTCTACCCTGCCCGTCGATCGCACCGGGCAGTCTCCCCGTGGTCACATCCATTGGCACCCATCCATACGGCGCCAGATATACCTGCCCCCAATCGTGGAGGTTCCAGTAGTCGGCAAGTGCGCTGCCGCCCACCTGCGAATCGGAATACACCATCCCTGATTGCCACCGCGCAGGAATGCCATTCAATCGCAGCAGCGTCATAAGCAACAGGGTCTGTTGCCCGCAATCCGCGTAACCGGTGCGCAGTGCGTGGTCGCTGATATTGGAGATCGTTGAGTACTCACGAGCGCCCGCCCAGGGAACCCTGTCCACTGCGGCAAAGAGCTTTTGCGCAATCCGGTAAGGATTGGTTTCATCGCCTATGACATCACTCGAGAATGCGCGCAATGCCGGGGTAAATACGATATGCGGCGGCCGTTCGCCGAGACTCGCGGCCAGTTCGTCGTTGATTGGAGCCCTCTGCACGAGGTCGGCGTCAATCGGCTGATAGCGGCCATAAAGGGTCACTTCGTACTCGATCCGAAACTCGGCGGGCACGCCTGCCTGAGCGGCTTTTTCCATATAGGCCGTGCGCTGCGCGACCGTCGTCGCAGCCACCTTCGCATCGGCAGGCTGGCTGCCCAGAAGGCGCACATCCTCCTGCTGTCCGGATATTTCACGCGGGAACGGAATCCAGACACGCAGGACCTCCCCCGCCGGCACCGCATCGGCTTTGACCGTCAGCGTCTGCACCACCCGGATCGTCCGTGGCAAGACACTGGTCCCACCGCTGGCCATGGCGGTCTCTGCGACGGCGATGTGATGGGCGTTAAACGATTCCATCGGGCCATCACGGAACGGCTTGGGATTCTGACGCCTTGCCGCCGCTTGCGGACTGACGCGAAGCAGGTTCGATGCTGCACGTTTGAAGTACACCGTACGGCCATCGATCACGCGGTGTTCGATCAGCCCCTCATCCACCCACGCGTCGAACTCCGACTGGCGAAGGTCAGGGATCTGCCGTCGCAGTTGTTCCAGGACCGCCGGTTCGTCCAGGCTGAAGTCCATCAGGATGCGCCGCATGCGTTCGCGTTCAAACAGCAACGCCGCTTGCGCCGGATCGTTTCGCTCCATTCCCGCCAATGCGATCGCTATCGCTGCTTCTGCGGCATCAAAGTGTCCCTCGTCGACCAGTTGCACGACGGCAACGGGAGCGACTTCTTGCATCGGGACGGACGTACGCGTCGCTGCTGACTCAGAGCTGGCAGCCAACTCAGCGCCATGCCCCCGGGAATTCCCGACGCTTGCCAGGATCAGCAAAAACGCGACGACGAGCGACGCCAGTTTCACAGTCCAATCTCCCTGTGCCGATCGCGCCAACTGCAGCCACGGCGTTGCTCGCGCGCATTGCAGGTGACTGTCGTTTGCATGACCGGTTCCACCACTGACAAGCCCCACGCCGGTGATCCAGAACGATGTGTAGCACGGCCGTCCGCGCTAAGCAATAATATATTCTGCGGTTGCGTGATATAAGAATCACGTATTCCATGCACTCGACACGTGCGCATGCGGCGCCTTTGGTTCCGCGTGCCAATCACACCCGGGGAAAACCATGCGCACCACCATTCTTGCCGTCAGCATTCTTGCCGCGGCCGGCCTCAACCCGCTTGCGCAGGCACGGCCATCAACCGCAACCCCATCCACCGCCGCTCAGACGGCACAGGCGCCGGCGCACGGCGTGGTGGGCGTGGCCGACGCCATGCTGACGCCGGGCTACTGGACGTCAAGCATGTCCTCGCCCTCGCAGGTACTGATGGATCGCAGCGCGATCACGGCGCAGAACCAGCGGCTGTTCGAGCTGGACCCCTCGATGCACGACCTGAAGAAACTGCCTGCCCGCCTCCCCGCCGCCCAGGTGCGCGACTGGATCGATGGCGTATCGTCGCGGCCGACCACACCCCGGTGGGATGTTGAAAGCAACGAGATCGCGCCGCGCGTCTTTGACAAGCTGATCGAGAACACCGCGGTTGACGGTATCCCCGCCGAGCAGGCGACGCGCTACGGCCTGGTGGTGCATCGCGTGGACATGCGGGCGCTCCCGACTGCACTGCGGGTCTTCAGCCAACGCGGTGACACCGACATCGACCGGCTGCAGGAGAGCGCCCTCTTCCCGGGAACGCCGGTGGTCATCGCGCATGAAAGCGGGGATGGCGAATGGCTGTTCGTCGTCAGCCCCCGCTACGCTGCGTGGGTGGAGAAACGCCATATCGCGGAAGGCAGTCGCGACGAGGTGTTCGGATACGTCGATATGGCGCCCTACCGGGTCATCACGGGCGGTGTAGAGCGCACGGTCTTCACCCGCGAGGAGCCTCGGGTATCCCAACTGCAGTTGGACATGGGCATTCGTCTGCCGATGGCAGACCACCCCGCTGACAGGCCGGTCAACGGCCAGCATCCCTACACGGCGTACGTCCTGAATATGCCGGTCCGCAACGCTGACGGCAGCCTGCACTTTGCCCTGTCGTTGCTGCCACGTCGCGCTGACAGCAGCGCGGACTATCTCCCGCTGACATCAGCCAACGTGGTCACCCAGGGCTTCAAGTTCCTCGGTGAACGCTACGGCTGGGGACATGCATACGACGCCCGCGACTGCAGCGGCTTCGTCTCGGAGATCTACCGGAGCATGGGTGTGGAACTGCCGCGCAATACCAGCGCCCAGGCCGTCAGCCCCGCCCTCGCCCACATCACCTTCGACCGCAGCGATGACCGCGCCAAACGCGCCGCAGCGGTTGCCCAGCTGAAGATCGGCGATCTCGTCTACATACCGGGCCACGTGATGATGGTGATCGGCCATCAGGACGGAATGACCTACCTGATCCACGACACCCACGGCGGCCGCTACAGGGGAGCCGACGGAAAACTGGTGCCCATGGCGCTGAACGGTGTCGTGGTCACGCCGTTGGAACCGATGATGTTCAGCGAGACCGAGAGCTACATCGACCGTATGACAAGCATTGTGCGACCGCATGGCCTCATCGGCGTGCCGGCGCACTGAACCCCCACGACGGATTCCGCAACCGGACCCCTGCGACCCATGAAGATCACCCGCATCGAATTCGGCATGCTTCGCGTGCCATTGAAGACCCCGTTCAAGACCGCGTTACGCACCGTTGAGCAGGTTGAGGACATCATCGTGATGGTCCACACCGACAGCGGCAACATCGGCTACGGCGAGGCGCCGGCGACGGCGGTCATCACCGGCGACACGCACGGATCGATCGTCGATGCCATCCGCCATTACATATCGCCGCGGCTGATCGGCGAGGACATTGCCGACCTCAACCGCATCACCCGACTGATCCAGACGGCAATGGAGAAGAACACCAGCGCGAAGGCCGCGGTGGAAATCGCGGTGTACGACCTGTTCGGTCAGCTCTACGACGCGCCGCTCTACAAGATGCTTGGCGGCGGCGACCCGGTGATCACCACCGACATCACGATCAGTGTGGACACCATCGACAAGATGGTCGCCGATTCGATCAGTGCCGTGGATCGCGGTTTCGACTCCTTGAAGATCAAGGTCGGCAAGGACATCGGCGTTGACATCGAGCGGGTGAAAGCGATCTACGCGGCGGTGGAAAACCGCGCCCTTTTACGGCTGGATGCAAACCAGGGCTGGAGCGCCAAAGAGGCGGTTTACGCGATCCGGGGGCTGGAGGATGCCGGCGTACGTCTGGAACTGGTCGAGCAGCCGGTGCGGGCGCGCGATCTGGAAGGAATGCGCTATGTCACCGAGCGCGTCCACACGCCGATCATGGCCGACGAGAGCGTGTTTGGGCCGATGGAAGTGATCCAGCTGATCCACATGCGCGCGGCCGATATCATCAACATCAAGCTGATGAAAACCGGAGGCATTTCCAATGCGATACGCATCGCGGATATCGCTGCAATGCATCAGGTCGAATGCATGATCGGCTGCATGCTGGAGACCAGCATCAGCGTCGCGGCGGCCGTTCACCTGGCGGTAGCCAAGTCGGACGTGATCACCAAGGTCGATCTGGATGGACCGTCTCTGTGCCTCTACGATCCTGTCGAGGGTGGCGTGACGTTCAACGAGTCGGAAATATCGGTGAGCGATGCGCCGGGACTGGGGATCCGCAGCATTCGCGGGTTGGAGCCTATCGGCACATGCACGCACGACGCCGCCTGATATGTCCGCGCTGCTGAAGATCCGCTCACGGCGTGACCAGATGTCGGCGATCGAGCGCCGTATCGCGGATTTCGTGCTGGACAACGCCTCGTTGCTGCGCGATTACTCCTCGCAGCAAGTGGCCAGTGCGCTGGGCGTCAGCCAGTCCAGTGTGGTGAAGTTCTGTCAGAAGCTCGGCTTCAAAGGCTATCCCGATCTCAAGTATTCCATCGGCGAGGACGTGGCACGCGATGGAAACGGCGACGTGGCGACAGCGGAAACCCGCCCGGGAATGGTGCCCGCCGATGCGATGGCCGCGGAACTGTGGCGACGCAAGTCTGCAGCGGAAGAGGAGACCCGGGCCATCAATCCACCGGGCAGCGTGGCCGCCGTCGCTGCTGCCATCGCCGCCGTCGCCGACAGCGGTACGGTATTCCTGATTGGTCTGGGTACCGATGACATACGTGCCCGGGCGTTCGCACTGAAGATGTCGATGCTTGGCATCCTCACCGTCCACAATTTCGACCCCATGCACATGGCCGCAAGTGTGAGTGCCGCCAAGACCGGCGATGTGCTGATGGTATTTTCCGAGCACGGAAAGCCACCGCAGCTTTGCACCATCGCGCGCTATTTTCACGAGCGCGGCGGGATTGTGGTTTCGGTGACGCGACACACCTCAAACCCCCTGCGCGCCTATGCAAACCACGCGCTGCTGATCTCTGCCCACGATGACGAAGCGCATATTCAACCGCTGCTGTATCAGGCGGCGGCACAGCACTTGATGGATCGTCTGTTCGTCCGACTTTGCGAAAGCGGTCGTGACGCGGTGCTGCGCGAAAATCTTGAGCGGCTGCAACCGATGATTGAACCGTGACGCAATCGCGTGGAGCACCTCTCGACAGTGCGGCAGTTCGCAGCGATCCTGCTGGTCACCGTCTTTCAGTGAATCCTTGTATGCGTGCAACGCATGACCTTTCCGCCCGCAAGTGCGGTCGCCTCTCGGATGGTCATGGTGTGACAGCAGGGACCAGCCGGTGAGCGGCACCTCGCGGGTGCTGCTGGCGCTGGCGTTCGGCGCAATCCTCGGCTTGAGTCTGGCGTGGATCGACCCGGAGATGGCGATACGGGTCGCGGACGTGGTGCACCCGTTTGGCAAGCTGTGGCTCAACGCGTTGCAGATGACCGTAGTGCCGCTGGTATTGGCCCTGGTCGTGGTGGGAGTGAGCACGGCGGCCGATGCCGCCGCGTCGGGACGCATCGCGCGCAATGCCATCCTGGTGTTCATCGTATTGCTGTCGCTGGCGTCCGTCTTCACAGCGATTGTGGCGCCGGCGTTGCTGTCGCTGTTGCCGCACGATCCGGCGCTGGCGGTAGCGTTGGGCGGTGATGGCACTGCCATCGGACCCCTGCCCGTACCCGCTGGATGGGCCGACTGGGTCACCGGGATTATTCCCGACAATGCCGTCCAGGCGGCCGCCAAGGGCGCCATGCTGCCTCTCGTGGTGTTTGCGCTGTTCTTCGGCTTCGCCCTGACCCGCATCGCTGCTTCCCGCAGCGCACTGATGGTGGAGTTCTTCCAGGCCCTGGCGGACGCGATGATCATGATCGTGCGCTGGGTGCTCTGGGCCGCTCCTGTGGGGGTGTTCGCATTGATCCTGGCTGTCACCGCGCGAGCCGGCCTCAGCATGCTGAGCGCGCTGGGTATCTATATCGCGCTGCAGTGCCTGCTGTATTCGACGGTGGCCGTGGCGATGGTGCTGGTGGCGGCGGTGTGGGGCGGAGAGCCGATCCGCCGATTCGCGGCGGCGATCGTCCCTGCGCAGGTCGTTGCTGCGAGCACGCAGTCCTCGCTCGCCTCCCTGCCTGCGATGCTGGAGGTTGCCAACGACCGGTTGGGCTACCCGCCCCGAATCACCGGCCTGGTGCTGCCAATGGCGGTGACCCTCTTCCGCATCACCAGCCCGGTTCAGTATCTCAGCGCAGCCGCGTTCATCGCATGGGCGTACGGCATCGATCTGGGCGCCGCGCAGCTCGCTGCCGGGTGCGCGCTCGCCGTCGTGATCAGCCTGGGCTCGGTCGGCCTGCCGGGTCAGGTCAGCTACATGGCAACCAACCTTCCCATCGCCCAGGCAATGGGACTACCGATCGCGCCATTGGGATTGCTGCTTGCCGTCGATACGATTCCGGATGTCTTCGCGACACTGGGCAATGTCACCGCCGACCTTACGGCCACCAGCGTCGTGGCGAGATCAGCGCGGCGCGACCAGCCCGGCGCTGTCACCGGGGAACCGTGACGTTATTGCACAGGACCAGCGCCTTGCCAGCCTTCGGGGCCTATGCTCAAATCTTTGGCCAGTCACGCCGTCGCGGATCGGCACGGCCTGTCGCACACGCACTGCCAGTATCCACGCACCACAAGAACCCAGGGGATCGCGATGAGTGTTGAACGTCCATGGCTCGACCACTACCCGGCCGGAGTGCCGGCACAGATCGACCTGACGGAATATGCGTCTGTCGTTGAGGTTCTTGACCGTGCCATCGACAGCTTCCGCGATCGCCCGGCGTTCGCGAACTTCGGCAAGTCCCTGACCTACGGCGAGATCGACACGCTGAGCGCACAGTTCGCCGCCTACCTGCTCGGCGAGTTGCAACTTCGCAAGGGCGACCGCGTTGCGATCATGATGCCCAACTGCCTGCAGTACCCGATAGCGACCTTCGGCGTGCTCCGTGCGGGGCTGACCGTGGTCAACACGAACCCGATGTACACCGCACGGGAATTGCGGCACCAACTGGTTGACTCCGGTGCCACCGCGCTGCTGGTACTGGACAATTTTGGCGACACCGTCGAGGAAGTGCTGCCCGACACTGCGGTGAAGACGGTCATCACCACCGGCCTCGGCGACCTGCTTGGCGTCAAGGGGAAGGTGATGAACTTCGCCCTCAAGTACATCAAGAAAATGGTGCCCGAATACCGTATCCAGGGCGCTATCCGGTTCACCGACACGCTGAAGCTGGGCGAGCGCCACACGCTTCCCGACATCGATGTAGGCCCGGAAGACGTCGCCTTCCTGCAATACACCGGCGGCACGACCGGCGTGGCCAAGGGGGCGATGCTGACCCACTGCAACATGGTCGCCAACATGCAGCAGGCGTCCGCATGGATCGGCACCAACGTGCAGCTGGGCCGTGAGCTCATCATTACCGCGTTGCCGCTTTATCACATCTTCGCATTGACGGCGAACGGCCTGGTGTTCATGAAGTTCGGCGGCCTCAACTACATGATCACCAACCCCCGCGACATGCCGGGCTTCGTGAAGGAACTCAAGAAGATTCCGTTTACCGCGATCACCGGCGTGAACACGCTGTTCAACGGCCTGCTCAACACACCCGGGTTCGAGGACATCGATTTCTCCAAGCTGCGCATGACCCTGGGCGGCGGAATGGCCGTGCAGCGCTCCGTCGCGGAACGCTGGAAAAAAGCCACCGGCTGCACCCTGATCGAAGCCTACGGGCTCACCGAAACCGCCCCAGCGGCGTGTATCAATCCGATGAATCTCGCCGATTACAACGGCTCGATTGGCCTGCCTATCCCCTCCACCGATGCCTGCATCAAGGATGAGGAGGGCAATATGCTGCCGGTCGGCGAAGTCGGTGAGCTGTGCCTGAAGGGTCCCCAGGTAATGAAGGGCTATTGGCAACGGCCACAGGAGACCGCGGATGTCATGGACGACGACGGCTGGTTGCACACCGGCGACATCGCCAAGATGGACGAGAACGGCTTCTTCTACGTCGTCGATCGCAAGAAGGACATGATTCTGGTGTCGGGCTTCAACGTGTACCCCAACGAAGTCGAGGACGTGGTCGCCATGATGCCGGGCGTGCTGGAAGTGGCGGCAATCGGCGTGCCGGACGAGCATTCCGGAGAAGTGGTGAAACTGGTCGTCGTGAAGAAGGATCCAACACTGACCGCTGCCCAGATCACTGCCTTTGCACGCGAGAATCTGACCGGCTACAAGCGCCCCAAATTCATCGAGTTCCGGACCGAACTGCCCAAGACCAACGTCGGCAAGATCCTGCGCCGCGAACTGCGCGACGAAGCCGCTCACTGATCGACGCGGCCGGATCCATTTACGGGAGTCCCCTCTTTGCGAGGGGATTTTCTTGTCGCTGGATCAGCCGCGCTTGACGTGCCGGATCAAGCGGCGGCGCTTGGCCACCTGCTTCTCACTGAGCACGTTCTTCTTGCCCTCAAACGGGTTGACGCCTTCCTTGAAGACAAACCGGATGGGCGTGCCAACAAGTTTGAAGCGCTTGCGGAAGAAGTTCTCCATATAGCGCTTGTAGCTTTCAGAGAGCGTGCGCAGGCGCGTTCCGTGGATCACGAAAGTCGGCGGGTTGCTGGCGGCCGGGTGGCCGTAGCGCATCTTGGC
>RCMY010004631.1_pt1 | contig 11843 bp, 9 predicted proteins | sample 2041341 | NCBI WGS metagenome assembly RCMY01 (sample SAMN09708234, study PRJNA481090) | Marine sediment metagenome, whole genome shotgun sequencing project.
TGGCAAAAAAAGCCAAAACGTAAAAGTTAAAAAATATACGGTTATGGAACAATATGAACCAGAATTGATGCTGAGTGTTAATGAACGTATTCGCCTTAAGAAAAAGCGCATCGCAACCATCAAGCGAAGAAGAGGTATTCTGGACACCCTTGACATATCAGAAAGACGCCGCGAAAGATTACTCAAAGAGCTTCTTAATAATCCGTTTTCAGATAAATTGAATAAGGCAGTGGCCGATATTGAATTTGCTAAGGACGAAGTAGAAAATTAACTACTTATAACCAACCAATTCTTAAAAACCTCTCGATTTAGTGAGGTTCTTTTTTTGCGCTTTTAGGATTAAGTATTTTATTATCAATGTAAACAAAACGTTAAAATCTGATTTTGTGGGATTTAAGATACATAACCAATAAGATTATTTTGTAACTTATGGTGTCTTTAAGCAGTTTTTGTTGTATCCCAAAATCAAATCCTATGATAGTGTCACATAAAATTGATGATTTTACACCTTCTGAACTGAACAACACTACTTTGGTTACCCGTTTGGAACGGAATTTAAAAGATGTTCATCAATTACGTAGTAAATTGAATTCCTACAGTTGTGAACCCCAGACTTATAGTCTGTTTGAGCGCATAGAATCCCTTAAAAACGGTTTGGAGAATTTGATTCGCTCAGATCAAGAAATTATTACTGCACTAAAGGAGCGTAAAAAGTCAGCCAAGGAATATGTCGAAAGGGCAAAACAACAATATTCCGAGTTTAATAAATTACAACAAGGGGTGGAGGAGTATATGGGATTAACTCGTTCTAGATACATTCACACTTAATGACAAGAAATAATATAGCGCTAAAAAAGCCCTGACAATAACGTCAGGGCTTTTTTATTGTGTCTCTCAGTACTCTTTTAGTTCGAATTTGAACCTATGTCAGCAACAGCAATAATGTTTTCGTTTTCATCAAGTATCGTGATATGACCGTTAAGATTTATAAGACCCTCATATGTAATCATACTTCCGCTATCTAATTGTGTAATAGTAGTATCACTGATAGAGCATTTACAAACAGTTAAGGTTATTGCTATAGAACCACCCTCAGAGGCACTGTTAAAATTAATATAAGCGGGATTTGTTGATGTATCGGCACCGTTCAGTTCTATCAATACATGGGTAGAACCATTATCCTCTTGTGTAAACGTCGCTGCACCGGTAATCCCGGAACCGGCTACGTCATAAATATTATATTGGACTTCTTGAAGAATAACAGCTGTGGCCGCATCGTCTTTTTTACAACTTGTAAAGACCAGAGCACATACTAGTGTAAGAATGGACAGGGAACTTTTCATTTTCATCGTTTGTTTTGAATTATTAGTTATACCAAAATTATAAATAGGAAGACACCATGTATCATTTTGGGATAACTTTTCTACAAGAAGCTTGAAAATTCCGATGTAGTGCAAAATTACAGCATTAAGGCGCAGGGTGTTTTAGCGATTTTTTGGTGTATCGTTATAAAAATATGTACAAAAGCCCATAAAATATTCAGTTATCACTAATAAGAATAATTAAAGGCGATACATGGCATTGGATATATGTAATAGATTTTAAATTGTAATTGACGAATTATATAACTAGTTATTAATCTGTATATTACAATTAATAAAAATCAAAATAAGTCCTATAAATGAATCTTAGTACAATTACCTTTTATTAATTGGCGTTGGCACCAATATCTGCCACTGCGGCTATTGGTGCCTGCGGACCATCACCATTATGAATAGTTATATGCCCATTAAGATTTAGCAAACCCTCGTAGGTAATAGGGTTACCATTGTCTAACTTGGTAATTGTAGTATTGCTTATAGCACATTCACAGGTTTTTAGGGTAATAGCCACAAGACCACCTTCGGCTGCACTATTAAAACGGATATAAGCGGGATTTTCAGAGGTAAAGGCTCCTACGAGTTCAATCAGAACGTGAGTTGACCCATTGTCTTCTTGGGTGAAAGTTGCTTTTCCTGAAATATTGGAACTTGAAATATCATAAATGGAATATTCCGCACTCTGAAGTATTACAGCTTTTTGGACATCGTCTTTAGCACAGCTAAAAAAAATAAAGGATAAAGTGAGTGCCAGAATTGAAAGGGGACTTTTCATTTTCTTGTTTATTAAGGGATTATTGTGGTAAAATTATTACATAATAATTTTGCAGAAACTGATAAATATCAGTTTGGAGGGGATTTAATGGGTATATTAGGCAAGATTCCTAATTATTCGATGAATAACACGGAATAAGAGTATTGCCAAAACCTATTTGACATAATATAAATTATAGAACAAAAATGTTCTATAATCTGACGTTATATCAAATAGCTATAAGTTATCACAAATATCCCAGAATTGTCCGCCAATATTTCCGGCAAACCGCTGTTCGAAAACCTAGGTCTATTTTAATATACCAGAATTATCTAATAGGCCAAAAGTAGAATCTGTTGAACGATCTGAAGTTTGTAAATTAAGACCTCCGCAAAAAAAAATACCGTCCTGATTATTAATAAGCTTATATAGATTGCTGCCTAGAGTGTTGTTTGGTACCTGATATGCCCAAACAACATCCCCTTCACTATCGACTTTTATAACTCGTTCTTTACTATACCGACTTCTGCCAACATTAAAACACCACTATGTAGTCCAGCCTTAAATCCTGATACTACACCATATTTATTGGAATAGTATTCGGCATTTGCCAGCTTTATTCCAAGGTCTGGAAAAATCCTTACTGAAACACCAATCTTGTCATCCTTGTCTGTTCGCATGCCTATAGGATTCTTGATGGGCATATCGCATCTATTAAGTCGGAACAAATAGGTATGGACTATTTGGGAATATTGAAAAGTTCAATGACCTCCTCATAGGACATTTTGTGGTATTCGGCAGATGAAAAAGATTTCCCCGTAAGCGTTCCTCCGGGTACGAGCACATATCGATAATTACTAAAAATAGGGGCACCAATATCATTGCCATCGAGCGAACTAACTCTTATACTTAATGAACCTGCAGATCCAGATCTAAAAAAATAAGATTCTTGAAAGCCTTCCCCAAAAGTGGCAGGAAGCCCATAAATGTTATCGATAGATGTTCTACCGAACACCAAAATAACACCAGTATTTCTAATTTCGTCCGTTAAAAGTGGTGCAGGAATTGAAAAATTAGCGGTAGTAGATGCTACATTGGCAGGCAATCCGGAAGGAATCCAATCGGAATAAATGACATTTGCTGTTCCGGTTTCCCCTTGTTCACCCTGTGTTCCTGCCGGGCCCTGTTCACCCTGTGTTCCTGCCGGGCCCAGTTCGCCCTGTGGCCCTTGCGGACCAATAGCGCCGTCACTGCCGTCTTTAGAGCAGCCCATTACTAGACTCGTAAAAAAGAGTAGACTAAAGAGTCTAATGCTGATCTTCATTTTTGTTTTCATACTACTTAAATTTTAAAGGTTATTATTAAATCATATTCAAACTCGTAAAGAGATACTTAGTTTGTTCTTCGTTCATTGTTCGATTTCATTTATCGACACTGTTTAGATTGGTTATGCTGCTATAGTTAACCTTGTATATTTTACAACTTTAGGCGGGGAACAATTATTTTAAAAACATAAGAAAGTAGTGTTTTTCTCTATAAGTTGGTTCAATGATTGTGTCTACTGTACTGTATGATGTGCGGTTGGACTGAAAAACAATCAAATAGAAGATGTCAGGGTAGCTAAGAAGAGTGGTAATAATAAAAATCATTCCACACACCTGCCTGCCGGCAGGCAGGCATTTATTCATGGCTTATAATTTTCTATTAAGGAATTCATGAACCTAAAGGTTTCACTCCCCTCCTATGTCATCTCGACTCCGCTCGATGCAGGCTTGCATAAAAGGTGTTCCATTAACCTTGTAGAAGAAACTTTTAGAATAAATTTTTTTAAGAAACTGTAGTAACAACTTTCGCTTTTAAGCAAAGCTCAAGTTACATAACCTGCCCGAATGAATTCATTCAGGCGGGCGCAGAACATTATAGTACATTTTGCATTATTGGTTTAGCCCATAGGCTGAAGCTATAACCAAGAAAGCTGGTGCGCTGGCGATATTCCACAAAAGTTTAATCTATATAGCTATAATGTAGTATTATGTAAAATATCCCACAAGCATTCGTTTTCATTAGAATAATTGGAACTTGGGTCATTAAACTAATAATAGGTTTGCTTCGCAGAGTTTAAAAACAATTTGTATCTATAATTTGTCGTTATGTAAAATAGCCACTGCCAAACGCTCGATTGCTTTTATAAAATCAAATTGCTTGTTGCAATTTATTTATAACACAATTATCCATCGCTTGCCAGCGCCAAAAAAAGCTTGCTTTTAGATATTATTGAAATTTGGCGTATTTGAATAATTGTGCACAATATTTTTTTCTATGCGATTCTCGTAAGCTTGCCATAAGAGCTTAAATTTTAAAAAAATAAAATCCCAAGCACTTATTCTATTCTCGTTACTATTTAATCTTTTTTGTTTGGAACTAATAATATTATGTAAAATAGAATTTAAAAATTTGAACTCCTTAAGTTTTGATTTTATCTTTTTTTCTTGATAAAAAAAGAAACAAAAAAATCATGACTGCATATAATTTTGGAAACAATGTACGGCCCAGTCGCTATATTCTACGACAAAATTATTAAGGTTGAGAACCTTTATAATTTTAGTGCGAGACAAAGCGCTGGCCTTTTTAGTTCTAAAGTCCCTACTCTATTTAATAAACATTTTAGCTAAGATGGCAACCGCATCAACTCGCAGTCAATTATAAGGACCCAATGGGACTTTATAGTTACCTCGCCCCTCTCCTATTGTTTTACCAAAATTCCCTTAGCCATTTTAAAATTAGAGAATATTCTTATAAATATTAGTGAATATTTACCGTGTATACATTTATTCTCACCATCTATACAAGAAAATTATTTAGTCTTTATTTTCTTTTTAGATTCATTGTGTAAGGAATTTTTAGTCAATTCCAAGCATTTTCATTAGCATGACGATAATGATCATTGTCATTCTAACCAGCGATTCTTTTTTCCAAAACTTGAGTATTGAACAATTTGGAAAATAGCTCAAAAATGTGAATTAAAGAATTCTCATTAATTTGAATTTTTTTACCTCTCGTTTTTAAATTGGATTAAAAAAATACTTCCCTCAGTAATTTTAAAATATATATGATGAAAAATAAAATCAAAGTTCTTTGTGTATTACTACTATTTGGCATAATGCCAGTAGTTTTTGGACAGTCTCTACAACAGACATCAGGCAACATTTCTTTTTTACGTATTAATGAAGTCGGAACGAGCTTCGGTCCAAATAATGATAGAATTGATTCCGAGGTAATAATTAAATTTTCAAATAATTCTGATATGGCTTTTGGTTTCCAATTACGAAATGATTCTAATAGTTTAGTACATCAAGGGATGCTGGATCTCTTACGTGATGCTTTTGATAAAGGCTATAGGGTAACTATTGATTTTACTGCCCGCAAGGCAAACGATGTGAGACCTGCAGATAAGAATGGAGAAATACTCAGATTATGGCTAACTAAGTAATCATCAAATGTTATGACCAACCTTCGATTCATTTTTTTAGTGCTAATATTGACATCATTTTGCTACATGTCATTGCAGGCTCAGGTTCAAATTGAAAATATCAGTCCTGTAATAGGTAATGCAGAAATCAAAATAAATACCAGAGGTCAGTCAGTATCTGGAAAGGCGTTGTCTATAGGAATTTCGTTAGATGGAGAAACAGCTTATATTGGCGGACATTCTGGAGTGTGGAGATCTGTTGACGGTGGCCATCATTGGGAGGGGTTTAGATATCCTAATCCTACAGATTCCATTACGGGCATACCCGGAAGTCTGCTATCGCCTAACATCTATGATATAGAAGTATCAAATGTGAACCCAGCACTGGTATTTGTCGCCACTGGAAATGATGTAAGAAATCCAAAAGAGGATGGTATTTATCGCTCTCAAAATGGAGCATTAACATGGGAAAGAGTATTTCAATTTCAAAATAATTCAGGTGTTGTAGGGCGCGTGGGTGATATAGACTTTGCAATTGATAATCCTTCTTTATTAGTTACGGCAGGCCAATTTTCAGTCGGAATCAGTACCGATGCAGGTGATACTTGGACTCAAAGTTTTCCTTCTACCGTGGGTTCTCAAACAATCAGTCACGTAGAAATAGGTCCACAAGAAGGAAATGGAAGACGTGTTTACGCTGTGGGTTCCCGAATTTGGTATTCAGTAGATGGAGCCAGCACTTGGAACCTAGATCCTTTTAATATATCAATACCCTTTCCCGCAGATGGCCCGGGAGTGAGTTCTAAAGCGGTGGCAATACATCCATCAAAACCAGAAATCCTTTACATCATTAGAAATGACCTTAATCCTGCGCCAGGTGAACCCCGTCTGGCAGAAATTTGGAAAGGTGATTTTACTAATGGTAATGGAGTATGGACACAACTACCTGCATTTTCTCATGATTATCCAGGAACCACAGCTAGTGGCACCAATTATATTTATCCACATATAGCACCAAATGGAGACTTTTATTTGATAGCTTCAGACCGACGTACTGTACATATTTCAACTGGAGAACCGACGAGTGTCAATAGTTGGAAAAGATTGGATGGAAATGGAATTCATGTAGACCCACATGGTTTAAGTCTTACTCCCAATTTCCAGCACAACAGCCCGTCAAGCCCGGGATTGGGTAAGATTTTTTTAATAAATGACGGAGGGGTTGTAGTAAGTACAAATGGAGGGGCAGATTGGACACTCGGAGATCAACTAAAAACATTGGGTCTTGTTAATGTAGCTGTTTTACCTAAATCTGGAGGGGATCTACCTAGTATCTGTATTGGAATGGGTGATAATAGTGGTTTTTTTAGTAGTGATGGTGGTAAAAATTGGATAACACAAGATTATATAGGTGGTGATAATGATTGCACATTTAGTGATCCTTTTCAACCATCACGACTTTTAGTTTTTGCTCCCCGCCATAATCCTAAAAATGCCATTTATTCATACTTTAAAAATAATGGTACTCCAGACGGTGCTTTTGGAACAAACGATCGGACTACAATTCCCGAGCCCCCTGAGATTATCCGAGGAAACGATACAATGACAGCATGGAACGCATCTAGTCCTTCCTATACCATAGGATATAGACCGCTTATCCAAACATTAGCATTTGAAAAACCTAAAGCCCAGGGTGATTTTATAACCATCTTAAAAAGAACAAACAGCGCAGTATTGTTAAGAACCACTAAACTCGAATTAATAGATAATCCAAATGACTGGATCACAACGGCGACTTCCGAAAGTTCTAATGCATTGGTATTCCAAGAAGGCCCCGATTTGCCAGATCTGGATATGACCGTTGTTCAGGCTACAGGTGGCCACGAAAACCCAACGTACTATGTTAGTAATATAGATATTAGAAATGTGCCAAGTGGCAATGGTAGTTTGTGGAAATGGCAGCAAGGCATGACATCCTGGGAGCAAATAATACCTGCTGCCAATAGCTCATCTCCTAATGACATTAAACGGTTTTTTGTTGATCCCTATAGAAAAGATATTCTTTATGCCTTTGACAATACTAACGTTTTCAAATCTGTAGATGGTGGCGAGAATTGGATAATAGATACAGATTTAAGAAACAACGTTACCATAAATGGTAAATTTCCTGTTAATATTCGAAATAGCCCAAATCCAGGTCAAGCGTTAATTCGAGATATACTATTCGATCCGTATCGGGAAGGATACCGCTTTGCTTTTGGTCCCGCCGGAGTGTTTTATACTATAAATGGGGAAAATTGGAAACATTTAGTTTTAAGTGAAGAATTGCCTATGCGCGTAAATAATGGGTATTATGACACCTATACTGATCCCTGTAATCAAGCGCTTTACGTAGCAACAAACAATCGTGGTCTTCTTAAAATAAGCAATTTGCCTCCTCACTCGAATGCTGCTATTGGGCAAATAATTTCCTCTCAAGGTAAAGTCGGGCTTTTAAGGGTAAATGAAGTAGGCTCAGGATATGGCCCAGCATATGATAATTTGAATGCAGAAGTTATTTTTCAATTGGAAGGTATTAACGACAAAACATTTGGATTTAAGCTTAAATCAGGAGAAAGTTCAGAAGTAAATAAGGGAATGCTTAATTTATTGAGAGAAGCATTTAAATCCGATAAAGAGGTTATTGTGGATTATAAAAGAACAGGTTGTCAAAATCTTGAAGTATTACGGGCTGTACTAAAGAAATAATTAGTTTGACAACATTAAATTTTTAATTTCATTATTAGAACTTCCCGATGATGTTTTTCGGGTGGAGGTATTAATATTATCGATACTGTATTATCCCATTCCACACACATTACACTTCCCTCCTACGTCATCTCGACTCCGCTCGATGCAGGCTTGCATAAAGAGTGTTCCATTAACATTGTAGAGAAACATTTGAGATAAATTTTTTTAAGAAACTGTAGTGCTAACTAGGCCATCACTCCAACCCGCTCAAAAAAGTAAAGATTCTCAATCTTTACTTTTTATGCCGTACCCAAAGCTCAAGTTACCCCGTATCAAGTAAGGGGCAGGCGCCATGCGGTACATTATAGTACATTTTATAAATAGGTTTATCCTGAGGATGAAGCTATTTATAACACAGATGGCGCGTTGGCGAAATTTTTATGTTTAGTACTTATCATTTCTATTTATAAAAAAAAATGATAGCTATAATGTAGTATTATGTAAAATATCCCAGAAGCATTATATTCCATTAGAATAATTGGAACTTGGGTCATTAAACTATTAAGCGGTTTGCTTCGCATGACTGCAGCCGCTTCATCTCGCCGTCAAAATTAATCAGCCACTGGCTAATCTATTTTGCCGCGTATTTGTATCTATAATTTGCCGTTATGTAAATTAGCCGCTCCAAACGCTCGATTGTTTTTATAAAACCAAATTGCTTGCAGCCGCATCAACTCGCAGATTCATAAAATTCATCCACTGATAAATTTTACTCACTCGTATTTTACACACAAATGCGAAGCATTCATGAGATCCTCTAAAACAATAGAAACCTTGCGAATAACTCTCCAACGCTTGCCAACGCCAAAATAAAAGCTAACCTTTTTGCTCTTATTAAAAATCACGTACCTGCCTGTCGGCAGACAGGTTCAATAAAATGTACGTCATAAAAAATTTAGGGGATTCCTGCCTGCGGCAGGCAGGCTCGTTAGCTTGCCACAAGAGTATAAAATCTTCCCTAACTCAAATCCTTGCTTAAAAATTTCTATACACTTGTTATATGTAGAACTTCAATTAATCTTTTTTTAATATTTTTTGCAAAGAGCAGATTATTGATTAATAGCTTTTAAATGAGCATATACTGGATGTCCTTGTACTTTCATTTCTACTTTTCTATCAAAAATCTTAATACCTTTTACTTGATTAAATTTTCCGTCTGGTGCGAAAGCTTTAACACCATAGAATTCTCCATTTTCATTTATAGCTTTAACATTAATAATATTACCTGAACGACTAATGCCTTTAACATCTAATTTTACATTATCTTCAGTTAATGCTTTAATATCGTAAATAGTACCATCTGTTCCAATAGCTTTAATAGGTGCATATTCGTCTGAACTTTCCAATATTTTAACAGGTAGTTCAGCCCCCTCTACAAATGCCTTAATATTCATAAAACTATGTTGTTCAGAATCTTGTGTTGCTTTTACATCAAATTTATTGCCTTCAGCATCAAAAGCTTTTACATCTAGATTTTTGCCATCAGCAGTTACCGCTTTAATATTCCAGATAGTTCTTTCAAAATCACTTTTATATTCCCCTTTCTTTATATTTTTCTTTGGCAATTTAAAGTTGTCCTCATTAGCAGAAGGATGCATTGCTTTAACATGTGCATAGATGCTATGGCCTTTTATAGTCATCTCTCTGTCCCCTCTGGTAATTTTTATTCCTTTAATATCATTAAGTTGTCCGGTCGGTGAAATAGCTTTTACTCCATAGAACTCACCCTTTTTGGTAACGGCTTTCATAATGACAATATTTCCAAATCTAACTACTCCTATTACCTGTAGTTGCCCCCCTTCTGGAGTTATTGCTTTAAGTTTGTACGCATTACCTTTATTACTAATGGCTACAACAGGAGTAAATTGATTTTTACTCACTAATATCTTAACGGGTAATTTCTCACCATCTACAATAGCTTTTACATCTAATAAGTTATCTTGATCGGAGTTTTGAATGGCCTTTATATCGAAAGGTTTTCCTGCACTATTAAATGCTTTAACATCGAAGCTTCTCCCATCTGGATAAATGGCTTTAACATTCCAATAGATATCGTTAACTTTTTCAATGTCCGATGTTTCAGTTTTATTCGTTTTATCTTTTGAAGCGCTATTATTACAGGCCGTTAATAAAAATAAAAATCCAAGAATAAATAAATTGTATCCGATAATTCTAATGTTTGAATTTCTCATAAATTAACTAATAAATGGTTTGAATTTTCTAAAATTATTAAAAGATGATACTATTTTTCATGATATTAGTCATATAAATATAGAGGTATATCGATTCTACACACATTATGCTTTCCTTCTATGTCATCTCGACTCCGCTCGATGCAGGCTTGCATAAAAAGTGTTCCATTAACATTGTAGAAGAAACTTTTGAGAATAAATTTTTTTAAGAAAGTTAAGAAGAACCTTTCGCTTTTAACCAAAGCTCAGGTTACATAACGCAGAACATTATAGTACAAAAAGGTTAGTTTATAGATTATTAGGATAAGAAGAATTGTTTGTCCAACCTTAAACTAGCCTAGACTATTTGTGACATATTATATATGTACGTAATATCTTGCAAATTATACAGAATACACTACCATCAATACAAGTAAAAATTTTAAAACATTATTAATCTTTACTTTTAAATAATAATGGTGTTTAACTTATAAATATAATTATATGTCTCATTCAACGTCCTTTGTGTCTGTACCAGCCTCCGCGTTTTCGGGTGAAAATGAAAATGGAGGCTTAAGCTCTCAGTCAAACCTGTCTGGAACAGCCAGACATTTTAATGTCAAGATGTTTGCACCTGTTAGTTTACCTGACGGAGTTACGGTGATCTCCTTGCAATGCGGTGGCCGGGCGTTCTTTAAGCGACAAATCGCTTTTACGCTCCGACGTAACGAACCACAACAACAAAACGTCGATATTGCGATACTGAAAACCTCTCTAGACGGGACGGGTTTCGAATTTGTGGAAACTTCTAATATCCAGTCTGCTGAAGTCGATAACTCTAAGTTCAACTACTTTCTGGTAGCCGAGATTGAGGATCCAAATGTAGTTCCGCCGACAAGAGCTTTTTGTCCGAATAATGCTGCTGGAGTCCCTGAATGTAGCGTAGGTTTCTGTCGCATTGGTTACCAATCTACCGACTAAGGGGGTTACTTTTAAAAAACTCAGGCAACTCGAAGCGATAAGGTTTTACACCTTACCAGCTCTTGACATACCTCTTTCTAGGAATTCCATTATCTGCTCTTGAGAGAAGCTTATTGTAATCCTAAATCCTGAGGATAGACAATGGTCACACCATTATTAGTAGCATTTCTGTTGAAGTTTTATATAACCCATATTAATTAGTGTTTTGTGTTAAAGAAAGGGTCGTTTCAATATACTTCTGTCAATTAATTTTTTATACTTTCCACAATATTGTGTTTTACCCATTCCATACACATTCT
>RCMY010012382.1_pt1 | contig 11837 bp, 8 predicted proteins | sample 2041341 | NCBI WGS metagenome assembly RCMY01 (sample SAMN09708234, study PRJNA481090) | Marine sediment metagenome, whole genome shotgun sequencing project.
TGGCCCGCTCCAGGAGTTCTTCGACCTTGAGCAGGAAGCCGCGGTCTTCAGCGAAGGACTCAGACATCTCGACCGCTCGCTGCACCAATGCGGTCTGCACGATGTTCGAGTCTTCCTCGCCGAGAGCCTCCTCGCCGGTGGCGTAACGAGCAATCAGCCCGTCGAGTGTCGATTCACCGCTGGCGAAGATCGAGCCGAGCATGAAGATGGCGAGACCAATGCCGAGGAAGGCAAGCAGCAGGGTCACGTAGAACCCGGTCTGGGTCTCGAAGAACTGGAATGCACCCGTGGTCTGGACCTGAGCTGAAGGCGTCAGTGCCAGTGTCCGGATCGTCAGCTCGCCACCTGCGTATGAGATGTTGTCGGACACATTGCCGATGGAGAGCGAGACGTCGCCTCGAGCATCCTCGGCGCTCTGACCAACGAAGCGGACCACATATCGGTCAGAAGCAGCGGTGACCGCTGTGTTGATGGACTGGGCGATCTCGCCGGCACCGGCGATGTCGAAGTCGAGCCCACCGGTAGAGGCAACAACCGAAGCAAACGCTGGCTCGCCACCCTTGTAGTCCAAGGTGATCAGCTGAGCGCCCCGGCGGATGAGACCGCCTTGAGCGGCGCCAACTGAGGCATCGGAGCCAACGTCGACGCCACCGGCGAAGACGACGACGGTCTGTGAAACCGTCGCAATACCGGCGATCTCGGGCTCGGTCAACATGGCCACGGCCTTGTCGACACCGTCGATGACTCGACCACCTTCGGAGAACCCGATGGCCAGAACCGAAGTCGCTGCGGCGTCGAGGTCTGTGGTCATCGGCACAATGATGATGGCCGAAGTCGCAGCGTCGACGACGCCAACAGAAGTCCCGGCAGGAAGCTGACGGATCTCTGTGGCGAGCGCAGCTTTGAACTCACCGAGCGCGTCGTTGGTGCGCAAGCGTTGGCTCGTGTCGACCACGAAGACAACTTCACGATCCATCGAAATCGACCGCAGCGTTCCCAATTGACCTTCGAGTTCGTTGCCGTTCTCCTCGAGCGACACCGCGGTCGCCGAGTAGTCATTCGAGATCGCGATGATCTCGGTGGTGTCAGAGCGAGCATCGACGCGATGAGCGACGAGCTGCGACGGCCCCTCCGCCTCCTGGGCGGATACGGCTGGCAGCATGCCGAACACGACGGCGAAGACCGCAGCGAAGACAGCGATGAGCTGGCGAAGGGAAACCCTCGGCAACATCGAGTGTGTGCGAATCACTTTCGACCCCGTTCTTGAGCACCAGGTTCGCCCTGGGTGGCACTGAACATCTCTGGTCCGAGACGAATGCCGTGATCAGCGAGTTTCTGCGAGAACTTGGGACGAACGCCCGTCGGTTTGAGCTGGCCCTTGAAGCGGCCGTGCTCATCGACACCGGCGGAGTAGTCGAACAAGAAGATGTCCTGCAGCGTGATGATTTCGCCCTCCATGCCGGCGACCTCAGTGATGTGGGTGATTCGGCGTGAACCGTCGCGAAGACGCTGCAGCTGCACGATCATGTCGACCGCGGATGAGATCTGCTCACGAATCGCTCGGACCGGAAGGTCATAGCCAGCCATGAGCACCAGCGTCTCGAGACGACTGAGCGAATCACGTGGGTTGTTGGCGTGGAGTGTGGTCAACGAGCCATCGTGACCGGTGTTCATGGCCTGGAGCATGTCGAGTGCTTCGCCGGAGCGGCACTCGCCAACAACGATGCGATCGGGTCGCATACGAAGGGTGTTTTTCACCAGCTCGCGGATAGTGACTTCGCCCTTGCCTTCCACATTCGGCGGGCGGGTCTCGAGAGACAGGACGTGGTCCTGGGCGAGTTGAAGCTCCTTGGCATCTTCCACGGTGATGATTCGCTCATCAGAGGGAATGAACGAGGACAACACGTTCAGCGTCGTCGTCTTGCCGGTACCGGTACCACCGGAAACAACCACGTTCAGCTTGCCGACGATGCATGCCTGCAAGAAGCGGGCAGCGTGGACGCTGAGCGTGCCGAAGCGAATCAGATCGTCGATCCGAAGCGGATCGGTAGCGAACTTTCGAATGGTGAGGAACGGTCCGCCCACAGAAAGGGGACTGATCACTGCGTTGACGCGAGAGCCGTCGGGCAGACGTGCGTCGCACAAGGGCGAGGACTCATCGATACGACGACCGACCTGGGCGACGATCTTGTCGATGATGCGGCGCAGGTGGGTCTCGTCGACGAAGGTGACCTCGTCTCGTTCGAGCTTGCCGGCCCGCTCCACGTAGATCTGCTTCGGTCCGTTGCACATGATCTCGCTGACCGCTTCTTCGCGGAGCAGCTTGTCGATCGGGCCGTAGCCGAGGATGTCATCGGAGACGTCCTGGATGAGCGTGGCCTTGTCGGCCGCCGAAAGAGGCGTGCGCTCCTGAGCGAGAGCCTGATGCAGCGATTCGTGAACGCGCTTGCGGAGCTCCTCCTCGTTCATCCTCGTGTCGTAAAGGATCGGACCGAGTTCCTCGATCAGCACACCGTGGATCCGGTGACGGATCTCGCCGATCGCAGGATCGACGCGATTGGCCAACCTCGGGTCTTGTCCGGTGTCTCCACCAGCTTCATTCAAACGTCGGTACAGCGACATGTGCCCAGCTCCTCAAGAACCGTTAATCAACCAAAGAACCGACGTCGACCATTTGTCGACGTCTCAGCGATCGTTCCATCAAGGAACCGTTCCGCCAGTTTCTGAATTTCACGTGCCACGCCAGATCGAGGTGCAGACAGCACCACGGGATGGCCCTTGTTCACCGAGATCGGCACGACGACGTCGGACGGGATCCGAGCGGCTGCCGTGATGCCGAGGGTCTTCTCAACTTCACCAACGTCGAGCTTGACCTTCGAGTCGGCCCGGTTCAGCACGAGGTGCATCTTCTCCTTGGGGACGTTCAGGAGACCGAGGGTGCTCAAGCCGATCTTGACGTTCTTGATGTTCGGAATGTCCAGACCTGCGACGAGGATCACTTCGTCGGAGTTTTCGATGATGCCGAGAACCGTCTCGTTGAAGAAGGCTGGCAGGTCAACGATGACAAAGCCGGCGTACTGGCGAACGATGTTGATCAGCTTCACCATCTGGTCACCGGTGATCTGGTCGGCGAAACTCGGCTCCATCGGAGCCGGGAGAACCTTGAGCTTGCTGTCAGCGTGATCAGTGAGAAGGCTTGCCACCATCGATGGATCGAGGCGATCCAACTGCGACACCGCGTCAACAACCGTGTGGTGAGGCGCAAGCTTGAGCATGACCGACACATCGCCGAACTGAAGGTGACCGTCGATCAAGACGACCGGTCGATCGGAGTTCTCAGCGAGCGTGACAGCAAGGTTGACTGCCATCACTGATTTGCCGGAGCCACCCTTGGTCGAGAAGACCGAGATGACCCGGCCTGGGTCGCCTTCGCCAGCAGCGAGGGCGTCAGCGACCTCTGGAGTCGCCGGCTCATTGCTGCCAGGGGTCGGCGCCATCTGCAGCGTCTCGCCGATTCGGGTGACGGTTTCGACGAACTGCATCTGATCAATCGGAGCCGACAAGACGTCACGGACACCGGACCGGAGAGCGGTCTGGAGGAGCTCGGTGGAGAGCTCGGAGGTCACGAGGATCGTGCCAACCTCTGGATGAGTCCGACCCCACTGCTCCACCAAGGCGAAGTCTGCAGGGGTGATACAAGACGGTCCAAGCACGGCCACCATCGGGTGCATCCCAATTCGGGCCTCGAGTTCGGCGAGAGACGCAACCTTTGCGACATCATCACCGAGCTGCATTGCCAGATAGTCCCGAACGGCGAGGTCGGCGTCGACGACCGCAACCGCTGCAGATCCCAGACCCGTCGGTTCCTCACTCGGAGCCGGCTCTTCGTTGAACGATGAGAAGTCATCGAGCTCGAAGCTCGAGAAATCGCTCGTAGTTTCACTCATTGTTGACTCCTGAAAAGAACGGACGGATGGGACGGATCACTGGGACGGAGCGTCTGCTTCGGCCTCTTCGGCGAAGTAGGGGGTGAGTCGTGTCTCGTCTTCAGCCGGGTAGAGCAACTCGGTGATGTCCATGGGCAGCAGAGCCTCGGGCTCATAGCTGGCCGGAACAAGTGAGAGGTAGAGGTTCTGTGTGCCAACGGCAAGAACCTGCTGAACAACCTCTGGCGGAACAGCCAGGGTGATCACACCGCCAGTGGCGGCAGCGGCGTCCTCGCCTGCGGTCTCGCCGAGGTCAAGTGGAAGCGACTGACCAACAGCCAAGACTTCGGCCTTCTGGTAGAAGTAGCGAGCGTTCTCGAGGTACAAGCTCTGCTCGGCGGACGCCGGAATCTCGTTCGAGTAGAACTCCTCGAGATTGGGCAGGTCATCGTCACTCGTGCCGCCACCGACGTCTTCGGGGTTGGCCTCTGCATCCGCTGCAGCGAACGCCAGCGGACGAACAACCAGCATGTTGACGAAGTCGCCAGGCTGGACGAAGCCAGCGACGCCAGCCACTTGATCAATGGGGAAGGTCACCGTGACCATGCCCCGCTCTTCGAGACGGTCGGTGATTCCGGTCGACAGCACGTTCGGGGCAACGAAGTTACCGGCGACGAGCATCGAGCCTGCCGGCAGATCCACCACGGCGACGAGGTTGTTGAGCTCGGCGTTCGGGTCCACGACAGCGGTCGAAGGAATGAACTCGACGGGAACCTCGGTCAGTTCGATGAGGCCCTGCCCAACAGCCTGTTCAGAAGGCGTTCCCTTCGGGATCTGGCTCTGAACGATCCAGGCGTTGCCGAGTGCGGCGCCGTCGTAGACATCGTCCTCCAGACCCTGGACGTATCGTGACAGCCCAAGTGCGGACACTGCACTGACGACGATGGCAATGAGAAGAATTACGGTTCGCCGTGAGTTCACGACACTCTCCTGGTCTCTGCCAGAGCCTGGACGGCTCGGGACTTCGTTGACACTCCGTTCCTTCGGCCCAAAGAGGGCCTTGGCTTAGTAGTTCGGCCGGACTTCTTTTGAACCCGACCATGGGACGACTCACCTTCGCGGGCCCAAAACCGTGCTGCGGCCCTGCATTGATGCGGCAAAACGCGAAGAAGCGCCCCGCTCAGCGAGGCGCTTCTTGTCAATCGTCAAACAGGTCGAACCTGAGAATCAGCCCTCGGCTGGGTCCTCGGCAGCAGCTTCGGTTACCTCGGTAGCTTCGTTAGCAACCTCGGGAGCCTCTGCAACGACCTCGGCGGTGGCCTCTTCAGCAACCTCAGCGGTGGCCTCTTCAGCAACCTCAGCGGTGGCCTCTTCAGCAACCTCAGCGGTGGCGTCTTCAGCAACCTCAGCTCAGCGCCGCCACCTTCGAGGTCTTCGTAGTACTCAGCCCACGCGGCTTCGGTTGCGGGATCGACCTCGGTCGGGCCGATGTAGTTGCCCTCGGTGTCGAAGGCGTGCTCGCCGAATGCTTCCTGGTACTCCTGGGCGACGACGCCGCCTTCGGCAGCCTGCTTGATCGACAGGCTGATTCGGCGACGCTGGAGGTCAATATCGATGATCTTGACCCAAAGCTCCTCGCCAGGTGTGACGACTTGCTCGGGAAGATCGACGTGATGAGCCGACATCTCGGAGATGTGAACCAGACCCTCGATGCCATCGCCGACCTGGACGAATGAACCGAACGGCACCAGCTTGGTGACACGGCCGTAGACCAGTTCGCCAACGCGGTGGCTCGTGGCGAATTCCTGCCACGGATCTTGCTGAGTCGCCTTGAGCGAGAGGCTGATGCGCTCCCGCTCGAGATCGACCTCGAGGACCTGCACGGTGACTTCGTCGCCGACGGCCACAACTGAACCGGGGTGATCGACGTGCTTCCACGACAGCTCGGACACGTGGATGAGTCCGTCCATGCCGCCAAGATCGACGAAAGCGCCGAAGTTGACGACGGAGCTGACGACTCCACTGCGAACCTCGCCGGGCTGAAGGTTGGCGAGGAAGTCCTCGCGCTGTTCCTTCTGCGTCTCTTCGAGGAAGGCACGACGGCTGAGCACGACGTTGTTGCGATTCTTGTCGAGCTCGATGATCTTGGCATCGAGGGTCTTGCCCACGTAAGGCTGAAGATCGCGCACTCGGCGAAGCTCGACGAGAGATGCCGGGAGGAAGCCGCGGAGGCCGATGTCGATGATCAAGCCGCCCTTGACGACCTCGATGACTGGTCCGGACACGACGCCGTCGCGTTCCTTGACCTCTTCGATGGTGCCCCAAGCACGCTCGTACTGCGCCCGCTTCTTGGAGAGAACCAGGCGGCCCTCTTTGTCTTCTTTTTGGAGGACGAGTGCTTCGATCTCGTCGCCGATGGAGACGATCTCGGAAGGGTCAACGGCGTTGCGGATCGAAAGTTCGCGGGCGGGAATGACGCCTTCGGACTTGTAGCCAATGTCGAGGAGGACTTCGTCGCGGTCGACGCGAACGACTTTGCCGGTGACGAGCTGGCCGTCGTCGACCAGAACCATCGAGTTGGTGTAGGCCTCATCGAGATCGCCAACGAGGTCGTTCTCTACGATTTGGCGAGGAACGTATTCGTTACTCGGCATCTCTTCGACGGGAGCTTCAGTTTCAGTAGTGGACACGAAGTAGGGGACCTTTGGAAGAAACCTGTGCGAAACAGCAACCCTGCAGCGAAGGCAGTGGAACAGCATCACAAAGGGCACCGGTGTTTCCGGAGCTGGGTAACACTATCGGTCCTGCGGGCTCGATCGTTCGACCACCAGCAAGAACTCCGGCTGATCCGTCGTCACCGGAAACGAACCGTAACCACCAGGGGTGACGCCGTGCACTGCGAGTGGCGCGAGACCCACCATTCTGGCCATCAGACGCAGCTCTCGAGGGGTGAAGCACGTCGTCCAGAGCTCAGCTGGCATGGAGAGGCCGTCCTCGTCGCGCACCTCGGTGTGCTCGTGGTTCACACCGAGCCGCGCATCGAAGGTGTCGGGATCTTCGCCATGGCGAAGCTGGAAGTAGGCGGAGAACGCCGAAACCGCCGCCTTGGCCCCCGGCTTGAGCGCTCGGGCGATGCCGTCGAGAATCGGCTCATCGAGCTCGCGAACGGGCAGTGTGTCATCGGCACCAGGTCCCCCTGTCAGACCGAACGCCCCCTGGCAAAGGGAAATCACAGCATCGAATTCGGCGTCGAACCCGAGGGCGCGTGCATCCCCGTGGATGTAGCGCTCGTTCGCCCCAGCGCGTTCATTTGCGATGTCGACAAAGCGGGGTGAGATGTCGACTCCCACCACATGAAATCCCCGCGCCGCCAGCGCTCGGCTGTGCCGTCCAGTACCGCAGCCGACATCGAGCAGTCGTTGCCCTGGAGAGACTCCGAGCAACTCAACCAGAGCGTCGACCTCTTGCTCGGTTCCCTTCGTGAACGAATACCGCTCGTACGCCGGGCCCATGTGATCGGCCAGTTCCGAAAACCAATGCATGACGTGATCTCAGTCTTTGGCGTCGGCCCATGTGGCGCCGAAGCTCAGGTTGATCTCCAACGGCACGGCGAGGTCGAAGGCGTTCGACAGTGACTCGATCACGACCTGCGTCGCTTGTTCCTTTTCGCTTGGCGGAACCTCGAGGATCACCTCATCGTGCACCTGTAGCACGACTCTGCTTTCGAGCGCTGCGGTGTCGAGCGCTGTGTCGAGTCTGACGAGCGCCACCTTGAAGATGTCGGCGGCCAGGCCTTGGATTCCGGCGTTCATGGCCTGCCGCTCCCCCGCCAATCGGATGTTGGTGCGATCGCTGCGCAACTCGGGAATCATGCGGCGACGGCCGAAAAGCGTTTCGGTGTACCCCTTGTTTCTGGCCTCGGTCACTGTTGCATCCATGTAGGCCCGAACCGCGGGGAACCCCTCGAAATACGACTCGAGGATCATGGCTGCTTCGCTGGTCTTGATGCCAAGGCGCTGCCCAAGACCGTAGGCCTCCATCCCGTAGGCCAATCCATACGAGACCATCTTCGCTTTGCTTCGCTGTTCGAACGTCACGTCGTCTGGTTCGACGCCGAAGACTCGGCTGGCGACGGCTCGATGGACATCGGTTCCCGTCGTGAACGCCTCGATCAATCCAGGATCCTCGGCGAGATGCGCAATACATCGCAGCTCGACCTGGTTGTAGTCGGCGACCAGGAATTCGGTGCCCGGGGTCGGCACGAAGGCCTTCCGGAAGCTGCGCCCCATCTCCGTGCGCACGGGAATGTTGTGAAGGTTGGGGTTCTCGCTCGACAGTCGGCCGGTACGGGCCACCGTCTGGTTGAAGGTGGCTCGGATGCGATCGTCACTGTCGGCTTCGGCCAACAAACCTGTCCCGTACGTCGAGCGGAGCTTCTCGACCTCGCGATAGCGCAGCAGATGTTCGATGATCGGATGCTCGCCCGAGAGCTTCTCGAGCGTGGCTTGATCGGTCGAGTAGCCCGTCTTGTTCTTCTTGCCAGGGGTCAGTTCGAGATCCTCGAACAACACCTCGCGCAGAACTTTGGTCGAGTTGACGTTGAATTCACGCCCGGCATCTTCCTGGATCTGCTTGGACAGCATCTCCGCCTCGGCCGTCATGTCACGGTTGAGGGTTTCGAGTTCGGCTCGATCGATCCCGATGCCGGCGTGCTCCATTCGAGCCAACACACGAACGAGGGGAACTTCGACGTTGACGAACAGATCGATGACCTCCTCGTCGACGATCTGCTGAATCAATGTCGGAGCAACGTGAGCAACAGCGAGAGCCTCGAGCGCCGCGCGTTCGGCCGGCGAGACCGCGCTGTCGCCGAAGTCGAGCTGGCCAGTCGGGGGGCCGTCGTCGGCCGGCATGCGGAACTCGGTTCGCTCGATGAGCAGTTCGCCGAGCGGGTAGGTCCGACCACCGGGGTCGAGCAGATAGGCCGCCAACGACGTGTCGGCCATGAGGCTCTGACCGACCGTTGCCCCGCTGATCAGCGCCCGCAACAGCGGCTTGGCATCGTGAGTCCAGAACCCACGCGGGCCCCCTTCGACGGTCATGTCGACTCGAGCGGCGAGCATCTCCGCTACCGGGCCCGGTAAGTCAGGGAACGGCGCCCATCCAACGGTCCCCGCGTCGATGTCGACCACAACGGCGAGGCCGGTCAGCACATCACCGTCGAACCCAGGAGCCAACGCCACGGGGCGGCCCGAGGAAACGACTTGGTTCCACTCAGCATCACCCATCTCGACGATGGTTGCGGTCAGCTCCTTGTTGTCAGCCCCGTCCTTGGACGCGACAGCTCCCTCGTAATTCGAGCCGATGGCGAAGGTCGCTTCGAGTCGTTCATAGAGCGTGTGGAACTCGAGGAAGTCAAAGAGTTTCTTCGTCTCGCCGACGTCGTAAGGCTCCGGATTCATGAGGGCATCGACCTCGACCCCAACAGGAGCGTCACGGACGAGCAACATCATCTCGACGTTGAGCCGAGCCAGTGGCTCGTTCTCTGCGAGGTTCTGTCGCAGTTTCGGTGTCTGCTCATCAACGTGGGCGTAGATACCGTCGATACCGCCGTATTTGTTCACCAGCTTGGCAGCGGTCTTCTCACCGACGCCTGGAATCCCTGGCAGGTTGTCTGAGGGATCACCTCGGAGGGCGGCGTACTCGACGTAGTCACTCGGCTTCACGCCCGTGCGTTCGAGAATTCCTGCTTCGTCGTAGAGCGCGTAGTCGCTCACGCCACGCTTGTTGTAAACCACCTTGATGTGCGGGTCCTCGACAAGCTGATAACTGTCGCGATCGCCGGTCACGATGAGGACGTCGATCGCCTTGGCTGCCGCCTGGGTGGCGAGCGTGGCGATGATGTCGTCAGCCTCGTAACCGGGCAGGTCGATCAACGGGAGCTTGAGGGTCTCGACGACCTGGCGAACGAGGCCCATCTGTTCCCGCAAGATGTCAGGCGCCTTCTCACGATTCGCCTTGTACGTCTCGGTCATCTTGTGCCGGAACGTTGGCTGCGGCAGGTCGAAGGTGACGCCAATGCCGTCTGGTTGATGATCACGCACGAGATTGATGAGCATCGACGTGAAGCCGAACACCGCATTGGTCACCTGACCCGATGCTGTGGCGAGGTCGGGCGGCAGTGCGTGAAAGGCGCGATACGTGAGTGAGTTACCGTCGACGAGCATGAGCGTTGGCATTGCCGCCGACACTACCGGAGCCGTCGTGAACAGGCTTTCGCCGAAGGCGAATACGCGTTCAGGACGGGGTCAACGAACCGTCAAGCACTTGCTCTGCGACTTCCCGCATCGTCGAGCGCGACCCCATGGCTGCCTTCTGGACGAAGCGAAACGCCTCGTTTTCCGTCATGCCGTGTGCGTCCATGAGATGACCCTTGGCCCGATCGACAACCTTGCGGGTCTCGAGCTGTTGTTCGAGGGACTCGACGCGTTCGTTGGCCTCGGTGAGTTCGCTGAAGCGCGCTCTCGCCAATTCGATTGCGGGCACCAGTTCGTTGCGATGAAACGGCTTCACGACGTAGGCGAGTGCGCCGGCGTCGCGAGCTTGTTCGATGAGATCACGCTGCGAGAAGGCGGTGAGAATGACCACAGCTGCGAGACGATCGTCGATGATCGCTCGGGCCGCAGTGAGACCATCGGTCCCGGGCATCTTGATGTCGAGGATGGCCACGTCTGGCCGGAGCTCAGCGACCATCCGGATGGCTTCGGCGCCATCGCCAGCTTCTCCGACAACGTCGTAGCCCTCTTCAATGAGGGTCTCCTTGAGGTCGAGGCGGATCAGCGCCTCGTCCTCGGCGATGAGAATTCGAGTGAGCGCTGCTGCTGGGGGGAGATCGGGCGACGCGTCGTCGCGACGAGGTGCCACGTGACGATCCGATGGCTCGTCGCCGCCGCCAGTCAGTGTTTCGTTGGTCGTCATGTGTTCGGCCCCATCAACTCGTCGAGTAGTTCGTCTTGGTGCGCTTCCAACGCTTGCACCCGATCGACCCACTTCTGCCGGTCTTTGCTGAGATTGTTGACCGTCTTCGAAGCTTCGCGATGCTCTTTGTCGGCCAGCGGTGTCTCGGAGACCATCGCCCGGAGACGGGTGTCTTCGGCGGCATCGGCGAAGTGCGCAACCTGCTCGTCGAGTATGGACACCTCGCTCTTGGCTGCCCGAAGGTCGTCGCCGAGAGCGGTGAGGCGTCGCTTGATGGCATCGGAAGAAGACATGGTTTCAGAGAGTGCTTTCGGAACGGTCAAGGGAGCTACGTGCCCGGGGTGGGATTCGAACCCACACGCCCTTTCGGACAGTGGATTTTGAGTCCACCGCGTCTGCCATTCCGCCACCCGGGCGGGACGGCGATCGTAGCTGGTCGTCGGGCAGGTGCGATGCTCAGGAAGTTTCCTGCAAGTAACTTTGCTTTGGGTGAAACTTCCTGGGGCTCCCGCTGGTCAGACACTGCAATGAGCCCCGTCACCATCGCGTTCACATTTCCCGGTCAAGGATCGCAGGCCCCCGGCATGGGTGCTGCCTGGCAGCAACATCCCTCCTGGGAGCTGGTCGGCGAGGCATCAGAAGCATCTGAGCGCGATGTCGAAGCACTCTTGCTCGACGCCGATGCCGACGAACTCAAGCAGACACGGAACTCGCAGCTCTCCACCTTCGTGATGAGCATGGTTGTCCTCGACGCCGTCGAGCGGACCGGTGTTGAGCCAGCCTTCCACGCTGGCCACAGCCTCGGTGAATACTCGGCGCTCACCGCCTCCGGCGCTCTCGCGTTCGACGACGCTGTGCGCCTTGTCACCGAGCGAGGCAACGCCATGCAGGCAGCAGCCGATGCCGAAGAAGGCACCATGGCCGCTGTCCTCG
>RCMY010004633.1_pt1 | contig 11836 bp, 9 predicted proteins | sample 2041341 | NCBI WGS metagenome assembly RCMY01 (sample SAMN09708234, study PRJNA481090) | Marine sediment metagenome, whole genome shotgun sequencing project.
AGGCCAGCGAGCGGATCCAGCTGGGTTGCGGAACAGATGCCGAAAAGGCTGAGTTCCTCTCCCGCCAGCATCTCCTCAAGGACAATCGTTCGGCCGCTCTCCCCCAATGAGCCATGCGTCAGGAACTCGACCACCGCGGCTTCGGCCTCATCCCGGGTTCCGGGGACGATGACACCTTTGCCGCCCGCCAACCCGTCAGCTTTTACTACAACGTCGAAAGGCTGATCCCGCAGCCAGGCAATGGCTTCGGCGGCATCGGTGAAGGTGGCGTTGTCCGGGCTGGGGATGCCGTGCCGATCGGCAAACTCCCGGGCGAAGCTCTTCGAACCCTCCAGCGCAGCCGCTGCCGCCGACGGGCCGAAGCAGTTGATTCCGTGCTGATTGAGAAGGTCGGCCAGCCCTTCCACCAATGGTTGCTCCGGGCCAACGACAACGAGGTTGACATCCTTCTCCGAACAGAACGCCACGATCTCGTTGTGATCCGAGACGTTTAATTCGACGTTGTACGCCCTCGTGCCGGGATTGCCGGGAGCCACGTAGAGGTCACGCAGGCGGGGCGATTCGGCGATTGCGTTGGCCAGCGAATGCTCCCGCCCGCCCGAGCCGATCAGCAGCACATCCAGCAGACCGGTGGAATCGTGGGTGGCAGTGACCCTTTCGGCGAATTTCTCCGGTTCGGTCTCGATGATGGTTTCGGGGGGTGCGGACCCAGGAACCACCCGGGTGGGGGTGGTTGTAATCACTTCGGTTTCGGTATCGGAGCCATGCGTCGGATCAGCGGCAAACCGTTCACCGGAACCGATGGCCCGTGCTGAAGATCGTCGATGATCTGGTTTCACCCGAGGACCCCGTCGAATCGCTGCTTATTGTCTGTCAGACTTAGTTGTACCGGCACCGGATAGCGACCGGTAAAGCAGGCATTGCAGTAGCCATGACCATCGGCCTGAACGCCCCCGGGGAGGGTCATGGTCGAGGGCCCGATTGCGTCCATCATCCGGTCCACGCTAATAAAGCCCAGCGAATCGGCACCGATGTGCGCAGCGATCTCCGGCACGCCCAGCTGGTGGGCGATCAACTGGTGGTAGGAGCCCATGTCAACACCGAAGAAGCACGGATGCGCAATCGGTGGGCAGGTGATCCGTACGTGCACTTCGGTGGCCCCCGCCTCCCTGACCAGGCGGACGAGAGGTCCGCTGGTAGTCCCCCGAACAATCGAGTCGTCTACCATGATCACGCGTTTGCCGTAGAGGTTCTCCTCGAGCGTCATGAACTTGAGCGCCACACCTTGGCGGCGGAGGTCGTCCGTCGGTTCGATGAACGTGCGGCCGATGTAGCGATTCTTGACGAATCCTTCGTTGTAGGTGATCCCGGAAACGGCGGCGTACCCGATGGCGGCCGGCATGGAGGAGTCCGGAACCGGAATCACGACATCAGCTTCCACGGGATGTTCGCGAGCCAGCTCCTCACCGAGGCGCTGCCGGACGGCATGGACACTTTTTCCGTCCCACACTGCATCGGGACGAGAGAAGTAAATGTGTTCGAACGTGCAACGGGATTGGTTGGTCTTGGGCTTCACAGCCTGGAAGCTCTTCATCAGGGCACCCTGCATCACGATGACTTCGCCGGGCTGGATCTCCCGGATCTTCTCACAACCAAGGGTCCGGAGCGCTCCCGTTTCGGATGCGACCGCATGGCCACCAGAGGGAAATTTGCCGACGCTCAGTGGGCGGAACCCCCACGGATCACGGGCGGCGACCACCTTGGTGCCAGCGAGAAGTGCAAGACAATAGGCGCCCTCCCATTGGGGCATCGTGTTGGCGAGGCGCTCCTCCCACGTTTCACCCTTGGCAGCGGCCAGCATGAGGCTGATGACCTCGGTATCCGACGAGCTCATCAAACCGGCGCCGCGTTCTAGAAGGCCGACCCGGAGCCGGTCGGCGTTGGTGATGTTGCCGTTGTGAGCCACTGCTAGAGGTCCATACATGGTCTCGACGACGAAGGGCTGGACGTTGCGCTCGTTGCTACCACCCGTAGTCGAGTAGCGCGTATGGCCGATAGCCAAGGAACCTACCAGCGGTGCCAACCGCTCGGGACTGAAGACCGAGCTGACCAGCCCTTGCCCTTTGTGGACACGCACGGCCCGACCGTCGCTGACGGCAATTCCGGCGGCCTCCTGCCCGCGATGCTGCAGCGCATGCAGGCCGAAGAACGCCGAACTGCCGGCATCGCCATTGGGGAGGGAAATGCCGAGAACGCCGCATTCCTCCTTGGGTTGGTCAGAATCGAACATGGGTGATGCCTTGGAATTCAGGAGGTTGCGGGGAGCGGTGTAGAGATGCGAGAGGGCTAGGGGTTTTCAGCGGCGTCGGCGTCGAGCACCGTCTGCGCCCGCGCCTTCAGGTTGGTGCGAATGCGACCACTGAGCGCCGCATTATGCAGCGCTAAGATCTTGGCGGCGGCCAACGCTGCGTTGGTGGGGTGGAGTGCCACGAGCGGATCCACGCCCGGCGGCGTCCGCAGGCTGGAGAGCACGTCGAGTCCGCCGAAGGAGTTGGATGCAGGCGGGCAAGCGACCACCGGTGACACCACATTCGCCGCTGTCAGACCGGACAGCGCATCGCTCATGCCCGCGACGGTGATGAAGACGACCGGCTCGGCGGCGTTGTCATAATCGTGCAGGAGTGCCAGCACATGCTCGGGGACGCGGTGGGCCGATCCGACCCGCCAGACGTTCGGCACCTCGAGGTCATCGAGCACCTTGCGAATCTTTCCGACCCATTCGCCATCGCTGGGTGACCCGCTGAGGATAACTACTAGACCGTCTTCGCTCATTTCGTGGCTCCTACAAGACTGCTCAAATTCTTCGCGATCCGCTCTGCCGCGGGTTGCTCTCCTGGCTCGAACGTGGTGCCGGTCAGGCGTTCATACAGCGCCACATAGCGGGCCGACGCGGCATCCCAGACGCTCTGGTCGAGGTCGGGGATCGGACCCTCGCCCCGATAGCCAGTGGCGGAGAGTGCCAACCGCACGGGTTCTTTATCAAAACTCTCGGGCATCTTCCCCTCGGCCAGCCGCTCGTCGAGCGAATCGACGGCCCAGAATCGGCTGGAGTCGGGCGTATGCATCTCGTCTATCAGGATGAGCGTGCCGTCCGGGGCCAGGCCGAATTCGTATTTGGTGTCGGCGAGGATGAAGCCAGCATCGGCGGCGACCTCCGTACCCCGCTTGAAAACTGCCAGAGCGGCCTCCTGGATCTCCTCCCACAGGCCAGCCTCCACCAAACCAGTCGATGCCACTTCTGCCACGGTGATCGGCTGGTCGTGCCCGCCCTTTTCCGCCTTGGTCGTTGGGGTGATCAATGGCTTAGGCAGAGGGCCGTGAGCCCGGAGTCCGTCAGGAAGTTCATAGCCGTAGAGCACTCTCTCGCCAGCCTGGTAGCGGGGGAGGACTGAAGTACTTGTGGATCCGGTCAGCCGCCCTCGAACGACGACCTCGACCGGAAGTGGCGTGGCGTCGATGGCGATGAGCGCGTTGGGGTCTGGAACGGCGATCACATGGTTGGCCACGACGTCGCTGGTCTGCTCGAACCACCATGCCGCCAACTGGTTGAGGACCTGACCCTTGTTCGGCACACTTCCAATCACCCGGTCAAAGGCACTGAGACGGTCGGTCGTGACCAGCAAACGTCTCTGATCAGGGAGTTTCCACGCCTCCCGCACCTTGCCGGAAACGTGTCCGGGAAGGTCAAACGAGATGGTGTCTAGAGTCCCCTGTGCTCCCACGCACAACAGCCTAGGGGGGCCCGATCACCGCCCGGGCCACCGCAACGCATTTCACAGATCTGGCCGTAGAGATCTCATCAACAGGCCCACCACGCGACCTTCAGTCAGCAAGATCTCTGTCGGCACCGCCGGGCGGTCGCTACCCGACGCCAATCGTGAATTCGCTGCCGGCGTCGAGGAGAGCATCGAAGAGATACTGACCAAAGGACCGATCGCAGGCGATCAGGTAGGCCGATTGGCCGTCGGAATCATTCCGAATGATGTCGCACCCAACCTTGGCGACCGAGGCAGACACCACGGCGCCATCGGGCATCATCGCATCGCTCCAATCCACACTGCAGACCTTCTCCAACAGGGCCGGAGCGGCCGACCCCGCCAAACGGAAGAGTGCTCGGTCGTGGGTGTGATCGACCACCGATACATGACCACTCCGGTCAAGATCCTGGGCATGCGCCTCCGCGGCGCCGCCGGTACCAAGCAGGAGGAACTCATCGGGACGTTGGCCGGCGATCAGGACGTCACCCTCGATTCGGCTGGCGCCGAAAGTGACCCCAAGCTGAGCAGCGGCAGCCGTTTCCGCACCGGCCCGAACAAGCAGTTTGCTGGTTGAAGACAAGTCCCGCAGCGCAAGCATTGCCCCTTCGGCTCCCGTCGAGTACTGCCTGACAATGGGACTCTCGAAGACTGGAACGTCAGACGGTGGTGGTTCAGACGGCGGTTGTTCAGACACGGAGCCGGGCTCCCTCGGGGTCGTAGTGGGCGTGATGTTCCATCACCTTGGCGGTTATTCGGCGCCCGTCGGTCATAACGATGGTCAACTCTGTTCCGGCTGCGGCGGCTTCGGGTAGCACCTGAGCGAGGCACACTGAACGGCTCAATGTGGGCGACATTCGGGACGAGGTGATTCGTCCAAGGATCTCGTTGGTCCCCTGCCGGACTATTTGGCTGGCTTCGCGAGGCACCTCGGTGGGATCTGTGGTCTGGATTCCGACCACGAGGGGTAAGGGCTCACTGATGGCCCAGCCCAACTCGGCTTTTCCGGCAAAGTCTTCCTTGTCCAGGCGGATGAGCCCATTCATTTTGAGCGATGGTGCTTTGGTGAGCCCGTCGGTGTCCTGCCCGACGATGAGATGGCCTTTCTCCAGGCGCATTACTCGCTGCGCCTCCAATCCGAATGGCCGCACGCCGAGGTCCCGGCCGGCCTCCACGATCGCTTTCCAGACGTGGAGCCCGAAGCCGGAAGGTACATGGACTTCATAGGAGAGCTCGCCCGTAAAGCCGATCCGCCACATGATGCAGTTAGCGATTCCAGCGACGGTCCCAGTACGGAGCTGCATGTAGCCGAATGCTTCGGGGTCAAGGTCAATGTCTTCGACCAGGCGGCTCACCAACTCGCGGGATTTCGGGCCAGCCACGTTAATGCTGGTGAATCCAGTGGTGACCGGCGTGATGTGCACTCGCCATTCAGGGTGTTCTGTCTGGAGCCAGTTTTCGGCCCACTCCCAAACCGTCGCCGCACCGGAGCTGGTGGTTGTCATTAGATAGTGCTGATCTCCCAGGCGGCCCGTCACGCCGTCGTCCAGCACCACGCCGTCCTCTGCACACATCATCCCGTACCGGACCGACCCCACCGTCAGTTGGTTCCATGCATTCGTGTAGAGGTGGTTCAGAAGTTTCGGAACATCCCGGCCCTGCAAATCCAGCTTTCCCAGCGGTGAGACGTCGATTATCCCGACGTTTTCCCGGGTGTTACGGACCTCGGCGGCGGGGTCCCCGTAGTGGTCGGGACGCACCCAGGCTCCTGCGAGGATGGTGGTCACGCCGTTCGCCTCATGCCAAGGCTGGATCGACGAGACCCGAACCGGTTCGAAAATTCGGCCGGCCAGCGCGCCGAGGGTGATCGGCGCATACGGCGGGCGCCAGACAGTCGTGCCCACCTGCTCGATCGTCTCGCCCCTGGCCTCGGCCAGAACAGCCACGGTGTTGACCGTTTCGAGCTTCCCCTGCGAAGGACCCATGGTCGCAGTGGTGTATCGCTTCAACAGCTCGACGGAGTCGTAACCCTCCCCGGCCGCAGCGACGAGATCCTTCGAACTGACGTCCTCGGAGAAATCGACGATGCCGTGGGTAGAGCTGCGGAAGAGAGCGGGGTGGGGGTCCCGAGGCAGCGCGGGACGGTCATCGGTTGGCCAGACGGGCTCGGGCCCTGCAACGGTCTGCGCCCGGGGGGTCCGCGATTGAATCCGATGTGTTACAACGCCAGCGCGCCCCGCCGCTAAAGCACCCGTCGCCCGGGCATGCCCGATTAGTTCGTCGTGGTTGCCGTCACCAACGATGCCGCCTGTTGCAAGCACGTTCTCGATCTGCGCCGTTGGAAAGAAGCGCGCCGAAGCCTCGTGATAGGAGGGGCGATCCCCGGCCATGTTCAGGAGCGATGTTGGGGCCGTCCAGCCCGTGGCCACAACCAGTAGATCGGCGTCGACGCTGGTTCCATCGCTCAGGCGGACCGACTGCAACGCCTTCGAGGATCCCTCAGCCGCGACAACCTTCTCACCTTTCCGTGCATCGACAACCTGCGCAACGTCGATTCCGACGCGCTGCAAATCCGCAATGGCGGCATCACCGTCGGCATTGGCCGACAGCACCACCGCTCGCTCGCCGGGTTTCACGGCGTACATGTTGATGAGTCGACGGACAGCACCGGAGAGCATGACCCCGGGCTTGTCATTGCCAGCAAAGACAAGAGGGCGTTCGATTAAACCGGGGGCGACGATCAGCACCTTGGCCCGCGCCTTGATCAACCGTTCCACAGGGTCACCGGGCTCCCGCCCGCGTTGGACGATGGCAGTCCAGTTGTCCTCATATCTTCCCGTGACGGTGGAGTCGGTCAGAACTTCGACGCCGGCGGCATGGACCTCGGCCACCAGCTCTGCAGCCAATGCTCGGTCGGTCCCATCTCCCCAAAGCAGGTGACCCCCCAGTGCATGCCCGTGCTCCACGAGGATGACCCTGGACCCGGCCCGGGCCGCCGCGGCGGCGGCGGCCATGCCGGCGGGACCACCCCCAGCGACGACCACGTCGGGGTGGGCATATCGCTTGTCGTGATAGCCATGTGGAGTGTCCAGGTCAACCGTTCCGCCGGGAGCAAAGGTGGCGAGGATTTTTCCATACGTCGGCCACAGGGCCTGGGGCCTGATGAACGTCTTGTAGTAGAAGCCGGCGCTCAAGAAGCGACCCACCAGTCCGTTCGCAGCCTTAATGTCGTAGTCCAGTGACGGCCAGACGTTCTGCGGACCTACGTCCAAGCCTTCCTCCACCAATCGATGGCCGGAACGCACATTGGGTTCATCACCCACCTGAACCAAGCCATTGGGATCCCAGTAGTCCGCGGTCATGTAACTGCGGGGGCGGTGATACTTCATCGACCGCGAGACGATCCGGCGGTCGTTGGCCAGGAGTGCTGATGCGATTGTGTCGCCCGTAAATGCGCTGAGGGATCGGCCGTTCCATTTGAATCGAATCGGCAGCAAACGATCGATTACTTCGCCCGGTTGGGGTGGCAGTCGCTGGCTCATGCTCGACCCCCGACCTTGTTCCCCGGCATTGGGGGATTCCGGAACTCATTGGTGGCAGTGTTTCGCTCAAGCGTGAAATAGCGACGGCAGCCGGCTCGGCAGTACCAAGTTTCTGCCAACCAACCCGCCGGATTGTCCTGCAAATATAGATAGCTCCGCCACACCTCTGGCGCAGCGGTGTTGGGATCCGGGCGGGCGCGGGATTCGCCGACGTAGCGAAGGTCGGAATGGTTGCGGGGCCCACAGTGGGGGCAGGGCACGAGGAGCATGGGTCAGGTCTTTCTGATCAGATCTCTGGTGGACTCAGTGGCCGACGGCCGCCGCACCCTTTTCGCCCACCAGTTGACCGGAGGCGAAACGGGAAAGTTTGAAGGCTTCGATGAGCTTTGGTGTCTGCTGCGTGGCGACGCATTCGGCCATCTGCTCACCGCTGACGGGGCCGGCCTTAAAGCCATAGGTCCCCCACCCAACGTCGCAAAGGAAACCCTCTACAGGGGTGAAGCCCATCACCGGCGAGTAGTCCGGCGTCATATCGCAAAGGCCAGCCCACTGACGAAGGAGTCGCATTTTGGAAATTCCGGGCATGAGCTCAAGCACGTGGCCGGCCAGTTCCTCGGTGAACTCCAGCGAGCCGCGCATGGAGTAGTTGTTGAACGGATCCACCGAGGCGCCGAACACCAACTCACCCCGATCGGTCTGGCTGACGTATACATGCAGTGATCCCGAGACCACCACAGTGGGAAGGAAGACTTTGACAGGTTCAGTCACGGCTGCCTGCAGGGGCCTGGTGGAAATCGGCAGCTTCACGCCCGCCATATCGGAGATCAGGGTGGCCCAGCCCGCAGTGCAGTTCACCACTACCGGGGCGGAAACGTCGCCTTTGGTGGTCCGCACGCCAGTGACCTTCCCACCTGGCCCCTTGCCCCCGGGTCCCGAACCGCCCTCAATCAGAATGTCCAGCACCTCGGTCTTCTGATGCATCTCTACGCCTCGGTGGTCAGCACCACGCGCATAGGCCCAGACGACGGCATCGTGGCGGATCGTGCCACCGGGCGGGTGGTACAGAGCGCCCTGGATCGGATAGCGGGGTTCATCGGAGACGTCGAGGCTTGGTGCCAGCTTCTTCACTTGGGTTGGGGTGATGACGCTCGAATTGATGCCCTGGAGTTTGTTGACCTCGGCTCGCCAGTGCATCGTGCGCAACGCGCTGTCGGTATGGGCCAGCGTCATGTGGCCCCGCTCGGAGAACATGACGTTCATGTTGAGATCAACCGACATCGACTTGTAGAGCGTCAACGAGCGGTCATAAAACGCAACCCCCTCGGGGGTCAGGTAGTTGGATCGTACGATGGCGGTGTTGCGGCCCGACCCACCGCTGCCGAGGTAGGCCTTGTCCAGAACGGCCACGTTCGTGATGCCGTGGTTGGTGGCCAGATAGTAAGCCGTGGCGAGACCATGGACCCCCCCGCCAATGATCACGACGTCGTAGGAGCCCTTAAGCGGAACGTCCCGCCAAACGCGGGGCCAAGCGTTACCCCGCAACCCCTTCCTGATCAACCCGACGCCGGAATAGCGGGGTGGATTCGAACGACCAAGAAGACCCACCGCCGGATCATAGGAGCGTTGTCGTCGAGGGAAAAGCAGAAGCGTCAATTCCAACACTCCGGATTCTGCAGGCGCCTCTCGCCACAACGGCAATGCCACACCATTTCACGCGGCTGAAACATCGAAGTTCCTGTGATCGTGGCCGCTTTCCGCTACACAAGACGACGTGGATGGTCTCTGGGCAACGTATTCGTCGACGACGTTCGATGAGCTGATCGATGCTGAGGGAAATCCGCGTCCGGGCTGCGAAGACGTCTACCAGCGTTTGGAGAAACTGGGACCGGCCATGATGGAACGCCAAGGCGCGGCCGAGGCCGAGATCCGCTCCATGGGTATTACCTTCACGCTGTATTCCGAGGGTTCGAGCATCGACCGGGCCTGGCCGATCGACGTCGTTCCCCGCATTATCACCTCGACGGAGTGGAACGACATCTCGGCGGGACTCAAGCAGCGCTTACGAGCGCTCAACATGTTTATTGACGACATCTACAACGACCAGAACGTCATCAAGGACGGAGTTTTGCCAGCCCAATGGCTGGCCAATTCAGTGAACTTTCGATCCGAGTGTGTCGGTGTGTCGCCAAAGGGTGGTGTCTGGGCGCATATCAGTGGTTCGGATCTGGTGCGGGACGCGAACGGCCAGATGATGGTGTTGGAGGACAACCTGCGGGTTCCCTCCGGTGTTTCCTACATGCTGGAAAACCGGCAAATCTCCAAACGGGTTTTCGCCGACCTGTTCCGGGATCTCGACATCCAGCCGCTGGATGACTACACCGACCAACTGGGTTTGATGCTCCGGAACCTCTCACCCCGACAGGACACCGAGCCGGTAATCGCACTCCTTACTCCCGGCATTTTTAACTCGGCGTTTTACGAGCACGGAATGCTGGCAACCCAGATCGGTGCCCACCTTGTAGAAGGCTCGGACCTCGTGGTGGTGGATGACATTGTTTATATGAAGACCGTGCGTGGCCTTGTTCGGGTAGATGTCATTTACCGGAGAGTGGATGACCTCTTCCTCGATCCTGATGTTTTCCTGCCGGACTCGAGGCTTGGAGCCGCCGGATTGATGTCCGCTTGGCGAGCCGGGAACGTGGCGCTGGCCAATGCCCCAGGTGCCGGAGTAGCCGACGACAAGGTCCTCTATTCCTTTGTACCGGAATTCATCCGCTACTACCTGAACGAAGAACCCACTCTGGCGAATGTGGAAACTTGGCGCTGCATGGAACCCGAGCATCGGGACTACGTGCTGGCCAATCTCGACACGCTGGTATGCAAGCCCGCCAATGAATCCGGCGGCAAGGGCGTCACGATCGGCAGTAAGGCGAGCGAGGCCGAACTGGCCAATCTCCGAACCGAAATCGAGAACGACCCCCGCAATTGGATCGCCCAACCTATTTTGGGTCTGTCGACCGCCCCCACCCTATGTGACGGCGTTCTGGCACCTCGCCACGTGGACCTGCGGCCCTTTGTTCTCTCCAGTGACAATCCCTTCGTTACCGTCGGTGGACTCACCCGGGTGGCCCTTCGGGAAGGGTCCCTCATCGTGAACAGCTCCCAGGGGGGCGGCAGCAAAGACACATGGATCGTGGACCCGGCCGGAGTTCCCGCCGCGCAGATCCAGACTCAAACCCGTCAGGCCCAGACACAGGACCAGTCATCCTCCCAGGGCCAGGCATCCTCCCAGGACCAAGCGCAGACACAGGACCAGTCATCCTCCCAGGACCAAGCGCAGACACAGGACCAGTCAACCTCCCAGGGCCATGACACCTGATGGCAACCGCACTCCAGAAATTACCGTTCAAACCTGCCGCTCCGATCCTGCTATCCCGAGTAGCGGAATCGGCCTACTGGGCCGGACGCTATCTGGAGCGGGCCGAAGGAATGGCCCGGTTGATCAAGGCACATTCGGAGTTGGTCATCGATCTCCCCCGAGCCGGAGGCCTGGGTTGGGAGCCACTTCTAGCGGTTATCGGGACCGAAAGCGGCCCGACCTTGGACCTTCACAGCGAGGAGGCGGTCGTCAACCATCTGGCCCACAATCGGGAGAACCCCGGGTCCATCCATGCGGCGATTGAGGGCGTCCACTACAACCTGCGGGTTACGCGCTCGGTCATGCCGATCGAAGCGGCCGAACTGATAATCGAATTGCACAAGGTCGCGACCGATGCGGGCCAGCCAGCCAACGATCGGGTGACGCGACGACCCTGGCTCACAACAATCACGAGAAACTGCCAAACGCTCTCGGCGATCCTCAATGACACGATGACCCACGATGATGCGTTCTCGTTTTTCACGATCGGACGACTCTTGGAACGCGCTGATCTCGCCACGCGGGTGCTCGATATCCACGCGGGTGTCCTTACGGGCCGACCGACCGATGCGCTGGCCCCCTACTCCGGCATCTGCTGGGCGTCGACACTCCGTTCGGTCAGCATGCTGCAAGCGTTCCGCCGAAGCGGCACCGGGACGTCGCCAACAGCCACGCTAGATTTCCTACTCCGAGACACCAACTGTCCCCGCACCGTCCGCTCCTGCCTGATCGAAGCATGCCGCCACATCGAGCAGCTGCCCGGCAACGACGCCTGCATAGCAGCGTGTGAAGACGTCGGTCTGATCCTCACCGAAGCAGACGTCGAAGCGCTTGCCACTGGAGATCTGCACCGTTTTGCCGATGAGCTCCAGGTAGCGATCAGCGGAATCCACGTCCAAATCCAGGAGACGTGGTTCCGACCGCACGAACCGCAATTGGCTAACTGCATTCGTGACACAGGCCCGAACTGCAGCTCCAAGAACCGCTCAAATCTGGCCGCTTGCTAGCTGCGTAAGGAGGCATCGTCCTTGGCCAGAATCGAGAATGCAACTTTCTTTGTG
>RCMY010004634.1_pt1 | contig 11835 bp, 12 predicted proteins | sample 2041341 | NCBI WGS metagenome assembly RCMY01 (sample SAMN09708234, study PRJNA481090) | Marine sediment metagenome, whole genome shotgun sequencing project.
GTTCTTCGGAGGTTTGTGGCGTAATCAAGAAAACATTGATCAAACCGTATTTTTCGAAAGTTTCTTGATATTCCTCATGATAAACATCGACCGGTAGGTCGGGAATGATGAGTCCGTCTATACCGATTTCCTGACATTTTTTGCAAAAGGACTCAATGCCAAATTGAAGCATAGGGTTAAAGTACCCCATGATAATCAGCGGAATCGAAACGGAGTCCCGAATATCTTTCAATTGTTCAAAAAGGATTTCTGTCGTCATTCCGTTTTTTAGCGCTGCCGTCGAGCTTGCTTGTATGGTAGGGCCATCGGCTAGGGGGTCACTAAAGGGAAGACCTATCTCGATCATATCGACACCGTTTTTTTCAAGGTCTTGAATGATTTTAGAGGTATCGTTCAAGGCGGGATAACCTGCTGTAAAGTAGATAGAGAGTAGTTTGCCTTTGGAGGCCATTTTATGGATAATGCGATTCATGCGATTGTGTTTTTATTTTGCAAGACCTGCAAGGTATAGTCTGAGGCAAATGCGGCTTCTTGTAGGTCTAAGTTGAATGTTTGCTCATAAACTTGCCAGATTCGCGAGGTTTTCTTGTGCCATGCTTGAACCATGCAGGTGGCTAATCAGTCTTTGTAGATGGGTTACCTTTTAAAGTTTAAAATGTTCAATGTAAGTAACCAAGTCCTTATCCCCTCGTCCAGATAGGTTGACCACTACAACATCGTTTTCGTTAAATTTTCTATGATTGAAAATTGCAAAGGCATGCGAGGTTTCAATGGCAGGAATGATACCTTCCAACTGTGCCATCTCCAATCCAGCGGTCATGGCTTCGTCGTCGGTGATGGAAATAAATTCTCCACGTCCAGACTTGAAAAGATGGGCATGCATGGGGCCGACCCCGGGATAATCGAGTCCTGCGGAAATGGAATAGGGTTCGGTTATTTGTCCGTCTGTCGTTTGCATCAACAAAGTTTTACTGCCATGTATGATACCCACTTTGCCAAGAGCCGAGGTAGCGGCACTTTCCCCTGAATTCACTCCTTTCCCCGCTGCCTCCACCGCGATGATGCCTACATCGGGATTATCGAGATAATGGTAATAGGCCCCTGCGGCATTGCTGCCCCCGCCCACACAGGCAACCACATAATCGGGGTTCTCACGCCCCTCTTTTTCCATCAACTGCCATTTAATTTCCTCGGATATAACGGACTGAAACCGCGCCACCATATCAGGGTAGGGGTGAGGCCCTACGACCGAGCCTATAATGTAATGCGTATCCACTGGATTATTAATCCAATCGCGAATGGCCTCGTTTGTGGCATCTTTTAAGGTACGGCTACCCGAAAGTGCAGGCCGGACTTCCGCACCCAGCATTTTCATTCGTGCCACATTCGGGGCCTGACGAGCGATATCTATTTCCCCCATATAAACGATACATTCGATACCCATCAATGCGCATACAGTAGCGGTGGCGACCCCGTGTTGCCCCGCACCGGTCTCGGCGATAATCCGGTTTTTGCCCAGTTTCTGTGCCATTAAGATTTGGCCGATAGTGTTGTTTACTTTGTGCGCGCCGGTATGACAGAGATCTTCTCGCTTAAGATAAATTTTAGTTCCATATTTTTCGGACAGCCGTTTGGCGAAATAGAGTGGGGTAGGGCGGCCAACATAATCTTTCAACAACTGTTCGAACTCCTTTTTAAAAGAAGGTTCTTCCATAATGCGGATGTAATTCTGGCGTAGCTCCTCACAGTTGGGGTAGAGCATTTCTGGAATGTAAGCGCCGCCGAATTCGCCGTAGTAGCCTTTTTTGTCTGCTTGATATGTCATTTTTTTATTTTTTAGTCAACTTGTGTTTGCCTAGGCAGGGAGCTCGAGTTATTTCTATTCAAAACGCTAATCACCAATCGTTTTACGGTTTCCATTTCTTCCGGTTTGCTGGAAGCGATAAAAAGAGTCAAACTGGCTAGCGTGTCGTTGCTTATTATGGGCTGTTCATGGCTATTAAAAAGCATGTTATTTTGCTGTAAGAATTTCAAAAAACAAGCTGCTGCAATTCGTTTATTGCCATCTACAAACGAATGGTTTTTTACTATCAAATACAAAAGCATTGTAGCTTTTTCTTCTAATGTCGGGTAAAAATCATCTTTTCCAAACCCCTTTGCTATTTGGGCTACGGAACTTTGAAAACTTTTGTCTTTTTCTTTGCCAAACACATCTGAATCAAATTCAGATAGCATTTGATTGATGAGTTTTTGATAATCATCTAAACTTGGGTAATCTGCTTCTCTTACAGTTAAACCTTTAGCGTCTAATTGTTCGTGGTCGTAATCATCCAACAAGCTCAAACCTTTAGCAAATACAGCTAGCCATTCATTATCCGCCGTTTTTTCTTCAATGGCTCTACTTAAAATCTGAATACCATTTTTTAATATTTGTACTTCTTGTTCTTTTTGGGCTAAACGGTTTTCGTTGATGGTATATCCTTTAACTAAATATTCCTTTAAAATACTATTTGCCCAAATTCGAAATTGTGTTCCTTTTTGTGATTTAACCCTATAACCTACAGATATTATTACATCTAGATTATAATGTTCTGTTTGATAAGTTTTACCATCTAAAGCAGTTGTCGCAAATTTTGCGACAACTGCTTTTTTACTTAACTCCCCTTCTTTGAAGACATTATTTATGTGCTTACCAATGGTTTTAATATCTCTATCAAATAGAGAGGAAAGTTGATTACGGTTTAGCCAAACTGTGTCTCGCTCAAAATACACGATAATTTGAGTAACACCATCTTTGGCTTGATAGATTTCAATTTGATTTTCCTTATTCATTTTATTTATTGAACTGCCGCATATTTTTCAGACACGCGTTTGGCAAAATAGAGTCGGGTAGGGCGGCCGAAACAATCTTTTAATCACTGACATGGCGAAAAGTACTTGACAGAATGGTCTTTATATAAATTGGACCAATCAAGTAATTCCAACGCTACATTTGGTTTTGGAAAGATTCCTAATCCATTATTTTCTGAATCACCAATCCATAAATAATTGTCACTCCATTCTTGATAAACTATGTCATTTGTTCGTGAAGGGTCTTCACACCCTTGGATTATGTAGATATCCGCATTGAAATAGGAAATGCGTTCCAATTTCTTCATTAACGCTCCATTGCAATTCCAAGTAACAATTTTCATAGATAATAAACGATAAAATAGGAATATCATCAACAATAGTATCCCTCTTACAATTGTAATGTTTCTTTAAACTTCTTCAATTTCCCAACATCCTTTAACCCCGGCTCTATTTCAAACCGACTATTAATATCAATAGCATAGCAGTATTTTGATTCCGCCCGTTGTCTAAATTCTTTGATAACTTCCGAATTCTCCAATCCAATACCCCCACTCAAAAAATAGGGTTTGGTCGAAGGATAATTTTTAAGTGCGCTCCAATCAAAAGCATAGCCGTTTCCGCCGGGGAGTTTGCCTTTGGTGTCAAAGAGGTAATAATCGCAAACTTCTTCGAAGGGTTTTAGGAGGCTGAAATCGAAATCGTCTTTTATCGAAAAAACTTTGATGATTTTGAGAATTGTTTCCATGTGGGTGGTTTCGACTGCGCTCGCCCTGACACGAAGTGTCTTTGACCTAACCCGAAGTCCATTACAAAACTCGGGACTTTCATTCCCATGCAACTGTACCGCCTGTAAATCGTATTTTTCTACTTTCTCTAAAACTTCATCAATCGAAGCATCCACAAAAACGCCCACTTTTTGAATACCATCGGGTAGTTCTGGAATCTCGGCATCAAAAAATCTACTGGAAGGTTCCCAGAATATAAAGCCTAGGTAATCTGGCTGCAAAGCTGCTACCTCCGCCGTATTCAATTTCATGCCGCAGATTTTTAGTTTCATCAATATGTTTTTATACTTCTCAGATTTACCTCCAATATTACCGATTTCTTTGTAAGTGACGGAGGTTCCCGTATTTGACCATAAATCGGACAGATCTTCTTTTTAGCTTAAATTATCAATAAATTCCTTCGCTGCAATCCCTGGATTATCCGTACGCATAAAATTCTCTCCAATTAAAAATCCTTGGTACCCATAAGGCTTCAAACCATGAATTGCATCGATAGTGCTGATACCACTTTCCGATACTTTTATAAAATCATCGGGAATCAGTTTTGAGAGGATTTTACTGGTATTCAAATTGACTCCGAAGGTTTTGAGATTGCGGTTGTTGACGCCTAGCATATCTAGGCTGGGCATTATGGATTTATGCAGTTCTTCTTCATTGTGTACTTCGAGTAGCACATCAAGATGCAAGCTTTTTGCCAGTTCGGAAAAACGTTTGATTTCTTCTTTGTTCAAAATTGCGGCAATCAAAAGGATGACATCGGCACCATGGGCTTTGGCCTCTAGAATCTGATATTCGTCGATGATGAATTCTTTTCGTAACAACGGCATTTGAACGGCCGCTCGCGCCAATACTAAATCATCTAAAGAACCTCCAAAGTATTTTCCGTCCGTTAAAACGGACATGCCGCATACGCCGGCATTCTCATAGTCTTTGGCCACGTCTTGTACGTTTAGGCTTTGGTTGATTACCGATTTCGAAGGTGACCGTCTTTTGTGTTCGGCGATAATTCCCGTCTTACTTTTACGGAGCGCATCGGCCAAAGAGACGGTCTGGCGCTCGAACAGCACCGATTTTTCCAATTGCGAAACCGGTATCAGCCCTTTTTTTAGGTCGACTTCTTTGCGTTTATCGCTTACTATCTTGTCTAAAATGTTCATTCTTCTTTCGTTAGTCCGAGCTTCCCACAAAGACGAAGAACCGAAGGAATCTGTTGTATTCGACCCAATATTCCCATCAAAGGGCTTTCGCTCGCGTCCGGTTTTTATGATTCTCGTGATCCGTTCCTCTTGCTCAGGAGGCCTTATTCAAATCCTGTAATTTCTTCAATATTTGCAATCCGTTGCCACTCGTAAAGAAATCTGGTGAATTATACCGCAAACTTCCATCAATGATATTTCGCTCGCATCCATTTTTTTATGATTCTCGTGGCCCGCTCCTTTTGGTCAGGAATCTTTACTCAAATCCTGCAATTTCTTCAGTGCTTGCAATCCCCTGCCACTCGTAAGCGATTCCATCGCTTGTTCGAAGCCTTCTTTAATGCCGAGATTTTTGACCGTTGCAATCGCGACACCGGCATTGGCGCAGACTACGTTGTTCTGGGCTTTGGTGCCTTGACCGTGTAGCACGTTCAAGAATATTTTGGCCGAAGCTTCAATGCTATCCCCTCCGGTAATCTCTGACCGTTTGATGGCTTTCACTCCGAAGTCCTCTGGTTTTAGCATGCTTTCGGAATGGTTTGAAATGGTTTTGGTGTTTCCGGTCAAGGAGATTTCGTCGTAACCATCGAGGGCGTGCAATACGGTGAATTTTTTATTGGTATTCTGATAGAGATATCCATACATGCGGGCCAATTCGAGGTTGAAAACGCCAACCATTTGATTTTTTGGAAAGGCCGGGTTGACCATCGGTCCCAACATATTGAAAAAGGTCTTTACCGCCAGATCTCGGCGTATAGGTGCCACGTTCTTCATTGCGGGATGAAACAGGGGCGCATGTAACACGCAGATACCTGCTTTATCAATGGATCTTTCCAAAAAGTCCTTTTCGCTGCTGAACTTGATGCCGAGGAATTCCATAACGTTACTACTTCCACATTTGCTGGAAACCCCGTAGTTACCGTGTTTGGTGACTTTCACTCCGGCCCCGGCGGTCACGAACGACGCTAAAGTCGAAATATTAAAAGTGTCCTTTCCATCACCGCCTGTACCGCAGAGATCGATGGGGTCGTACTCTGAAAGATCCACCGCCAAACAAAGTTCCAACAATGCATCACGGAAGCCTTCGAGTTCTTCGATGGTGATGCTACGCATCATATATACGGTGACAAAAGCCGCAATCTGACTTGTATTGTAGTCGCCTTTGGCCATATTGATCAGTATTTTCTTGGCATCCGCTTTGGAGAGGATGTCGTGGTTGATCAGTTTGTTCAGTGTTTCTTTCATTGATAAATATGTTTTGTCATTGCATAGACAGGTGTCCTTCTCTTTTTTCGTTCTTGCATTCCGACTAACCTTGGCAAAAACCCCGACGGGAATCTTTTCTATTCAATCGGATGGTTTATCTTGTTCAATCGGACAGTTCAATTGTGCGATTTTTGCCTACCCTATAGTAACTCAAATTGAAGGGTAGGAATGAAAAACAATTAGGTATTGATCCAATTCTCTAGTATCTTCTTACCATCCGGCGTCAACACAGACTCCGGGTGAAACTGCACGGCACAGACGTCGTATTCTTTGTGGCGAAGGGACATCACCTGTCCGTTTTCATCGACCGAAGTTGCCTCTAAGACTTCCGGCAAATCAGGATTCACGACCCATGAGTGGTATCTACCTACTTCGATTTCCTTTGGCAAACCCGCAAAAATAGGATCTTGCTTTATAATCCGTATTTGAGTGGCGACACCGTGGTGTACTTCATCTAAATTAATGAGGGTTCCACCGAACACTTCGCCGATGGCCTGTTGTCCGAGGCATACCCCAAGAATACTTTTGGTGGGGGCATATTTAGCAATGATTTCCTTTAACAAGCCAGCTTCATCCGGAATTCCCGGTCCGGGGGAAAGTAAGATCTTATCGAAGGCATCGACCTCTTCAAGGGTCAATCGGTCGTTACGCTTTACGGTCACCGTACAGCCAAGGTCTTCAAGATAGTGTACGAGATTGTAGGTGAAACTATCGTAGTTATCGATGACAAGCACAGCCCCAGCCTCTCCTTGGCGCCCATCGGAAGGGATGTTGGCTTTATCGTGTAAATTTTTATCCTTTTGCATTTTCTTGTTTACTGATCGTTATAATTCCCTTTCAGGGATAGAGCTCTTGCTCTTTTGAACGGTTTTAGTATTCATTTCTTATTGTAATCATTAAAAGTTTCCGCTATGAGGTTAGAATGCTGTAGGTCTTAATCTTTGTTCCGAAATTATCAAAGCTTTGTTCATTGCGCAGTATCAGGTTAGGACGCTGTGGGTCTTATATCCCCTCCGCAATCTCCAAAGCCTTGGTCAACGCACCCAGTTTGTTATAGGTTTCCTCTAGTTCATCGGCCGGATCTGAGGCGGCTACTATCCCCGCGCCTGCTTGATAGTGCAGTTGATGGTTTTTGCTCAGAAAGGTTCGGATCATGATGGCGTGATTGAAATTGCCATCAAAATCCATAAAACCGATGGCGCCGCCGTAATATCCACGGCCTGTTTTTTCGTATTGTTCGATCAACTGCATGGCCCTGTGCTTCGGGGCGCCGCTCAATGTTCCGGCGGGAAAGGTGTCCCCGACCACTTTAAGGGTAGGAATATCCTTTTTTATTTGTCCCGTTACTTTGGATACGAGATGGATAACGTGCGAAAAGAACTGTACTTCACGGTAATTGGTGACCTCGACCATACTGCCGTTGCGGCTGAGATCGTTTCGGGCAAGATCGACGAGCATCACGTGCTCGCTGTTTTCCTTATCGTCTTCGGTCAGCTGTTTCGCCAATATCGCATCCTTTTCATCGTTGCCGGTTCGTTTAAAGGTGCCGGCGATGGGGTGTATTTCGGCTACTCCATCCTTTACGACTAATTGGGCTTCCGGGGAACTTCCGAAGATTTTAAAATCCCCATAATCAAAATAAAACAGATAAGGCGAGGGATTTACAGAGCGTAGCGCACGATATACGTTGAACTCATCCCCCTTAAAATCCTGAGAAAACCGGCGCGAAAGTACCAATTGAAACACATCACCGCGCTGACAATGTTTTTTGGCAAGACGTACATGGTCTTTGTATTCTTCATCTTTCAGATTGGAAGTGGACTCGCCATCCATAGAAAAATTGTAGGAAGCGAAATTGCGGATGTTCAGAATGCGTTCGATTTCGACGGTATTTTCATCCTCCTCGAAACAATGTGCAAAAATATAGGCCTCGTTCTTGAAATGGTCGATGGCGATTACATTTTTATAGACGGCGTAGTATATGTCGGGAATAGCAATGCTGCCTTCCTTTTTCTTCAGTTTCAAATCCTCAAAATAGCGTACTGCATCGTAGGCCATATACCCAAATAGGCCGTTGACGATAAATTTGAAATCCTTGTTTTCCGTCTCGAATCTTTGGCTGAATGCGTCGATAATCGCTACGATATCGGTGTCCGTCTCGATAGTAATTTCTTCGGATGTACCATCGGGAAACTGTTGCATGATAGTTTCATTCTCGACCTTGATCGAAGCGATAGGATTACAGCAGATATAGGAAAAGCTGTTGTCGTTGGCATGGTAATCGCTACTTTCCAAAAGGATGCTATTGGGAAAGCGATCTCGGATTTTCAAGTAAACACTTACGGGTGTAATGGTGTCCGCGAGAATGCGTTTGTAGGTGGTCTTAAGTTTGTACTTCATTTCGATTTCGTTGTAAAGATTTCCGCCGGAGCTTACACTGAGCCTTTGGACTACGCTCAAGATAAACTATAACGAAATGCGGAATTGAAAACTAGTTAAATTAAAAAGGCCTGTCGTGATGACAGGCCCTATATAGTTATACTACAATGATGCTCAGCTCACGATGCCTATCGAAAGTTGTTCCACCACCAAGTTTGTATGCTAGTATTGTAAATCATTGCTCAAATATAGAAATCATTTTTAAAATGACAAGCCAATGACGGAAAAAAATGTAGGGGACCGAAAATTTTCAATCCCCTACATACTAATAAATGTATTCAAATACTAGAATTCCAAGTCGACGACCAAATCAAACTCGTCGTAAATCGTCTTATCGCCTAGATTCTCGAAAAAGTTGCCAGAACCGTACTTGATATCATAATTGGTTCTATCGACTTTAACGGTTGCCGTGGCCTTGCTTCCATAAACGGAAACATCAAAAACGACCGGTTTGGTGATGTCCTTAATAGTAAGATCTCCGGTAACTTCGTAAGAATTCTTTCCGGTCGATTTTACATTGGTAAAGACCAATTTTGAGGTCGCATGCTTCTCGGTATGGAAAAAATCGTCAGAATTCAGGTGTCCTTCCAACTTTCCTTTGTTTTCTGGATCGTCATCAAGATCTGTTGAGACCAAGGTGGACATATCGACCGTGAATTCGCCACCCGTAAGTTTTTCACCGTCGAACATCAACGACCCTTGCTCCAATTCAAGGGTTCCCGTGTGAGAGCCGGTTACTTTATAGGCTTTCCAAGTCACCGTACTTGCGTCGGTCTTTACTTCTTTCATTTCGTCGGCGACGGGTTCGGTGGCGGTGGTTACGCCAAAGACCAATGCCATTGCTAAACTAAATACTCCTTTTTTCATAATAGATAATCTTTTGTGGTTCCCGTGACAAGGCGGGAAATTGTTACTGATTGTTTGTCATTTCCGTTCAACCGGAAACCTGGGTTAATAATTAGTACTGCTATTTAAAATTTATCGAACAAAACGTTCAGTTGTTCCAATTCTTTATGGGACAGGTTTTTGAGAATTTTATCTTCGGCCTCCTTCATGGCCTTGTCCATTTTCTCCAAGTGTCCAATACCATCCTTCGTTATGGTAATTTCGATTTTCCTTCGATTTGAAGGGCATGTACGGCGACTTACGTAATCTTTCAGAAGCAATTTATCGACTAACCGGGTCGTATTGCTCATTTTGGTTACCATGCGCTCGTTCAAGGTCGAAAGATTGGCGGGTTTACCATTCTGTCCCCTTAAAATCCGTAATACATTGAACTGTTGCAATGATACCTCGTAGGGTTTAAGCGCGGTAGAGATGATATCGTGAATCTTATAATCCACCAACATAAAATGGATAATCGTTCTACTTTTTAGTGGAATTTTAGTATCCGTTTTAATTATTTTTTCTACATCCATGCGCTAACAACAATTGTATATACAAATGTAGTTTTCTTATTTGGGACTAAAAAACGTGCAACGCTAATTCTTTGTTAAGAATAAGAGGGATGTAATTTCCGGCAAAAATGTTATTTTTGGATGTTATAGAGATTTCTGCTTAAGCAGGAACGACAAAACTGAATTGATCTATGAATCTATCGCAGCAAGAATGGCAAGACCAACTAGAAAAGGATGATAACGCCTTTATTCTAGATGTACGCACACAAGAAGAAGTGGAGGAGGGCTATATACCCAATGCCACCAATATCGATTTTTATTTGGGACAGGATTTTCTAAATGAGGTCGAAAAGCTTGATAAGAGTAAAAATTACTATGTCTATTGCCGTAGTGGAAGCCGCAGTGGCCAGGCCTGTGCCATCATGAACAGTGTAGGTTTTAAGAACGCCTATAATTTGGAAGGCGGATTTATGAATTGGAAAGGTGATATCGTTGAAGAGTAGGCAGAATTAAACACCAAACACCCTTGAAAGAAGACCTGCTACATTTTATCTGGAAATACAAAAAGTTGCCCTTGGATAATCTGGTCGGCACAAACAACGAAGCGCTCAGTATTGTCGATACCGGCATACACAACCATTTGGCGGGCCCTGATTTTTTCAATGCCAAGGTGAACATCGGCGGACAGCTTTGGGCGGGCAATGTCGAAATACACCTGAAATCTTCAGATTGGTACGCGCACCATCATGAAAAAGATGCTAACTATAACAACGTAATCCTCCACGTGGTCTGGGATGACGATGCTTCGGTCTTTCGAAGTGATAATTCCGAAATTCCTACACTTGAGCTGAAAAACTATATCCCGCGAGGTATTCTGGACGCCTATCAAAAGCTGCTCGATAAAAATGGGGTTAAATTTATCAATTGCGAGAAAGATATCGCGAACGTTGATAGCTTTCTTCTCGACAATTGGTTGGAACGCTTGTACTTTGAACGGTTGGAACGGAAGTCCAAATGGGTTTTCGAGCTACTGGAAAGCTCCAAAAACGATTGGGAACAGGTGCTTTTTGCCATGTTGCTCAAGAATTTCGGCTTAAAAATAAATGGGACATCCTTTTTAAGCTTGGCAGAGACCTTGGATTTTTCGACGGTACGTAAACTTCAATCCGACACCTTGGCTCTGGAAAGTGTTTTCTATGGGATGTCACATTTATTGGATTCGGAAGAGATATTGGACGATTATTATATCCGACTGAAAAAGGAATACGCTTATTTGAAGAACAAGTTCAGTTTGGAAGAAGGAAGCGTACAAAAACCGGAATTCTTTAAACTGAGGCCCCCGAACTTCCCGACCATCCGGTTATCGCAGTTGGCGAATTTGTATGCGAACCGTCAAAACCTCTTTAGTAATGTAATCCATGCTTCCGATCTGGACGAAATCTATTCCCTGTTCCAAGTTACGGCAAGTGTGTACTGGAACGCCCATTTTACGTTCGGAAAAACATCCAAAAAAAGTATCAAAAGACTGACAAAAAGCTTTATCGACCTTTTAATCATCAATACGCTATTGCCCCTGAAATTCTGTTATGCACAATATCAGGGCATGGAGGCCAACGAAGAGATCACCCACATCATATCCCAAGTAAAAAAGGAAGAGAACAGTATTATCGCTAACTTTAAACATCACGGTATTTCAATCGGTAATGCCAAAGAAAGTCAGGCCGTCTTACAGTTATATAACGAATACTGCACCCAAAACAAATGCCTGCAATGTGCGGTGGGGAATAGTTTATTGCAGGAAAATAGTTAATTTTACGAAGACCGAAGACCGAAGACCGAAGACCGAAGACCGAAGACCGAAGACCGAAGACCGAAGACCGAAGACCGAAGACCGAAGAC
>RCMY010004635.1_pt1 | contig 11835 bp, 8 predicted proteins | sample 2041341 | NCBI WGS metagenome assembly RCMY01 (sample SAMN09708234, study PRJNA481090) | Marine sediment metagenome, whole genome shotgun sequencing project.
GGTCGTGAAGCCACCGAATCGGGAGTTCTCCCGATGTCTGGTTGACGCACGGTCTCTATGTTGATCTGTACGAGCGGAACCGCCGCTCCGGCAACGAAAGAGCAACCTCATGAAGCGCATCTGCACCACCGCGACCATCGCCCTCCTCGCCGTGTCCCTCGTGGCCTGCGGAGGAAGTGACGCAGACTCCGGCGACTCCGGCGACTCCGGCGGCTCCGGCGACTCCGGCGCAGCGTCGAGCGACACCCTGTCGCCCGAGGCCATCGCACCGTTCGGCGAAGGAGAAGTCGCTGAACTGCGCGCCATCATGGCGAGCTTCGGGGCACCCGTCGACGAGACCAAGTGCATGGCCGAGGCGCTCGCCGGCAACGTCGACAAGGTCAAGCTGAAGCAGATGCTCGACGCAGCCGAGACCGGCGACGCGGACGCCGACATCGACGTCGACACCGCCACGATGTTCAACGACGCCATCACGCAGTGCGGCCTGAACTGAGCCGAGCGATCAACCGGTCACGTTGTGCCTGGCACAACGTGACCGCTATCCGGCGAGGGCTGCGAGCAGACGGTCGAGTTCGGCGGGGTCGATGTCGACACCCTCGCCGTAGAGCTTGACCTTCGGCTCGGTGCCGCTCGGCCGGATCTGCAGGCGCGTGCCGCCGTCGAGCACGAGACGCACCAGGTTCGCCTCGGGGTACGACGACACCGACGCAACCGCGATGCCCCCGACTTCGGTGGGCGGGTCGTTCTCGATCTGCTTGACCCACTCGGCACCCTCGCTCGGCGGCATCCGTACCGACAGCTCGGCGGTCACGTAGTGGCCGTACTCTGCAGCGATTGCGTCGAGACGGTCCTGCACCGTCTGCCCGTCGACTGCTGCGACCGCGGCGATCTCGGCCATCAGGATCGCAGCAGTGATCCCGTCCTTGTCGAGCGGCCGATCGGTCACGAGGTAGCCGAGGGCCTGCTCGTAGCCGAACACGAAGCGCTGACCGATCGCAGCCCGTTCGGTCGCGATCCGGCCGATCCACTTGAAGCCGGTGAACGTCTCTTCGCTGTGGACTCCGTGCGTCGCGGCCATCCGGGAGAGCAGCGACGACGAGACGAGCGTCGTGATCACGAGGCGGTTGTCGCCCTCGGTGTGGCGCAAGATGTGATCGGCGAACAGCCAACCGATCTCGTCACCGCTCAGCTTGCGCCAGGTGGAGCCGTCGGCTCGCCCTCCGGCATCATCGGTTCGGGTGTCGGGAATCGCTGCGCCCAGCCGATCGGCATCCGGGTCGTTGGCCAACGCGATCACGGCACCGTTCGCCGCTGCGACCGCGAGCAACAGGTCCATTGCTCCCGGCTCCTCGGGGTTGGGGAACGAGACCGTCGGGAAAGTTCCATCCGGCTCCTGCTGCTCGGCGACCACGATGGGAGCATCGAGGCCCGCAGCCACGAACGCATCAGCGATCGTCTCACCGCCGACTCCGTGCATCGCCGTGTAGGCCACTCGGACACCTGGAACGTCGGGACACAGACGGACGCGCGGCGCGTCGGCGACGTACGCCTCGTTCCACGACGTGTCGAGCCACGAGATCAGCGGGTCGTCTTCCGCAGCGACGGCGATGTCGAGTGGGTCGAACTGCCCGATCCGCGCTGCGATCTCGGTGTCGACCGGCGTGACGATCTGCGACCCGGTCTCCAAGAAGACCTTGTACCCGTTGTCAGCCGGTGGGTTGTGCGACGCGGTCACGACGACACCCGCCGCAGCGTCGAGCCCGGTGATCGACCAGGCGAGCACGGGCGTCGGCTGCGTTCCCGGGTGCAGCATCGACTTGATGCCCATTGCTGCGAGCACACGGGCGGTGTCGATGGCGAACACGTCGCTCTTGCGACGGGCGTCGCGAGCGATGACCACACCGCGCTCCGCTGCGCCGTCCACGGTGTCGAGCAACCACTGACCGAGGCCCGCTGCAGCTTGGCGGACGACGAGCCGATTCATCCGCATCGGACCCGCAGCCACGGCCGCGCGCAATCCTGCGGTGCCGAACTGCAATCGACCGGCGAAGCGTTCGGCCAACTCCTCGGTGTCGCCGCGTTCAGCTTCGCCGATCAAGTCGTTCAGTTCGATACGAATGTCATCGTCCGGCTCGGCTGCAAGCCATTGCCGGGCGGTCGTGATCAACGTCGATTCAGGTTCCTGAGCCATCAGGTAACAGGGTACGCAAGTCGACCAGTGGCCGCGGACCCACGTGTGAAATGACTTCGGCAGCGGCGATCGAGCCGATCTCACCGCATTCGACGAGCGAGCGCCCCGAGGTCAGCCCGAACAGGAAGCCGGCAGCGAAGAGATCGCCCGCGCCGGTTGTGTCGAGCACACGCTCGACGGGGACCGCTGGCACTGCGATCTGTTCGTCCGGGGTGACGATGACACAGCCATCGGGACCCGTCGTGATCACCGCGAGTGCGCACTCCTCGCGAACCGCGTCGAGTGCGGCGTCGAGGTCGTCGACCTCGTACAGCGACAGGATCTCGTCGGTGTTGCCGAACAGGATGTCGACCCGTTCCTTGAGCAGGTCCCGGAAGTCGGCACGGTGCCGATCCACACAGAACGAGTCGGACAGCGTGAGCGACACGCGACGCCCGTTGGCGTGAGCGACATCGGCAGCATGCCGGAACGCGGCCTTTGCGTCGTCGCGATCGAACAGGTAGCCCTCCATGTAGAGCACCTCTCCGGCGGCGATCGCATCGAGGTCGAGGTCATCGACACACAGCGAACTCGACACCCCGAGGTAGGTGTTCATCGTGCGCTCGGCGTCGGGAGTCACGACGATGATGCACCGTCCCGTCGGCGTTCCATGGTCGACGCCGCCGCCCCTGAACGGCACACCGACGGCACGCATGTCGTGGCCGAAGACGTCGCCGAGGTCATCGTGGTTGACCTTGCCGATGTAACACGCGGATCCGCCGAGACTGGCGACACCGACCATCGTGTTCGCTGCGGAGCCGCCACTCATCTCGACCGCAGTACCGAGGGCGGCATAGAGCTCGACGGCCCGCTCGGTCTCGATCAGGGTCATGGCGCCCTTCGTGAGTTCGTTGACGCCGAGAAACTCGTCCGACGCGTGAGCGATCACGTCGACGAGCGCGTTGCCGATGCCGACGACGGCGAACTTTGCGGGGCCGCTGTCGGAAGTATCGAGCGGGGACGAATCGGGAGTCGTTGCAGACACGAGCGTGAACGCTAGCGCCAGTACGATCCGGGCATGGCAGCTCCCAGCGATGCAGCAACTCCCACCGTCGGTGAAATCGATCCGTTCCGGCTGCCGGCAGGCATCACTCCGACGCGGTACGACGTTCGCCTCACACCCTCACTCCACGATGCGACCTTCGCTGGTTCGGTGGCGATCCGGCTCGACGTCGAGGTTCCGACCGCCACCATCGTCCTCAACGCCGCCGAACTCGACGTGACGTCCTGCACCGTCAACGGCACCGCTGCCGACTTCACACTCGATGCCGAGACCGAGCGTCTCTTCGTGCACACACACGACGAGATCCCGGCCGGGTCGGGCACGCTCGTCGTCGAGTTCAGCGGCATCCTCAACGACAAGTTGCGCGGCTTCTACCGCAGCACCTATCACGACGTCGACGGGGTCGAGCAGGTCATCGCGACGACACAGATGCAGGCCACCGACTGTCGTCGCGCCTTCCCGTGTTGGGATGAACCCGAGTACAAGGCCGTGTTCGGGATCACGCTCGACATCGCCGACGGGCTGCAGGCGATCTCGAATGGGCCCGAGGTCGAGCGAACCGAAGCCGGCGGCCGCATCGTCATCCGGTTTGCCGACACGATGGTGATGAGCACCTACCTCGTCGCGTTCGTCGTCGGGCGGCTCGAGATGAGCGACGCGGTGGACGTCAACGGTTCGCCGATGCGGATCGTGCACGTGCCCGGCAAGGGCCACCTGACCGAGTTCGGCATGGACGTCGGCTCGTTCTGTCTCCGCTGGTTCGAGGAGTACTACGGCATTCCGTATCCCAGCGACAAGGTCGACCTGGCCGGGCTTCCCGACTTCGCAGCGGGCGCGATGGAGAACCTCGGCTGCATCACATTCCGCGAGAGCCTGCTGCTGGTCGATCCGACGACGAGCACACAGAACGAACAACAGTTGGTCGCCGACGTCGTCGCGCACGAACTGGCGCACATGTGGTTCGGTGACCTCGTCACGATGCGCTGGTGGAATGGCATCTGGCTGAACGAGGCCTTCGCCACGTTCATGGAGATCGCAGCCTGTGACGCGTACCGGCCAGACTGGGAACGCTGGACGAGTTTCGGCCTGGAGCGCAGCGTCGCCTTCGACGTCGACGCGCTGGAGAGCACCCGATCGGTCGAGTTCGAGGTGAAGTCCCCGGCGGACTGCGAAGGAATGTTCGACGTCCTCACGTACCAGAAGGGCGGCGCGCTGCTCCGCATGCTCGAGCAGTACCTCGGCGAGGACCGGTTCCGTGAAGGGGTCAGCCACTACCTCCGGCTGCACTCGTACAAGAACACCGAGACGAACGACCTGTGGGATGCAATCGAAACGACGTCCGGCGAGCCGGTCCGTCGGATCATGGACTCCTGGATCTGGCAGCCGGGCTTCCCCCTCATCAGCGCTGTGTTGAGCGCTGACGGCACGCACGTCGAGCTGTCCCAGCAGCGGTTCCGCCTCGGAGAGATTCCCGCAGGTGCTCATGATCAGCAATGGGTCACGCCGATTCACGTCCGCAACGGCGGGGCGACCACGGTCGTACTGCTCGACGGGGCAAGCGTGAGTGTCGCGCTCTCCGACGCTGACGGTCCCGTCGTCGTCAACGCCGGCGGCCACGGCTTCTTCCGCGTCGCCTACGACGATGCACTGCGCGGTCGTTTGAACGACGCACTCAGCGACATGAACACCCTCGAGCGCTACAGCGTGGTCGACGATGCGTGGGCAGCGACGGTGGCAGGGACGATGTCGGCGGTCGACCTGCTCACGTTCCTCGAGGGTTTCCGGGACGAACGCGAACACGCCGTCTGGCAGTCCGTCGTGATCGCGTTGCGAGGCCTCAGCCGATTGGTCGGTGACGATGCGCTTCCCGCATTCCAGTCACGAGTTCGCGAGTTGGTGCAGCCGGCGATGGCCGACCTCGGCGAGCCGCAGCCCGACGAGAACGACCTGGTCGGCAAGCTACGCGGCCTGCTGCTCGGCACCGCTGGCGTGCTCGGCAACGACGAGTTCATCGTCGACGTGTGCCGCGGCCTCCTCGACCAGCCGGTCGGCACCGTCGACCCCGAACTCGTCGCCGCGGCCACCTCGGTCATCGCGGCGCACGGCGGCGTCGCCGAGTACGAGCGATTCCAGCAGGGATTCCTCACGGCGTCGACGCCACAGGAACAGCTGCGCCAGCTGTACGCCCTGGCCGAGTTCGATGACGAAGCACTGCTCCTGCGTACCTGTGAGTTCGTCGTATCCGATCAGGTCAAGACCCAGAACGCTCCGTTCGTGTTGCGGATGGCGATGGCCAACCGTCGCCACGGCCACGCCGCTTGGGAGTTCGTCAAGAATCACTGGAGCCATGCGAACACCGAGTTCCCGTCGAACACGATCGTGCGCATGGTCGACTCGGTCAAGCAGTTGACGACGCCGGAGCTCGTCGACGACGTCGCCGCGTTCTTCGCTGCGCACCCGATCCCGCAGGCCTCCAAGACGCTCGACCAGATCCTCGAACGGCAGCGGATCAACGCCGCGCTGCTGTCTCGAGACGGTGCAGCGCTCGCCGCGTTCCTGACCGACTGAACGCGCCCCGACCGCAGACGCCGCCGCGGTCGTCCGCGGTCTTTCTCGGATTTTCTTCATCCGGATTCCGACAAGGCTCCGAAGACTTGCCAGATTCGGGATCAGCCCGGGTCACGTTCGAATCACGCGAATCGAAAGGCTCAGTCACATGAAGAAACTCCTCGCAGGCGCCGCAGCACTCGCTGCAATGGTGCTCACCGTCCCGGCCGGCACCAGCGCCCAGGCCGAAACAGAGATCATGCTGCTCCACGGCATCCCCGGCGCCACCGTCGACGTCGCCGTCGGCGGCGAAGTGGTCATCCCCGGCTTCGAGCCCGGAACGATGCAGGACCTCACGGCCTTCGCCGGCCAGACCCTGGAGAACGTCGAAGTCCGCCTCGCCGGCACCGAAGACGTCGTCATCGGCCCGGTCGCCGAGTTCCCGGTGCCCGGCTCCGGCAGCTACACCGTGGTTGCTCACCTCGATGCCGAAGGCACACCGACCCTGACGCCGTTCGAGAACGACACGTCCGAAGTCGCCGATGGCAACGGTCGCCTGACCATCCGCCACACCGCTGCTGCTCCTGCGATCGACGTCGTCCTCGGCGACGCTCGTCCGGTGGAAAACGCTGCCAACGGCGACAGCGCCGGACTCGACATTCCTGCCGGTGAGATCGCCGGTGCTCAGATCGCACCGACCGGCGGCGATCCGATCGCCGACGTTCCGACCGTGACACTCGCTGCAGGTTCCAATCTGATCGTGTACGCCGTCGGCTCGCTCGAAGACGAGACGTTCACCTTCTACACTCAGGAACGCGACCTGCAGTCCGCGGCTCCTGCCGCTGGAGACGACGCCGCAGCCGGTGACGGAACGCCCGCACCGACCGCCGTCAACACCGGCGACGCACTCGGCTCCAGCTCGAACAGCCTCGTGCTGTTCGCTGCTGCGGCTGCGATGTTCACGCTCGCCGGTGGAGCCGTTGCGCTTCGCCGTCAGACCGTCAACAGCTGAACATCGCTGACTGACGTGACACGCTGGCCACTCGACGATGACGGCGGTGCCGGATCTCCCCGGCAACCGCCTCCGGCACCCCGTCATCGTCGGGCCAGCACTTCGTTCCCGCTCCACTCCTCACCACCCTCTAAGCCTGCTTTCTGACTCCTCCCTGACATGGAACCCGCTGACGACGACCGTTCCGGTGCGGCCTCCCGCCGTCGAGCACTCCTCGGAGTCGCCGTCGTTGCGCTCCTGGCCGGTGGCGGACTCGCATTCTCCGCAGTTCGCTCGCAGAACGGCAATGCCGACGTCGCACTCGACGTCGAGAGCGCAAGCGCCCCCGTTCCTTCAACGGTCGCTCCCCTCGTCTCCGAGCCCCCGGCCACAGCGCTCGCTCCAACCGCCGACATCGGAGCTGCTCCCGCTCCGACCACCACCGCACCCGCACTGTCACCGTTGGCCGATCTGCTCGGTGAGCAGTACTCGGCAATTCCCTCCGAGGTCGAGGCTCGACCTCGCCCGGTGAGCATGGAGATCGACACGATCGACGTCAGCCGGTACCCGATCCGTGCAGTCGGACTCGAAGACGACGGCCAGTTCGAAGTTCCCGATGAGACGGAGATCGGCTGGTACCAGTACGGCGCCACGGCGGGCCGTCCGGGCGCCACCGTTCTGGCCGCGCACGTCTCGTGGAACCGCACGGTCGGGCCCTTCGGCAAACTCGGCACGCTCGAGCCCGGCAATCGGGTGAGCATCACGCTCGACGACGGCACCACCCGCCAGTACGAGGTCTTCGAACGAGCGATATACGGCAAGCTCGAACTGCCTCGCGATCGAATCTGGCGCAACACCGGACCGGAGACGTTGGTGTTGATCACGTGCGGCGGCGACTTCAACCCCGACATTCGCCGCTTCAAGGAGAACATCGTCGTCTACGCCGCTCCCGTCGGCTGACGATCAGCGCTCGCCACTGCTTGCTTGCGGAGCCACCAGACCTGTTCGCTCGGGTACCGCTTGGACCAAGCGGCGGGGATCCAGAACTTCGTGCCGGTCACCGACTCTGGTGCCTGGACCTCCTGGTAGTTCTCGATGTCGAAGCCGATCGTCCGGAACCGCTGCATCCACTCACTGATCGGCAGGTTGAACTCGATGCCGCCCGGATCCTCGGCTGCGTCGGTCCAGTCGAGTTCACCGAGGTCGAAGTAGGAGCGTTCGAGCGTGGTGCCGATGTTTTCGTCGCCGGACTCCGGGGCGCACACCATTGCGAGCGGGTGGTGCCCGAGGAACACGAGTCGGCCGCCCGGGCGGAGCAGTCGGTGAGCTTCGGTCAGCCAGCTCGTCGGTTCGCACCAGATCGCTGCACCGTATTCACTGATGGCGAAGTCGAACGAGGCGTCGGGTTGGTCGACGGCTTCTGCATCGCCGTGGACCCACTCGATCAACTCGATGTCGTAGATGTCCGCCAGTCGTTCTGCGGTCGCCAGCTGTTCCGAGGAGTTGTCGATCGCGTAGACCTCGGCGCCGAGGCGTTGCATCCAGGCACTCACGTAGCCGGTGCCGCAACCGAGTTCGATGGCCCGTTGGCCATGCAGCGATTCGGGCAGGAGCGGCAGTTCGGTGTTCTCGATACCCCAGATACCCCAGGTCGGTTCGCTCTGTGCCCACGCTCGCTCACCGGACGCCACCCAGCGGTCGGCGTTCGCATCCCAGTGGCGACGGTTCTCGGCAACGTGACGGGGGAGGACGGTCATGTCCAGACCGTAGAAGATCGGCGCGGACTGCTTGGTGAGAGTTTCGAACAACGTGTCCGGCACCCTGTCAACGGGCGGCGTGCGTGGTCGACCGATCGAACGTGTCCGACCTGCCTGGTGGCGCCGCTCGCTCGGTCACTCGGAACGCGCCTCGTTCGGTGCCGTCGGCGTGAGTCGTGCGACGAGGTCGACCTCGGAAAGGGGCCGACTGAACAGGTACCCCTGCGCTGTGTCGCATCCGTACTCCATCAACATGTCAGCCTGTTCCGCTGTCTCGACGCCCTCGGCGATGACACCCAGGTTGAGGGACTGTCCGATGGCAAGGATTCCGCGCACCACGGCCGCACACGCGGCGTCGTGCTGCATGCCAGCCACGAAGCTGATGTCGATCTTCAGGAAGTCGACAGGCAGCTCGGTGATGCGGGTGAGACTGCTGAAACCAGTCCCGAGGTCGTCGATCGCCATCTTGATGCCCATCTCGCGCATTCGGAGGAAGTCCTTGCGCATCGAGTCGACGAGCATCGGCATGTGGGTCTCGGTCAACTCCAACACCAGTCGACTCGGATCGAGGTCGTAGCGCTGCAGGGCGTCATCGACGTCGGCGCGGAGGTTTCCGGACTCCAGCTGACGGCCGGAGATGTTGACATGAACAAGCGGGCTGGTACCACCGAGCTTCGACGCCCATGTTGCCGCCATGCGCGACGACTCGAGCAGCGCGCGTCGACCGATCGGCAGCATCAGATCGCTGGCCTCGGCCACGTCGAGGAACTCTCTCGGGCCAACGAGGCCTTCCGTGGGATGGCGCCACCTGAGCAGGGTTTCCACTGCGACGACCTCACCAGTGAGCATGTTCACCGCTGGTTGGCCATAGAGAATCAGCTCATCTTTTTCCACCGCAGTGGACAGCTCGGACCGGACGCGAATTGCTCGGCTCGCGCTCGCGGAGTGGGACAACGACTCGGGATCGCCGCCGCGCAGACGAAACATGTCTTTACCGGCGTGCTTGGCGCTGTACATCGCCTGATCCGCCTGCAGCAACATCCGCTCAGCTGTGGAGTCCGACGCCGACACGCTCACGCCGACACTTGCGCTGAGCCTCCACGAAAAGCCGTCCACGGTGTACTGACCTCGAACCGCTGCCAGCACACGGTCGGCGATGACCGTGGCTTCCTCCGCGTTGACGATCTCAGGGCACAGGATCGCGAACTCGTCACCTCCGAGACGCGCAACGGTGTCACCCGGCCGGAGCACCGACTCGATCCTGGTGCCCACTTCGATCAGCACTGCGTCGCCTGAGGCGTGGCCGGCGGTGTCGTTGATCAGCTTGAAATCGTCGAGGTCGAGGTAGATCACCGCAACGTGGTTCTCCGATCGGTTGGTCGCCGCAAGCGCATGTGTGAGCCGGTCCATCAACAGCAGACGGTTGGGAAGACCAGTCAGTGGATCATGGAGTGCCTGATGAGTCAGCCGGGCCTCGAACTCACGGCGAATCGTGATGTCCTGAACCTGGACGACCACGTACGCACTCCCCGGCACCGTCTCCGGGCTGATGTTGACCTGCACCCAGAGCTGTTGACCGTCCGCACCGATCCACCGGCGCTCGACACTCAGGTCGATGGGGTGGCCAGCGCGTAGTTCCGTCAACTGTCTGCCATATTCCTTCAGGTCATCTGGGGCGGTGAGTTGCGAGACCGACATGGTCAACAACTGCTCATGGCTGTAGCCGGTGAGACGAGTGAGTGCTGGGTTCGCCTGGAGGATGCGGCCCTGCCCGTGATTGTCGTAGCTCACCAGCATCATGCCGTTCGGCGCATAGTGGAAGGTCTCCCGGAAGCGTGCCTCACTGGCCTTCAGCGCCGCCTCGACCTCGACTCGTTCGGTGATGTCGGTACCGACCTTGATGAACCCGTTGATTGCCCCACGCCGATCACGTGTGGCGTTCACCGATATGGACGCCTGGAGTCGGCGTCCGTCGCGGGTGATGTAGGTCCACTGTCTCGTCTCGGGACGACCCGCTGCAGCCATGGCGAGGAAAACATCAAAGCCGGGCTCGATGCCGAGTTCTGCGGCACGGGTCCTGATCTCGCTTGAGTCGTGCAACCGCTGCGGACTCGTACCGATCATCTCGGCGGCCGAATAGCCGAGCATCCGTTCGGCACCGGTGTTGAACACGGTGATCAGTCCGTTGAGGTCGGTGGCGATGATCGACTGCTCCGTCGCCGCGTCGAGGACACCTGCGAACAAGTCGCGTGCTGACTGCGCATACTCGGCGATGTCAGTCGTGTCCCGAACGGCGCCAACTGCGTCAATGAGCGCACCCTCCCCGTCGACTCGGAACCAACCTCGACTCCGAACGTTGCGGACCTCACCGTCAGGACGGATGATCCGGTACTCCTGCTGGTACGAGGAGCCGTTTCGAGCGGCGGCTCTGACCGCTTCAACGACGCGAGTCTTGTCACCTGGGTGCACCAGGCTCGCGAATTCGTGATGATCCCGTGGCGGATCGTTCGGATCGGTGCCGAAGATGCGGTGCAGTTCCTCGGACCAGGTGAAGCGACCAGCGACGAGATCAGCCCACCAAGTCCCGGCAGTGGTCGATTCTGATTCGGCCGTGGGCGGCTCTGGAGGTAAGAAATCGTCGAGTTCAGTTCGCGGGACGTCCGCAACCTCCAGCCCGTCGGCATCCTGCAGGTGATCGCACGCAGAGGGGTACGCCGACGAACTCGAGGGCCGCTCGTCAGTAGTCACCGCCGGACCGACCTGCATCGGCGATGACACGCTCGACCCCCAGACGGCTGAGGTCCGCCTGAAGCAACGAATTGCGACGCCAGGAGACAACCATCCCCGACGCTGTTGCACATCACGGTGCGATACCCGCATCTCCACCAACGTAAACACGGTCCAGCGACATCGCCGCCTTCGGTCGCGCCCGTCGTGTCGGAGCGGGAGGCAAACCACCGGACCCAGGGGTTCAGACGGAGATCCGGAGTGGAGCTAAGGGGAATCCGGTCATTCGAACACACGAGCACGATCACCCCTGCTCAGAGGCCTCGTCCGGCCGTACCCACTCCCCCGGTGGAGTTACCGGTGGAGTAACCGGTCGGCGTGAGTCAACCCGACACCGTCCGACCGCCGCGCGTTATCGAGCACCCGATTACCCACATATTGCCGGTTCCAGAGCGGGGTGGAAACGGCTCACAGCAGCGCATTATGGAGCGCTCTCCGCTGACCGCGCGTTATCGAGCACCCCGGTCGAAAAATATTGCCGGCTATGAGCTGGTGTCGGCGGCCGGTGGGTCTGTCGATA
>RCMY010011047.1_pt1 | contig 11834 bp, 9 predicted proteins | sample 2041341 | NCBI WGS metagenome assembly RCMY01 (sample SAMN09708234, study PRJNA481090) | Marine sediment metagenome, whole genome shotgun sequencing project.
CGCCAGATGACATCTCAGGGCGTCGAGGTGTTGCTGCACCCGGTGCTGACGGGCACGACCGATCGCGAGGCCGAGCTGTCGATCGCGCGTGCCACGGCGGCGCAGTTCCAGTGCTATGTCATCGACGTCAATGGCCTTGGCGCCGGTGGTGTGGGCAAATCCTGCGTGATCGATCCGACCTCGACCGTGCTGCACCAGTCGGCAGGCCAAGAGGATATGTTTCCAATTGAGGTGGACCTCAGCCATGTGCGCCGCCAGCGCGAGCGCGGCATGAAGGGTCTGGGCCAGGTCCTCAAGAGTTTCCGCGACCGCGAGGTCGATTTTTCCGTTTATGACCGCACCAGCGGCACCGACGCCTATCTGCACGGGCTGGGTCCGCTGGTCGTTCCGGGCCAGGATACATCCGGCGCTGCACGCGCCGATCTGGGCAGAGATTTGGGCGCACGTCCGGGCACGCATGACACACTTGGCGCCACGCCCGTTCAAGAGGATACACAGCAAAGCGCCCAAGCGGCGGTCGGCATGACGCCGGGCACCAACGCCGGAGGCGCGCCGCCGATCACCAATTAACACCATAAAAAATGCGGACGATCAGAATCTGCCCGCACTACCTTTGCCTTCATTTTCTGATCGCCCGTCAATAGCGGGGAATTGATATGCATTCGATGGCAGACTATTATTCGGCGGTCCAACTCAGGGCCGACCGGTGGAGTTCGCTTCGCGAAGCCACGGCTCAAATGATCCGGGCCGACAGAAGCGGCGCATCGGGAGGCCGCGCAACGAAAGGCGGGGCAAAACAGATCGAGGAACTGCTCGATCAACTGGCCCCGATCGAGACATTTTGGGCCTTTCCCGGCACTGCCGCATTCGACGTGTTGCGCCGTCACTTTGACGCCGGCCACTACAGCGAGCTGGCCTTTACCGTGCAGCGCATCACCCGCGCCCTGACCAGCGGTGCGTATCGGCGCCGCCAAATACCGCTGGACCGCGACGGCTCTGACGCCGACGAGCACGAAGACGAGGCGATGCAATCGCTGGAGGCGCGCGCGCTGAGCAAGCCCTATTTCGAGGTCATGGTTGTCGACAACCTGAACGAACATCAGGAACGCTGGCTCAAGAGTAATTTCCAGCGGATGCGCCGTCCCGAAGACCCCTTTCACTACGAGCCGGTCGTCGTGCCCAGCCTTCAGGACGCGCTGATGGGTGTGCTGTTCAATCACAACATTCAGGCCATCGTGGTGCGCCCCGGCCTCACGCTGCACTCAAAAATGGTGTTGCCGATCCTCGAGCGGTATCTGAACCGTGCAGGCGGCATTGCGGCGCTGGAAGAGCTGGACCCCAGCAATTACGGCCCCGAACTGTGCCGCTTGATCGCCCGCGTGCGCCCCGAACTGGACGCGTACCTGATCACCGACCGCTCGGCCGAGGATATCGCGGGGCTGGATCTGGGGATCTGCCGCCGCGTATTCTATAACCAAGAGGATTTCCTCGAACTGCACCTGAACATCATCAGGGGCGTGCAGGCGCGCTATAAAACGCCGTTCTTTACCGCGCTGGTCGAGTATTCCAAGCAGCCGACAGGCGTTTTCCACGCCATGCCGATCAGCCGGGGCAAGTCGATAAACCGCAGTCACTGGATTCAGGACATGGGCGCGTTTTATGGGCCTAACATCTTTATGGCTGAAACCTCTGCCACCTCTGGCGGCCTCGACAGCCTGCTAGAGCCGCACGGTCCGATCAAAGAGGCGCAGCGCCTCGCCAGCCGCGCGTTTGGATCGAAACAGACGTATTTCGCCACCAACGGCACCTCGACCTGCAACAAGATCGTCGTCCAAGCCCTTGTTCGGCCCGGAGATCTCGTTCTGGTCGATCGCGATTGCCACAAGTCGCACCATTACGGCATGGTGCTGGCCGGTGCGCAGGTCTGCTACCTCGACAGCTATCCGCTGAACGAATATTCGATGTATGGCGCCGTCCCGCTCAAGGACATCAAGGCGCAACTGTTGCAGCTAAAGGCGGCAGGCAAACTGGATCGCGTGCGGATGCTGTTGCTGACCAACTGCACCTTCGACGGCATCGTCTATAACGTCGAGCGGGTGATGCAGGAATGCCTCGCGATCAAGCCCGACCTCGTGTTCCTCTGGGATGAGGCATGGTTCGCCTTTGCCCGCTTTGGCCCCACTTACCGCCAGCGCACCGCGATGAACGCCGCCAACAACCTGCGCGAACGGTTCCGCAGCGACGCGCACGCCAAGGCCTACGAGGCTCAGCAGGAACAGCTGAAGGATGCCGACGACGAGACGTTGATCAATACACGTCTGGTGCCGCCGCCCAACTCCCGCGTGCGCGTCTATGCCACGCAATCGACGCACAAAACACTGACGTCACTGCGCCAAGGATCGATGATCCACGTCAACGATCAGGACTTCAAAGGCGAGGTGGAGGCGTCGTTTCACGAAGCCTACATGACCCACACGTCGACCTCGCCCAACTACCAGATCATCGCGTCGCTGGACGTCGGGCGTCGTCAGGTCGAGCTGGAGGGTTTTGAATTCGTGCAGCGGCAGGTCGAAGCGGCAATGTCGATGCGCCGGGCCATTTCGACCCATCCGCTCTTGCAGAAATATTTCAAGGTTCTGACCGCCGGCGACATGATCCCCGAAGAACACCGCGAAAGCGGCGTCAGCAGCTACTACGATTCCGATCAGGGCTGGACCGATATGTGGGAGTGCTGGGAAAAGGACGAATTTGTTCTGGACGCTACGCGCGTGACCCTGTCCGTCGGTGGCACCGGCTGGGACGGCGACACCTTCAAGACCGAAATCCTGATGGACAAATACGGCATCCAGATCAACAAGACGTCGCGCAACACGGTCCTGTTCATGACCAATATCGGCACGACGCGATCCTCGGTCGCCTACCTCATCGAGGTGCTGGTCGAAATTGCGCGCGAACTGGACGACTTGCAGGACGACGCCTCGATGATGGAGCGGCGCGGGTTTCAAAAGCGTGTGTCGAACCTGATGGATGACCTGCCCCCCCTGCCCGATTTCTCGCGTTTCCACGATGCGTTCCGCTCGGGCAGCGAGACGCCCGAGGGCGACATCCGCTCGGCCTTTTTCCTCAGCTACGACGAAAAGAACTGCGACTACCTGGAGCTGGATGGCAGCATCCACGACGCGATGAAGAGCGGCGAGGATATTGTGTCGTCGCAATTCATCATCCCCTACCCGCCCGGCTTTCCCATTCTGGTGCCCGGACAGGTGGTCAGCGACGAGATCCTGTCATTCATGCGCGCGCTGGATGTGAGCGAAATCCACGGCTATCGCGGCGATCTGGGACTGCGCGTTTTCACACAGGACGCGCTGAAACGCGCAGGCAAGGCCAACACCGCGCGCTTGAAACTGAACGACGCACGCGCAAAGCTGTAGTCGACGAGTGCATAAAAAAACGACCCTACCAACAGGAGGACCACCAACCATGTCCGCAGAGCTCAAGAATATCTCGGAAATCCGTCGCCATTTTCACCGCAATGAGGACCCGATCTATTTCATATCGGCCACCAATTTCAACCTGCTGGGCCTTGATGAATGGTGCAAGAATTTCAAGTTTATCAGCTACATCGACTGCTACGGCGGCAAGCATCCGAACACGTTTGTCCCGTCCGAGCAGCCCCATGCCGAATTCCAGTCGATTGAGGACATCAACAACTATCTGCTTCAGCACAAGGAGGTCATCGACCTCATCAAACGACGCGGCGGCAAGCCGAAGTTCGTGTTCCTTATGTTCGACGCCGAAACGGAGCGGCTGAGCAAGGAACTGGGCGCCGATGTCTGGTTCCCCAAGGCCAAGCTGCGCCAAAAGATGGACAACAAGATCGAAACGGTCCGCATCGGCAACAAGGCGGGTGTGCCCTCGGTACCCAACACGCTGAGCGTCGTTGAGAACTACGAGCATCTGAACGAGATCTGCGACAAGGCCGGCCTCGGCCACGATCTGGTACTGCAATCGGCCTACGGTGACAGTGGCCACACCACGTTTTTCATCAAATCCGAGGCCGATTTCCGCCGCCATGAGCATGAGATCGTCGGCGAGGGCGAGATCAAGATCATGAAGCGGATAGATTGCCGCGGATCGGCGATTGAGGGCTGCGCCACCAAGGAAGGCACCATTGTCGGCCCGCTGATGACCGAGCTTGTCGGCTTCAAGGAGCTGACCCCCTATCGCGGCGGCTGGTGCGGGAATGAGATTTTCAGCACCGCCTTCCCGCCCAAAGTGCGTCAGAAGGCGCGCGAGCTGACCTTCAAATTCGGCGAGCAACTGCGCAAGGAGGGCTATCGCGGCTATTTTGAGCTGGATTTCCTGATCGACAAGAAAACCGGCGACATCTGGCTGGGTGAATTGAATCCGCGCATCACCGGCTGTTCATCCATGACGAACCACGCCGCTTTTGCCCATGCGGACGCGCCGCTGTTCCTGTTCCACCTGCTGGAATTCTCCAAGAAGAAATTCAAGCTGGACGTGGACGAATTGAACAGCCGTTGGGCCGATCCCAAGATGATCGACAGCTGGTCGCAGATGGTCATCAAGCATACCGAGGATACCGTCGATATCGCGACCGAAGTGCCCGAAACCGGCATCTACCGGATGCGCGACGATGGCAGTATCGACTTCGACCGGTTTGATTATCACCGCCGCGCGGTCGGGTCCGAGAACGAGGCGTTCTTTTTGCGCATCCTGCAGCCTGGCGACTATCGCTATGAGGGCGCTGATATCGGCATTCTGGTAACGCGCGGGCGCTCCATGACCAACGGATTCAAGCTGAACGAGCGTGGCAAGCGCTGGATTCACGGCATCAAAAAGGGCGTTCACGGGCGCCCCATGCCCACAGCCGAGGCAGGACCGGCCCTTGCCGATCCGGCCTTCAAGATCATGTAGATGGCTTGATGCAACTGAATTGGCGCGCAATCTCTGAGGATGAACCCGGCCCGAAATGGGCCGGGCTTTTCCATGAATACTGGCCCGACTACCATCGCTGGTGGGCGCGCGAAGGCCCTGAGGCGCGGCCCGGATTTCTGGACAGTCACAAGGCGCTGCGCGCGCACATGCCCGAATTGCTGCCCCTCTACGATCAGCTCTGCGAGCTGGCGGGGGGCACCGATCACGCCGCGCGATTCCTCAGCTTTTACTGCCCGCCGCCCTATCTTTCGTCCTGTTCCCAGGCGATCTGGCCGGGGGCCGAGCCTGTTCTGGTGCGCAATTACGACTACTCGCCCAAGGCGTTCGACAGCCTGACCCTGCGCACCAATTGGCAGGGCCGCGCCGTCATGGGCACGTCCGACGGCCTGTGGGGGCTGGTCGACGGGATCAACGATGCGGGCCTCGCCGTCTCGCTTACCTTCGGCGGGCGGCGCGTGGTCGGCGACGGCTTTGGCGTGCCGCTGATTCTGCGCTACGTACTGCAAACCTGCGAGACGGCAGCCGAGGCAGGTCGCGTTCTGGCCCGCGTGCCGACGCATATGAGTTACAATGTCACCGTGGTCGATGCGCAGCGCAAATTCCTGACCGCGCTCATGGCTCCGGACCGCAAGACTACCATCACCCATCAGGCGGTCGCGACCAACCATCAGGAGCGGGTCGAGTGGGCGAGCCATGCGCGATTCACAGCGACGGTCGAGCGCGAGCGCTATTTGCTGCAACGCCTGACCCTGCATGTCGAACCCGAAGAAAAATTCGTCAACGCGTTCCTGCGCCCGCCGCTCTATTCGTCGCGTTTCGACGAGGGGTTCGGCACGCTTTATACGGCGGTCTATCGCCCGCAGAGATTACAGATGGAGATGTGCTGGCCCCGCGCCCGCTGGCCGCTGGATCTGCATGATTTTCACGAGGATGCGCGCCTGATCTATACGCCCGAGGGAACGCCTTCGGCAGCGGAATAGGCGCAACGGGAGTCTGGCAAAATCGCGCCGCTCACCACCGCTTGCGAAACTTCCCCGGTGCCACGTCAAATTTCGCCCGGAACGCCCGCGCGAAGGCCGACGTGCCACCGAATCCGGTCGCGGCAGAGATCTCGGCAATCGGCAGGTCCGTCTCGCTCAGTAGTGAATAGGCGCGAGCGAGGCGCATGTCGGTATAATAACGCCGCGGGCTGAGGCCGGTATGCTGGGAAAAGCTGCGCTCAAGCTGGCGTTTCGAGATGCCGGTTTGCTGCGCGATCTCTTCGACCCTCAGCGGCTCTTCGAGGTGCAACTGCATCAGGCGCATTGCGGCGATCAGGTGCCGGTTGCGGCTGCCGATCACCGCCGAGCGAGCGGTTTTCTGTGGCACATGGTCCGAATGACTGCGCCCGTGCAGGCACATATCCGACACCACCACCGCGAAATCAGGGCCGAAATCAGCCTCGATCACGCTCAGCATTAGGTCGGTCGACGCAGATCCCCCCGCAGCCGTCATCAGATCGCGGTCCACCTCATAGAGGTTCGGCGTCGGCACAAGGTCAGGATAAGCCTCGACGAAAGCGGGCTGATTTTCCCAGTGCAGCGTAAAGGTCCGCCCCCCCAGCAGGCCGGCCTTGGCCAGTGTGAACGCCCCGGTGCAGATCGCGCCCACTGGCACGCCATGGGCAGCTTGGCGCGCGGCCCAATGCGTGACGCCGGTGTCCAGCGTCTCGGCAGGTTCGACGCCTGAGCAGACGAACACGCGCGCGCCCCGCTCAGGCGGCCCCAGCGGCGCATCGGCCACGATAGCGATGTTGTTTGAGCAGCGCACAGGCGCGCCAGCCGGCGTCATCGTGCGCCAGCGATACAGCTCCTGCTGCGAGATCTGATTGGCCACGCGCAAAGGCTCGATCGCCGCCGACAACGCCAGCATCGTTAGCTTGGGCAGCAACACAAAATCGAACATGCGCGGCGCTTCGACGCGCGCGATGCGAAAACTGGCCGCGCCCTTGGGGATATAGTCGGAATACGTCATGTTGGTCTTTGCCCGTGTCTTGCCCCAGCCATAGCACGGCGGTTTGGGAACGCCTATACAGACTGCAGTTTGCTTATGCCGTCTGGCCCGCCGTACAGCACGGGCGAATCCACCGCAGGCTGTCACATGGCAAGCGAGCAAGTCTTGCTGTCGGCGACCAGATCGGGCCGGTACAGCAGCATCAATTTCTCAGATCAAACCGCCTGGTTATGGCGTGCAGACCGATATTGGCGGAGTTCAACCAGTGGGCGACACCGCCCCGCGCTTGTTCCTCGTCCGTTTTCGCGCCAACGACGATCCGATCGCGAACGGCAACGGGTTTCGCGTTTACGGGGCGGTGAACGACGGCACCGAAAATCTCGTGCCAGCGACCACATCCATCACCAACTATCTGAACGCCGATCATGTGGATTTCGATATCGTCGGTGGCGCGTCCGATCTCAGCCGTTCAGCACGTCCAAGAGCGCCGCGTGTAGCGCAGGGGTCGCCGCTGTGACGACCCGCCCGTCCGAACCGAGGGCCAGTGGCCGCCCCTCCCAATCGGTGATGATTCCGCCCGCCGCCTCAATCAACGGCGCCAGCGGCATATAATCGTAAGGCTCAAGGCCGATATCCGTCACCGCATCGATCTGTCCCGCCGCGACCAGCGCGTGAGGATAGCAATCGTGGGACATGCGCCGCGTATGACCAACCTTGCACAGCCGCACAAAGAGCGCCGGATCATGCGCATGCGTGCGCTCGGCCTCGTTGATATATAGGCGCGCATCCTCCAGTCGCGTGGTCGCACGCACCGCAATTGGCGCGCCATTCAACGTCGCGCCGCCGCCCCGGATGCCGACAAACGTCTCGTTCAGCGCAGGCATTCGCACGATGCCGATCTGCGGCACGCCTGCCTGCAAATGCCCGATCAGCATCCCAAAACCGGGATAGCCGGTCAGAAAGAACCGCGTGCCGTCAATCGGATCGATGATCCAGGCGGGGCCGTCCAGCGACCCTGCGATGCCGAACTCTTCGCCAAAAATGCCATGATCGGGGAATTCGACCGCCAGCGCGGCGCGGATCGCCTGTTCGGTGGCGCGGTCGGCGATTGTGACGGGGCTAGAATCGGCGTCGTCCTTGGTCTCGATCCCGAGGTCGGGCTGGCGAAAATGGCGCATCGGAATGGCACTGGCATCCTCGGCGATGCGCGCGGCGATGGCCGCAATATCAATCAAACTCATGCGCCTGCCACCTCTATCTGTGTGTCCCATTGTGCCGCCGCCGCCGCCAGATCTGCGGGCGGGGCCGTGTCCGTCACCAGTGTGTCGATCAGCGCCGGATTGCAAAGCCTGATCGGCGCCGCGCGCCCGAACTTGGCCGAATCCGCGGCCACGATACGTCGCGCCGCGCCCTTGATGATCGCGCGGCTGAAATTCGCCTCTTCGAGATCAAACAGCATAAAGCCGCCTTGCGCCGTAATGCCTGCCGTCGACAGCACTGCCAGATCCGTCTTGAAATTCCCGGCAAAGGCCATCGCCTCGGCCCCGAACGCGCCGCCGTCATGGGCGCGCAGCGCGCCCCCGGCCATGTAGACGCGATTGCCGCCCCGCGTTGCCAACTTGTAGGCGACCGAAACGGAATTGGTCACGACCAGCAGCCCCGAATGATCGCGCAGCGCGTCGGCGATGTAGCTGGTCGTGCTGCCCACATCCAGAAAAACCGAGCCGCCATCGGGGATCATCGCCGCGACGTGGCGCGCGATGCGCTGCTTGGCCTCAGGCGCGATCCGCAGGCGCTGCTGAAAGTCGTCCTCACCGCCCATCTCGGCGAGGCGCGCGCCGCCATGCATCTTTTCGACATGGCCCGCGTCGGCCAACCGCTTGAGATTGCGGCGCACTGTTTCCTCGCTAACGTCCAGATCGGCCGCAAGACGGTGGACGCGCAGCGAGCCACCGGCGCGGCGCAGTGCGTCGAGGATTTCCTGTTGGCGGTGCGTGGGATGGGCGCTGTCCATGGGGCCTGCCGATTGAGTAAGGGGCGCTGCCGAGGTCGCATTGCGCCGCGCCGGGTGCAAGCAGATTTTGGCATGACGCGCTACAAAATCCAACATAAAACCACATTTCATGTTGCCATATGTTGCTTTGTGCGGTTCACTCACGATCATAAGGCCGCACCCGACCGAACGAGGCGCGGCCGATATTCAGGGAGTCCCATTTAATGAAACGCATCGCCATTTCCGCCGCCGCGCTCGCCACGCTCGCGGCACCCGTCTTTGCCGAGGTCGAAAGTCAGGATCCGATCCGCCTGACAACGCATGACTGGACCGGCCAGATCGTCAACGCCACGATCCTCAAGGACGTGCTGGAGCAGGCAGGCTACAATATTGAGCTGGTTCAGGCCGACTACATCGCGCAATTCGCGGGCCTCAAAACCGGCGACCTGCACGTCGCCGTCGAGATGTGGGAGACGACAGGCCGCGAGGCGATGGACGAAGCTATCGGCACCGGCAACGTCGTCAACATGGGCGAAGGCGGCATGATCGCGATCGAGGAATGGTGGTATCCCAGCTACATGGAGGCGCGCTGCCCCGGCCTGCCAAACTGGGAGGCGCTAAAGGATTGCGCGCAGGAATTCGCCACGTCCGAGACGGCCCCGATGGGCCGTTACCTCGGCGGGCCGGTCACGTGGGGCGGCTTTGACGAGGAACGCGTCGAGGCACTGGGCCTGGATTTCGAAGTGGTCCATGCGGGCACAGACGCTGCGCTGTTTGCCGAGTTGGAATCGGCCTATCAACGCGAGGCGCCGATTATGCTGTGGATCTATTCGCCGCACTGGTCGACCACAAAATACGACGGCAGCTTCGTGGAATTCCCCGAATATTCCAAGGCTTGCTACGAGGATCCGAGCGTCGGCATAAACCCCGACGCCGCCTATGATTGCGGCAAGCCGACGGGGCCGATCTGGAAGGTCGCGTGGGCGGGCGTCGAGGACAAATGGCCCGGCGCTGCCGAGATCATCCGCAACTACACGCTCACCAACGACGAAATGGGCGCGATGGTTACCGCCGTCGATCTGGACGGACAGTCCATCGATGCGGTCGCGGATCAATGGATGGCCGATAACGCCGACAAAGTGGACGGCTGGATCAACTAATTATTTCCCGAACCTGAACGGGGGGCGTGTTTTGCCCCCCGCTTTTTTTCACGGTTTCCCCTATATGTCCGCTTGCGGGCCACTTCGAGGTGCTGATGCCCCGCGCGCGAAAACTGCTCTGCCGCAATGTCTGGAAGTTATACGGCCCGGATGCCGGCGCCTTCCTGAACAAGCACCCCGATCCTGATGATGCCACTCTGCGGGAGGCCGCCATGATCGGCGCCGTGCGCGCCGCCGATGTCGAAATTCGCGAGGGTGAGATTTTTGTCATCATGGGTTTGTCGGGGTCCGGTAAATCCACACTGGTGCGGTGTCTGTCGCGCCTCGTCGAGCCGACAGGCGGACAGATTGAATTCGATGGCGAGGATTTGCTGGCGATGAGCGCGGCGCAGCTGACGCAGCTGAGGCGGCGCAAAATTGGCATGGTGTTCCAGAACTTTGCCCTGCTGCCGCATCTGAGCGTGCTCCAGAACGTCGCCTTTCCGCTGGACGTGCAGGGCGTGGACCGTCGCACCCGCGAGGCGCGCGCCAATGAGATGATCGAGACGGTCGGCCTGAAAGGGCGCGAGGACTACTTCCCCCGTCAGTTGTCGGGCGGTCAGCAGCAACGCGTCGGCATCGCCCGCAGCCTCGTGGGCGAGCCCGAAATCTGGTTCCTGGATGAGCCTTTCAGCGCGCTCGACCCGCTGATTCGGCGCGAGATGCAGGATGAATTCATGCGCCTTCAGGGCCTGCTCAAGAAAACCATCGTCTTTATCACGCACGACTTTGACGAGGCTATCCGCCTCGCCGACCGGATCGCGGTGATGAAGGATGGGCGCATCGTGCAGACCGCCACGCCCGAGGAATTGGTGCTAAACCCCGCCACGGATTACGTTGCGGAATTCACCAAACACATCCCACGCGGCAAGGTGCTGAGCGTGGGCGCAATCATGGCGCCCCTTTCCGATGGCCCCTTTGCGGGCGATCTGGAGGCATCCCAGAGGATTGCGGATGTCGCGGACCAAGTTGAGGCTGCCAAGCGCCCGTTTCGCGTGATGAGGGATGGCGAGGCTGTCGGCAGCGTTGATGCCGCCGCCGTCATCGACGTTCTGATTGGCCGGACCCGCGCATGAGCTGGCGACGCCTGATCGCACCCAGCGCGCTGTTCTGGTGGGCGCTGCTGGCGGTGACATGGGGGCTATCCAGCTATTCCTTTCAGCTTTACAAGGCATTGGACGCGCGCTGGATCATCCGTTTTCCCAAGGGTTGGCAGTTGAACATCGAGGGCTGGATTTCCGCCGCGATGAAGTGGCTGTTGGAGGACGCGACTTTCGGTCTGTTCACCTTTCAGGAGCTGACACGCTTTATCTCGGCCCTGATCGAGGTGCCATATGACGCCGCGCGCGCCTTGCTGGCGGACGGGTTCATCCACGGTCTCGGCAGCAACGCTGTTCAGATCGCGCCGCCGCTCAGCTGGATCGCGGTCACGGCGCTGATGGTTTTGCTGGCGCGCTATGCCAAGGGCTGGGGGCTGGCCGCGCTGGTAGGCGCATGTTTCGTCTATCTGGCAGTCTTTGGCCAATGGGACAGCGCGATGGTCACGCTTGCCTCAGTCGTAATTGCGGTGCCGATCGGGGTGCTGGGTGGCCTCGCGCTTGGCATCGCGTGTTACCGCGCGGCGTGGGTCGAGCGGGCGATGCGCCCTGTGCTGGACCTGATGCAGACGGTGCCGATATTCGCCTATCTCG
>RCMY010004636.1_pt1 | contig 11830 bp, 11 predicted proteins | sample 2041341 | NCBI WGS metagenome assembly RCMY01 (sample SAMN09708234, study PRJNA481090) | Marine sediment metagenome, whole genome shotgun sequencing project.
GCCGAAAAAATTACGTCCTTATCCCAAGACCAGCTCAATTCCCCCAAATCCGTTCCCAAAGTGCCGAGAGCAATTTTTTGGCATCTAGATCGGACTTTCCGGTTTCCAGAACTTGTAATCCTTCTTTATCTTCGATCAATTTATAGCTAAAGGTGAAGCGGGTTTCTTCGGGGTCAAGGCTGATCAATCCGAAACGGAGGTCGTTGAAAAACAGTGTTCCATTTTTCTCGGTAACCGTATACCAACCCTCCGCTATTTTGGCGAGGCGTTTTACTTTATCGTTCGACCGAAGACGGCCCAAAAGTTTGCGGTTCTTCGGATAAGCTGTGAAATCGATTTCCTTGGAATCAAAAAAGGAGTAATTCCCGATCAGGTAGGCATCACCAACATCGATATTGGCAGTCCATAAAATAGTATTAAAGGGTGTCGGACGCGTATCGATGGCCTTGTATTCGATACCTTGGGCGTCTAATCCATCCACAAATTTTCGATGGGCGATCCCTTTTAGAACCAGGGTAACCAATAAATAACTACAACTTACGAAAAGACCCATTTGATTGTATTTTTTGCGCTTTGGGGATAGTCGTTTCTGCCGCATCGTCAAAATAAGGAACACCAAAAAAGGTAGGGTATACAAGGGATCGATGACAAAAATGCTCTTAAAGGCCAAACGCAGGTCGAAAGGCCAGAAAAGCTGCGTGCCCCACGTGGTAAAAGCATCTAAAACAGGATGCGTAAACAAGCCCCAGAACATCAACCAAGACCAATCCATAAAGGTAGCCCGACTTTTTCTTTCGATTTTGGAGATCAGCCACCCAAAAATCGGGGCGAACACCACCGCAAAGAATATGGAATGGCTAAAACCGCGGTGCCATTCTGTTGCCGTTAAGGTATCGACAAAGTAGCGGGTCAGCACATCAAGATCCGGAATCGTACCCGCAATCGCCCCATAGAGCATGGCCTTGTTACCGACTTTCTTCCCGAGAACGGCCTCGCCTACCGAGGCGCCTAGTACGATTTGTGTTAACGAATCCATTGTTCTTTAGATTTGAGATATGAGATTTGAGACATGAGATTTTTACGTCCAAATCTCACGTCTCATATCTAACATCTCATGTCTATTGCCTATTCCACAATTCCCATTTTTCTAAGCAAAAAGGACGCATTCATATTCTGACAAATACCGTCTTTAAACTTGTAATCGAAATGCAGCTCGTTATCGATGATTTCCGCATCAAAATAATGATTCTCTATCTGAGGGAGTTCCTTGGCAACCTCGCATAAGCTCAAATCGTGGGTGGCGATGATTCCAGTGGATTTTGACGCAACCAACCGCTCGACGAATTTACGGGAGCCCTTGGCCTTATCGGTGCTATTAGTACCTTTTAGAATTTCGTCCAACACAATAAAATATTGATCCTCTTGTATTTCGTCGACTATAAACTTAAGACGTTTCAATTCGGAAAAGAAGTACGATTCGTCATCCGTCAGAGAATCGGTCGTACGCATACTGGTTATCAGTTTTATGGGGGAATATTCAACCGCAGAGGCACAGACCGGAAGCCCTACATTGGCCATTACGATCTGTAACGAAACCGTACGCAAAAAGGTGCTTTTACCCGCCATATTGGCACCCGTGATGATAAAAAACTGTTCTTTTTCTATTTGGAAATCGTTCAGGATACTTTTTTCAGGATGTAATAAAGGATGGCCCGCACCCTCGGATTTTAATACAATTTCTCTTTCCGACAAAGAAGGATATGTATATTTAGGATGGTTAAAAGCAAAGTTGCCAAGACTGATATAGGCATCGAAAAAGGCGATAGTCTCGAACCATATTTCTACCGAGCCGCCGTGCTTTTGAATCCACTTCTCGACCTGGTAGCAATGGGATAGCGTACGCAGAAAAAATCCATTGGCGAAAAATAAATAAAGAAAATTGTTGTTCTTATCGAGACTGTTCAACTGTTTTGCGAACTTTCTAATGACTGCGGATGTTTTTTCGCTATCACCTAAAACCTTTCCTTTACATTTTTGCAGATAGGTCGACTTAAATTCCGTATCCTCAATGAGCGTTAAAAGCTTGTTGTACTGCTGAAAGGTACTTTGAGCTTTCGAGGCCTTGGCAGTCAATCCGGTTATCTTTTTCATATACATGCCCGAAATGCCCAGACCTAGCATCAAATTCAAGACCAATAAGGATATCGGTACGACATCGGTAAAATATAAAGCAAATACTATCAGTGAAATCCCTGAAAAAATCCAGGGTAAAACCCGCATTATTTTCGGCACAAAAGGGGAATAATCGGTCAGCCAACTATCGATAGTTTCCGAACTTGTTTCCGCTTTGGTCAAAGAGGCAATGGCCGAAAAGTTTTGCCGCCACTCGGGCATCTGAGCCAGTTCTTTGATGGCTTCCTGTTTTTTGGGGATGTTTTCTATGGAATTTTCCTTTAGCAATCTCGCAAAAGTATCACTGCCCTGTTGCAAGGCCGTTCGGTTGGCGTATTGGTAAAAGGAACCCCTTCCGAAGAGATCGATATCCTGACTGAAATGATGTAATGGATTTTTAAATTCATCACCTTCGGGCAGGTCGTGAAAATTGCGAGCTAAAACCTTGATCTCGGTCTCATTGATCTGGATAAGTGCCTTTAGCCTATCCCGCTTGTATTGCAGATTGGAATGTCTGGAAACCAGAAACAGAAAAAGTACGATGGCACCTAGTATGATGGCCAGCACCCATTTTGTATTTCCGAAGACCAAATAGATACCGAGTCCCGCAAGGCAAAAAACCGCTAAACGGATCATGCTTGAAGCGAAAAGCAACTTTTTTATTCGGGAAAGCTCCTCCGAATATTTTTGGATCTGATTTTGGTAAAATGAAGCTAAATCCTGCATGCAGCGTTTCTTGTTTTAAGAAGGCCAAATATAGGTCTTTCGTTTCAGCTTCCTTGCATGGCGTTGATCATCGCAATTTGCCCTAAGTGATAGATATCGTGCTGTGCGATACTGGGCAATACCTTCCCAAAAGTATACTCCTTGCCAGGCACTTTTTTTTCTAACAACTCATCAGTAGCATCAGATAAAATTTCGAGAAGTTCTTTTTGGGTCTGTTGTAGGCGTGTTTTCAATTCATCCCATTCCTGCATACCATTGACATGAACATCGGACCAATCATTCGGGCCATCTATTCTAAGATCGTACGCTACATCTCCCTGCAATTTTCTTAGGACGAAAATCCGCCAGTTTATAATATGTTGGACCAATACAACTATGGATTTTGAACCATACTTATTTTCGTTGACAATTTCCCACGGAATCGCATCCAACTTTTCCATGACAGAAATACCGTACCATGGCTTTCCATCGAAACATTCCTTTAAAGTACCAATACTATGTTCAAGCTGATTTTTTTCCATGTCATTATGTAAGCGCATCCAACTCCGCCTTTAGCTTTTTGGTAAGCTTGGCAACTACCAGCTCATAAGAATGATCGGTCAACTCAATAATCAGCTTGGGCGGAAGATTACCCAGAAAAAGGGTGTTCCAATGGGTTTTGCTCATATGGTAACCGGGAATGATAAAGCCGTCATGTTCTTCCCGGAGTGCGGTCGACCGTTCAGGATTGCACTTTAGGTTTACCTGCGGCGGAAGTCTTTCCAAGGCACATAAGGCAAACATCTTGCCCATAACCTTAAAGACCAAGGCATCTGGGCCGAAGGGCAGTTCTTCGGTCACGCCTTTTTTGGCGACGCAGTAGTTTCTAAATTCTTCTATGTTCATAGGCCCTGCGAATCGTACACCACGACCTTCTTCCACAATTTCTCCGATTCCTCGATAAAAACTTTATGTGGCGGCTCGTCTTGATAGTTTTGCTGTGCTTCGGCCGATTCAAAAGTAAGAATCAACGAATAGGTAAACGATCCATCGACAACGTTGCGACTTGCATTTGGGGGCGTACCTATGAACGTTGTCTTGGCGTATGCCGAATTATCCAAAAACTTTTGAAGCGAGGTCTCGAATGCCTTTCGGTCTTCTGGACTATCAGGATTCTTCAACCAAAAAAATACGGTGTGGGCAAAATGTGGGTCGAATTCTTTCATAAAAACTGTGTCTTTTTTGTCATTCCCGTCCTTCGGCTCCGCTCTGGATGAACTTCGGCGGGAATCTGTTTCATTATCACCCGTGTTTGCACGGGAATCTGTTTCAGTTTGGCCATAGGCAGTTATGGTCAGGTTTAAAAATAGTAATGTAATGGCAATTGTTCTCATGTTCTCTAATTATTTCTCTAATAGTTCCTTCTGTTTTTCCGTTACCTCCAAAGCCGAGTAATCCAACTTCCAGCCGATGGTTTCTACGATTTTTTCAATCAAGAGTACGGCCTGTAGGGCTTCCCTCCCGGCGGTTTCCATCAGTCCGCTTTCGGGTACTTTTTCGCGGATGTGCTGTTTGGCTTCCTTGTTCAGCAAAGTAAGATCATCCGAAGAGAAAAAATTAAACATTCCGCTTCGAATGTCATAAAATTGAATATCGGGCTCGATAGACAAAATTTCGGGTTGAGGAAACTTCCTCATAATGATTTTTTTGTTCTCATTATCAGCCGTCAATTCCACTTTCTTCAGGTCATAACCTATTTGTACCTTGGCGTTGATGATCAACAAGGCCTTTTTCTTACTGCTTACCAAGCTCATAAAATGGGCCTTAATGTTTTCGTACTTGTAAATTTCGGCAAACTCGCCTTCCACGGATACCAGCTTGCAGACACTACGAATTTTTTCTAAAAGTACAGCGGACTGATGGTTCGTAATCTCCTTACTTTTCTTCTTACGGAAAAAAGTATAGACCCAATACGTGAGGATGGTGCCTAAGACAAGGCCTAGAAATGTATCGAAAACGGAATCCATGGGCTAAATATAAGGAGTTTCGCGCGAATCGCAGTGCGCTGTACGTAAATCTCAGTTCGCTATTCGTCCATCGCTATTCGCCTCGATTGCGCGAGAGGCATACGGCGATTGGCGCAAGACGCAAGAACTATTTATTATGAATTCTATACAAAACCGGCCGGCTGGGGCTGGCATCGTTTTCGAATGGCGCAACCTGAAGGTTCAAGAAATAAGCACCATCTTCGATACCATCGGACACATAAATAAGCTCGGTTATCGTAGCAGCTTTGCGCAATTGTCCGTCAAAGTCCCAAAAAGCCTTGTGGGATAGCAATTTGCCACCATCCTTTTCCTTGTCCACTGATGGCAGGTCTATTAATAAGTGCGCGACCCCGATTTCGATGAGATAATGTACGGCTTCCTCTAAAAAATACGGCGGATTCGTACCGGAATACTGCCGTGACAGCTTTTTTCGGTCGTTAGGCATGGTACGTATCACTAGAGCGGTCGGTTCTTTGTCCTGTAACGCCAATTCCAGGATGTTTCTTGAAATGACCCAGTCGTCGTTTTGCAGTTCCGGTGTTACAGAAATTAGTTCCGACAAAAAGAAAAAGTGGTCTAAGTTTTGGTTGATGGAATGGAATTCCTCGGTAATATGCCCTACACACTCCGTATGTGTACCATGCGCATGCGGGTTGAATTCTATATCGTTAAAGTTGACGGATCCGCCTTCGGATACCTTTCCTACGAAATCACCATTGCGATGTGGTGTTATTTTGGGATGGCCCAATCCCCAGGCATTTACGTTTTGGGCATCGCGGCGCAGGGGGATGGAGATATCAAGGGGGTTGTTGAGGTCGATTTGGTAGTTTTCACCATCGTATTGTATAGAAGCCTTCATAGAAAATGTCGATTTAAACCGTTATTGCGAGCCTGAATAGAATGTCTTTCCGACGTAAGAGGAACCTTGCGGGAACATTCAAGCCGACCATTGGCCTTCTTACCTGCCGGAGCTGTCCTGCCCTACAATAAACCAACCTGTAACCATAAGATGCCTGCCAGATACTTCACTACGTTCAGTATGACAAAAGTGGACATTGCCATATCAGAAACTTCCAAACAACAATTCAACTGATTGTCTCGCATTGCACGCTTACGACGTGCTACTCGCAATACTACTCCAAGTTAATTAAAAACAAATCACTGGCAATCCCGTCCGCTAAAAATCGTCCTTTTTTGGTGGTCAGGAGGATGTCGCCATCTAAGTACAATAGATTTTCCTCAAGGTATTTTTCAGCTTGTTGCAAGAGGTACTTCCGATACTTTTTCCCATATTCGGATGCGATTTTGGCAAGGGAAACACCCCAGATGGTTCGTAACCCGGTCATGACGTATTCGTTGTACTTGTCCTTTACGGAAAGGACTTCAGTTTCCATGGGAAGTTCGCCCCTTTCCATAGCCTTTAGATATTTCGGATTGTTATTAATGTTCCAGCCCCGACGTTCACCATCATAAGAATGTGCGGATGGCCCGATACCGATATATTTTTTCTGCTGCCAGTAGGCCGTGTTGTTCCGGGAGAAATAGCCCGGTTTTCCGAAATTGGAAATCTCATAGCTTTTAAATCCCGCTGCTTCCAAGGTTTCTGATAGGATGTGGAAATGGGCTAGGGCTACGGCATCATCCACATTTTTTACGATACCCTTTTTGATGAAATTGGCCAAGGCCGTGTTCGGTTCTACGGTCAAAGCATAGCTAGAAATATGTGGGATTTCAAGGGATAGGGCCTTTTCTATATTTTGCTTCCAGCGCGCATTTGACATATCGGGGATACCATAAATAAGGTCAATGGAAATATTATCGAAGTATTCCTTGGACAGTAGGATGCAATCTTCTGCTTCTTTGGCATTATGGGCGCGGTTCATCAATTTTAAATCCTTCTCAAAAAAGGATTGGATACCGATGCTTAACCGGTTGATCGGTGATTCGGCTAGGCCTTTTATTTTGTCCGGGGAAAGGTCATCCGGGTTAGCTTCCAAAGTTATCTCGGGGGCATCCGATATTTGGTAATTTTCGTAAACTGTATCGATTAGGGATTGTAGTTCATCCACAGTAAGCACACTCGGCGTACCTCCTCCAAAGTAAATGGTTTCGACTACCTCATCGTTAAACTCATCCCTTCTTAAAACCAATTCTTTCATCAATGCAGAAACCATGGCTTCCTTTTTTCCCATGGAGGTCGAAAAATGAAAGTCACAGTAGTGGCAAGCTTGTTTGCAGAAGGGGATGTGAATGTAGATTCCGGACATTAAAAAAATGGATCAATTTGCGAATGTAGCACTGTGTAAATGTACCAATTACCGCCTCGATATATTATTAATGCAATAGAATTTACCTCACTTTTTGATCCTAGAATCGTTTTGCTTTACGAAAGCATCCCAACCCGAATAGCTCTTGCCTACTTCTATCCTACCCTCATTGTAGAAATGGCAGACCGCTGCAGCAAGGCCGTCGGTACTGTCCAGATTTTTGGGTAGAGATTTTAGGGCCAGGGTACTTTGAAGCATTTTGGCGACCTGTTCCTTGCTCGCATTTCCATTGCCCGTAATGGCCATCTTGATTTTTTTGGGAAGGTATTCCGTAATGGGTATCTGCCGAGAAAGTCCCGCTGCCATGGCCACGCCCTGGGCCCGACCCAATTTCAGCATCGACTGCACGTTCTTTCCGAAGAACGGTGCCTCGATAGCAATTTCATCGGGATGATATTGGTCGATCAGGTCGATCGTCCGTTCGAAAATGAGCTTCAGTTTGGTGTACGGATCCTTGTATTTGCTTAAAAGCAGTTCGTTCATTTGCAGGAACTCCATTTTTTTATCGACAACCTTAATGAGTCCGAAACCCATTATGGTTGTGCCGGGGTCAATGCCTAATATGATTTTTTCTTTGGACAAAGGGGTCGCTGTTTAAAAGGTTATGGGTTATTTGACCTATGTAGCAGGTTTCGTTCAAGGTTCAAACGCTACTTCGTAGTAGTTGAACCTTGAACCAAACGCGATATACAGGTTCTCGTCTTGGAATACCGCTTCTTACTGCAACACGATGGGTATCCGAAACTTCGCACTTACGGGAATGCCCCGTTTCAAAGCGGGTTCTATCTTCGGCAGGCTGTTCAAGCTTTTTTCGATTTGATTCCGAAATCCGGGTACCTGTTGGCTGATCTGTTCGTCATTTTTTATGTTTATCAGGATAATTTCGCCAGTATCTTCCATTCTAAAATCTACAAAAATGGTGTCTTTTACCTCCTCTTCCAATACCAGATCTGATTCTTGCAAAGATTTGGAAAAGTGGCGCAACAAGGTTTCCATGAAGCATCTTTTCTGTTCGGGCTTACTGGCCAGTTCGTCACAATCTGCGAAGAGGGGATACTGGTCCACATCTTCCCAATCGATAGCCTGCATTTCTTGGTCGACCAGTTCTTGGGTCTTCTCCTCCCGTTTGGCGGACCAGTCACAGGCGGTCAGCAGGCATAGCAAACATAAAATGGAAAGGTTCCGCATTACCTAGATTTGTTAGGCGGAAATTACGATTTTTTAGGGGATTTTTAGAGAAATGGAGGATTGTAAAAAGCTCCTCCCTTTTTTTCAAAGGGAGGTGGGCCGCCTTTGGCGGGTCGGAAGGATTAGTGATAGAGTCGTGACCGAAACAATTAAAATTCAAGAGTTATTGGCACCCCAAGACTTAATTTCCCCGTCCGCAAGCGGCCACCCCTATTTGGAAAAAAGGGGAGCCAAGAATTTCTCAATCCCTTGCAAAATGAATCTCTTCCTTCAACTCCTGAACCCGTTTTGCAGCTATCTTTGAAGCATAGGGTGTGTTCGCACCGAACTTTTTGATAAAGCTTTCATAGTACTCTAACTTTAATTTCGGGTCTTTATAGAATTGGTCGGCCAAGGTGCAGATATTGAAATAGACCATTTCATCGGAAGGGGCTTCTTTATGAGCCAGTTTATAATAATCCAATGCGGATTTCAAATCGTTACGTTCCCTTGCGAAACTGGCAAGCGAACTATAGCCCTCGGCAAAGACCGGTCGCTGTACGTCCATGGCCCTTTTTATGTAGATTTCGGCGCTATCTAGCTGTTCGTTTTTCCGTAATGCTGCGGCCATACCAAAATAGGTGTCTGAATTTTGGTCATCGATGCCGATTAAAATGCGATAGGTTTCCTTAGCCTTTTCGAACTCCCAATTTTTATAGTAGCAATAGGCCAATTTCTCATAGACATAGGGCTTGGTCTCTTCGAGTTCAAGCAAGCGTTCGAACCAAGGGATGGCGGCTCTGTATTGGTTGTCGTTGTAATAAACCAGCGCCTTTAAATTGATGAGGGATACGTCGTTTTCATAGAATCGGAGTCCTTTGTTGACGTATTTCAAGGCCTGATTCCTTTCAAGTTTAATGGTGAAGTATTTTCCCAATCGGAACAGGCTCCGTAGATGGGTACTATCCAATTTAATGGCGTTTTTATATGCGGTCAAGGCACTGGCGGGTTGTTCGAGTTCTTGAAAAGCTTCGCCGAGATAGTACTGGTATTCGGGGTTGTCGTTTCCCTCACTTGTCAGTTGGGAAAAAAGTTTCCGCGCTTCGTCGTACTCCTTGGCCTTTAAAAGTAATTTTCCAAATTCAAAACGGGCGATCTGCCAATCCGGATGGTCTTCGACAACACGTTTATACTGGACAATGGCCTTCTCGATATTGCCTATGGCGCTGTAGGCGCGGGCGATTTGTAGACTTGAATTTTCGCTTCCGGCTTCTGCATAATAATTTATGGCCTTGGTATAGTTGCCGGTGGCGTAGAGGCTGTCGGCTATGGCCCGAGCGCTATTTCCAGTTTCAAGGGCAGATGTTTGGGCTCCGGTTTTACCAATGCAAAAAATGGCAATAAAGAAAATAATCCTTCCCAAGCCTTTATTGCAGTTTAAATGTGATAGGAATGGAAAAAGGCACATTGACCTTCTTCCCTTGATGGTTCCCTGGCTTCATCTGCGGCAATCGAGATATAATCCGTACCGCTTCATCCTCTAAAGATTTATCAGGACCTCTTTTTGCGATACTGGAAATATTTCCATTGGTATCAATCAAGAACATAATAGCGACCCTACCTTGAATCCCTTTTTCTTGGGCTTCCTGAGGATACCTGAAATTTTTTGAAATATGTCTTTGGATTTTCTCCTGAAAACAGGCCCTGCGATCAGAAGCATCTTCACAGCCCGGGAATACCGGCACGTTCTCCACTTGTGCAAATGGAATTCCATTTCGATACTGCATTTGAATATCACTTGACATTTCGCTTATCTGCTCTTCCTGTAGCTTTACATAATTGGCATCTTGGGAATGTGGGTTGAACCCTGCATGCTGCAACTTAAAGGTAATGGGGATAGAAAACGGAACTCGGACAGCCTTGCCTCCGGATTTGCCCGGTTGCATTTGGGGCAATTTCTCGATTATCCGGACCGTTTCATCTTCCAAAATTTTATCAGGACCGCGTTTTTTGATGTCAATAATATTACCTTCTTCGTCGATAGTGAACATTACCGCAACTCTACCCTGAATACCCTGCTTTTGAGCCTCTTCCGGATACCTGAAATTTTTGCTGATGTGCTTTTGCATCTTTTCCTGAAAACAGGCGCGAGGATTAGCTGCATCCTCGCAACCGGGAAAAACGGGCACTTCCTCGACCACGGCAAACGGAATGGTCTCACCGTTGCCCGATATTTGAACCCCTTTCAGTTTTATGTCGAAAAGACTAAAGTCATCTTTTAAGACACTGGATTCAATTGTCATTCGGGCCTTGATCGGTACACCGTTCGGCCCTGAAATCCCCGAACCTTCCCTTAGGGGTTTTGAAAATTCGATTTTCGAATTTTTATCCTCTAAGGTCAACTCCCAATCCCGCGGCTGTACGGAAAGGTCTATCAATCGAGTAAACACTTCTTTCTCTTCTTGCAGGCTCAAATTTTCGATATCCCCGACTGTTATGGTTTCATGAGTCCCTGCCTCGCTGGATACATCCTGTTCACAAGAAGTGTATAATAGCATACCGATCAACATTGGCACCAACGCCAAATACTTCAATTTCCAGATTTTTCTTGATTTTTCTTTTGTTAACATGACTATCCGTTTTTTGACCTGCCCGTACTGACTACCAAAGCTGATAATTCTGCCAAATACGTTCAGGCGGGTTAATGATGATTTAAAAAATTGATTGATGAATGATATATTCTGTGTTTGAAAGACCTGCGATAGCAACAATTCGTATTGCGCCTCTTTGCTCGTTTTCGCTACCTGCGCATCGGCGATGAACTCGTGCAGTTCGGATATCCTATTTTGATAGACATAGACCAGTGGATTGAACCAGCCCACGATCCGCATAAGTTCAAAAAATAGAAGGTCATAGGTATGCCTTTGTCGGATATGTACCAGTTCGTGTTCGATGATATTTTCATGTTCCTTTTCCACAATCCGATCACCTAAGAAAATGGACTTGAAAAACGAAAAAGCAACACTACTATCGGCAAGAACGATTCGGGTAAAATCCTTGAAATAATGAAGCTCACCTTTTTTTCGCAATCGGTACAGCTGTAGCATTTTGTATCCGAAAAGCAGCGCGGCCAACAACATTCCGCCGAAAAGCAGGCCTTGCTCCCAAGAGATGGAAAACCATGAACTGTTCGCGGCATCGACCACTACACCATCGTTCGCTCCCCACAGATATTCCGGATACACATAAAACCGTTCGGGAACGGCGGTCTTGAAAGCCTCGATCTTTATCCATGGTAAAAACAATGACAGGAAATAGGAGCCGATCAAATACACTCGGTTCCATTGGAAAAAGGTTTCCCTTTTCAGGAAAAAGTCGTAGATAACGAGGAACACCAATTGAAAGGCGATG
>RCMY010004637.1_pt1 | contig 11829 bp, 7 predicted proteins | sample 2041341 | NCBI WGS metagenome assembly RCMY01 (sample SAMN09708234, study PRJNA481090) | Marine sediment metagenome, whole genome shotgun sequencing project.
CAGCGAAATACGCAAAGTGAAGCGGCGTGTTGCCGTAGGTGGAGCGAGCGTTTACATCGGCACCATTTTGTATTAGATATTTTGCGATCTGAACATATTTCTGTTTTGCTGCCTCATGTAACGGCGTGGCACCATCAAGTTGCATTTTGAGCTTCGATTTGTAGCCATACGATGACAATTTATTCGGCGCGTTGACATCTGCGCCCTTTTCAACCAAGGCTCTTACCGCCTCGTGGTGGCCGTTAGCGATCGCCAAATGCAGCGGCGTTTGGCCCTTATCATTTACTGCGTTGATATCAACGGGGTCACTCTCCAGCGCTGTCGCCAGCTCGTCAGTCTTACCCTGCGCGGCGGCGGCGTGTATTTTGGAGCCGTAATACATTGTGTTGCAAGCGGCCAGTGTCAGGATAAGACAGCTGAATAGCGCAATCCTCAATTTAATTCCCAGCTTGTTCTGTAGCTTCACTTTCTGGCTCTTTCTAGTATCGTTGAGTTCAAGCACGCGCAGCACTGAAGCTCAACACGTCTTCGATAGAAGCAGCACCAGCCGTTAACATTAGCAGCCGATCCAAGCCCAACGCCACACCGGCACAATCGGGTAAACCCTGCTGCATGGTGGCGACAAAGCGCGTATCGACCGCCATTGCGGGTAAATCATAGGCTGCACGTTTTGCATTGTCGGCCTCACAGCGACGCAGGTATTCATCAGCGTCAGCCAGCTCATTGTAGCCATTCGCCAATTCGACGCCGTCAAAAAAACATTCGAACCGACGCGCTATTGTTGTGCCGTTAGCATCGTCGCCAAGACGCGCCAGCGCCGCCTGGCTGGCGGGATAATCGCAGACAAAAGTCAGCCCTTTTAAACCGGGCTGCAGCAAATGGCTAAACAATAGCTCCAGACATTGGTCTTTATCGATGCAGGCCGAGGCAGTTTCGATATGCTGATCAACAAGCGCTTGTAACTCGGCGTAGCCAGCCCGATGCGGGTCTGTGGCTAGTCGTTCCCGAAACAGGTCGCCATAGGAAATCCGTTGCGCGGCCTCGCAATCGAGTAACGGCACCAGTAGTTGCTCCACTTCGCTCATCAGTTCGTGCTCGTCAAAACCAAGGCGGTACCATTCGAGCATGCTGAACTCAGGATTATGCCAGGTGCCCGCCTCACCCGCCCGAAAGACTTTGCAAATCTGATAAATGCAGCCAACGCCATTAGCCAGCAGCCGCTTCATGGCAAATTCGGGAGAGGTCTGCAGCCAGCCATGGCCGGCAACGGCAACGCTGGCGATATGCGGGTCGGTGACGCCGTGGTGGCTCAAGCTCGGGGTTTCAATTTCCAATACGCTGCGCGCTTGAAAAAAGGCACGCACACTGCGATACAGCTCGGCGCGTTGCCGTAATGCGGCATGGCTGGCTGTGGGCAACCAATTATCAGCCATAGAATGCTGAAGGAGTAGCGATCAGGATTTAACGCGGTTTTGGTACTCACCAGTGCGGGTATCGACGCGCACGACTTCACCAATGTTTAAAAACAATGGTACTTTGACCACGGCACCGGTCGTTAGCGTGGCAGGCTTGGTACCGCCTTGGGCAGTATCGCCTTTTAAACCGGGGTCGGTATCGCTAATTTCCAGCTCGACAAAGTTAGGCGCAGTAATCAGCAGGGGCACGTCATCCCACAAGGTCATAATGTACGAATCCTGTTCTTTCAGCCAGTTCACGGCGTCTCCCACGGCGGCCTCGTCGGCCTGATACTGCTCAAAACTCACCGGGTCCATAAAGTGCCAATGGCTGCCGTCGCTATAGAGGTATTCCATATCTTTCTCAACCACATCGGCACCTTCCAGGCTGTCACCAGACTTAAAGGTACGCTCCCACACCCGGCCGGTTTTCAGGTTGCGCAGTTTGACGCGATTAAATGCCTGACCTTTACCCGGTTTGACGAACTCATTCTCGACGATGGAACATGGATCGCCGTCTAACATGACTTTCAGACCGGATTTGAATTCGCTAGTAGAGTAGTTCGCCATTGTTTTCCTCTTTCGTGGCAGGGCTTTAAAAGCCGCAATCATACAGCGTTACGGGTGGTTATGGCAGGCGCGAGCTAGCTGGCAAGTACAGACGAATTGCATTTTGTTACTAATTTAAGCCGATAAACGGCAGCGAAAATATGAACCTCTCCTATACTTTTCTAACAGGAAGTGCAAATTATTACGAGAAGTTACTGAATGAACCAAAATATCGCCCTCTCACTTGGTATTCCCGAACAGGATCTTTATCGCCTGAGTAGCTGTGTCGCTACCAAAGAAGGCGTTGCCGGATGGTTGGCCTCGCTACCGCACGCCAATCTTGGCGAAACCAGCCGTAACCTGTTCAGAATCATCAGTGAGCTGGTGCGCCTGCGCCTGTCTAGTCGAGAACGCTTTGAAATACTTGAAATTTTATATCCAAGTGTGCGCAAAACATGCGTCGGCCTGGCTAAGCACTACCTCAATCAAGCAATTATTTTGCCTAAGAAAGCGCAGCAGGTGGTTGACCTTGCAAATACCCTGCAAAATGAACTGGCAAATGCTTATTTGCTGGTGGCACTCAATCATGAAGACAAAAAGGGCCTGTTCAAAAAACGTGCAGATACAGTGACCGACATTGCTTTATATCGGGCAACCTGCCTGCAAACTGAAGTTTTGCTGCGCAGTTACCAACTTTACGCCACAGTTCCAGAGCGCACCTGGTTAAAACTGCACACACAGTATCAGCTGGCCTGTGATTTCGGCGTGGCTGATGCAGCAATGGCCGGCCGTATTGTCCAGCGAGGTGCCGCCGATTCTATTCACAACGGCTATGTTCACGCGCTGTTGCTGGGCTGCATTAAAGCCAATCAACTACGCCAGGAAGACTTGACCATCGTGCATAAACTGTTGCCCGAATGGAGCAACCTGGCGCGCCTGAACCAGGCCGGTAGCGCGGCCAAGCGACCGCTATTTGTGGTCAACCCATCGCATGATCGCTCGCCGCTGTTCACAAAACTGGTAGAAACTGCGGCCGATCTCGACACATATATGGGTATCGACAGCAGCCAACTGGTGGAACATTTACGCGAGCTGATGCAGCAGGCACGCCAGCATCGAATCGTTATCGACAAGTCGACAGTATCAAGCGACTTGCTAAAACACCTGATTCTGGCCTGGGGCCAATGCAGCAAACGCAGCTTTATGCGCATGGAAACCGACAATGCACTACAGATTTGCGTCGGCCTGGGCAGCGCTCACTATTTTGCCGCTAACCAGCTTTCCTTTGACGATATGCTGGACCGGGCTAAAGACGCGTTGCAAACCAATCCGAAGCTAAAGCTGGCGCGCCCAAAACCAGCCAAGCCAACGAGTGGCGATCCGTGGGCGCTCGCAGTAGATGTGGATCCACTGCAGAAAAAAGCCAACATCGCCATGGAGACCATCGACTACCAGCTACGCAGCTTCAACATACAGTCGCGCACGGGGCTAGGCGATCAGTTCCACAATTTTAATGTACGCGTGCTCAATGCCAGTCCCGGCGGCTACAGCCTGACCTGGCCAGAAACAACGACCACCAAGATTAAAGCCGGCGACTTAGTCGCCATACGCGAGCAGGACGCATCGCACTGGAGTATCGGCGCTGTTCGCTGGCTGCACCGCCCAAGCAAAGCCGACGTGCAATTCGGCGTGGAATTACTCAGTCCTGCGTTTGTGCCCACAATCGCACGAGTGGTTTTTAGCGATCGCGAACCAGGCGACTTTTCGCGCGTGCTGCTACTGCCGGAAATTAGCGTTACCGCGCAGCCAAAAACGCTGCTGGTGCCGCATATGCGTTTTATTGCTGGTCAAACCGTGCAAATTCTACAGGACGATAGGATTGTCACCGTTAAACTACAAAAACAATTGACCCATACCGGCGCGTACGCGCAGTTTATCTATCAGGCATTTGATGCTGCCAACGATGCAAACATAAGCCAGTCAGCCGCCAGCAAGAGCAAGTTTGACTCGCTGTGGGCTAATTTATAGATTGTCTAAAAACCAGAAACAGCCTTGTAACCCAAAGTCATGAATGATTTATCGCTAAAAATGGACACCAGCATATTACGCATACTATTGTCGAGCGATGCACGCGAAGCGGCTGAGCGGGTCAACAGCCTGTTTCGTAACGCCGGCATTGCAACCCAAACTCACCGCATCACCTCTACTGAGGATTTAGCGGAGTGCCTGCACGAGCAGCGCTGGGATCTGGCGCTGTTCGAAGATTTCAATCTGGAGTTGGACATTGACGCGGTGATGAACTGTTATCGTCAGCAGCAAACCGACACGCCGGTTGTCATACTGACTGAAAAACTCACCGCCGAAGGCATAATAGACGGCCTGAAAAAAGGCGCACAAGACGTTGTGCAGGCGTCGCTGGACGAGCATTTGCTGCATGTTGCCAGACGCGAAGCGGCATCAGTTGGTTTGCGCCGCAAACAGATAACCCTGGAACAAAGCCTGGCGGAAGTCAGCGGCCGCTTTGAGCTATTGATGGCGCAAGCGGAAGACGCCGTCGCCTATATGATTGACGGTATGCACATCGACGTGAACGAGGCCTACGCCGAAATGTTTGGCTACGAAGACGTGGACGAGCTGCTCGGCATACCGGTTATCGACCTGATTGGCGCTGATGATCAGGACAAATTTAAAATGTTTCTGCGCCACTACGACGCCGCCGAAGTACAGGAACTGGCATTTACCGGCATCGCCGCTGATGGCAGCGAGTTTGCCGCGCAAATGCGCTTTGCACCGGCAAGCTTTGATGGCGAGGAATGTACCCAGACAATTTTGCGCAAAACGGTGTCGACCCCCGCCGCCTCACTCGGCGCAGTCGACGCCAATATCGACCCGGTGACGTGTTTATATAATCGCTACCATTTTGTCGACGCGCTCGACGCCTACCTGGCTAAAGAAAATACTGACGACGCTACCAGCCTGCTCTACATTGGTCTTAATGACTATGCTGCGCTAAAGAGTCGCATGGGCTTGTCGGGTAGTAACATTGTGCGCCACGCGCTCGCCGAATTTCTTAAGCAACAGTTTGCTGACGACGAAAACCTCTTATTAGCACACTACGGCGAAGACAGTTTTACCGTTTTGATGCACGACCGAAATGCCGATGGTGCCCTGGCAGCGGCCAGTGGCCTATGCCTGCTGGTTGAGAAACAACTGATCGAAGTTGAGCATGAAACGGTGCGCTGCAGCTGTAGTATTGGTGTTGTACATTTAAACTCGGCCGCTTTTACCAGCTCCAGCAGCATTATGGACGTGGCATTCTTCGCCCTGGAAGAAGCCCGCCAGCAATACCGTGCTGACGCGCCCGAAGCCGCTGTGAAACTGTATCATCCGATGACCGACGGCAACGTAGAGGCGCGCTTCAATGTCGACGAAATAATCGAAAAAGAACAGCTGCGCATGATGTTTCAGCCGATTATCAATATGCGTGGCACAACCTCGGAATACTATGAAGCCAGCTTGCGATTGTTTGATGCCGAAGGTGAAGACGCACCGATAGACGCGTTAATGCAATCGATCAACCAACAGATCGGCGACACGACGTTGGATAAATGGCTGGTAGTCGAGGCAACCAAAAAACTGAAAGAGCAACGCGACGCCGGCAAAGACACGCGCCTGTTGGTCAACCTCACGCAAAACAGCTTGCTCGATGATGAGTTTTGCAGCTGGCTCGGCGTGGCGCTCAAAGCCGCGCAGCTGGAAGGAAATACCTTAGTTTTTCAATATGAGGAGACCACTCTCACCCACTACTTAAAACAAGCAGTGCGCTTTAACGAAGAACTGCAAAAATTGAACTGCCAGATGGCCGTGTCACACTTCGGTCGCTCGCTGGAGTCGTTCAAAACGCTGGAGCGATTGCAGGTAGAGTTCGTCGCAGTCGACGGCTCTTACACCGTGGAGTTACAGAAAAGCCCGAACAACTCCGAAGACCTGCGCAACCTGTTACTACGCCTAAACGAAGGTCCTGCGCACTCGATTGTGCCGCATGTTGAAAACGCGGCAACCCTGGCCAGCCTGTGGCAGATGAATGTGCATTATATTCAGGGACAGTATTTGCAATCGCCGGCTGAGGCGATGGACTATGAATTTGCGGATATGGCTTAACGTTGCTGCGCTAACTGTTGCTGCGCTAACTATAGGCGTCATCACTGTCGCTATACCCGATCAAATACAAAATACCGTCCAGGCCCAGCGTGGAAATGGCATGTGAAGCCGACTGCCGTACGATGGGTTTGGCGCGAAACGCAATCCCCAGGCCCGCAATACCCAGCATAGGTAAATCGTTAGCGCCATCACCGACTGCGATTACCTGCTCAAGGCTGATGTGCTCCTGCTCGGCAAGATCACGTAATAATTGAGCTTTACGCTCACCATCGACGACATCGCCCTGCACGCGGCCGGTGATCACACCATCTTGCACGTCGAGTTGATTGGCAAACACGAAATCGATACCGAGCCGCTGCTGCAAATAGCGGCCGAAATATTCGAAGCCGCCGGATATGATCGCGGTGCGGTAGCCTAGCCGTTTTAGCGTGGCGATCAACCGCTCTGCACCCTCTGTGAGCGGCAGGTTTTCTGCAATATGCTGCAACACGTCAGCATCCAAGCCTTTCAGCAGTACGATCCGCTGTGCGAAGCTGGCCTTGAAATCCAGCTCACCTTGCATCGCCCGCTCGGTAATCGCGGCGACCTGCGCGCCAACGCCGGCGGCTTTGGCTAACTCATCAATGACTTCAGTTTCAATCAGCGTTGAATCCATATCGAACACCACCAGACGCCGATTGCGGCGAAACATGGTGTCTTCCTGGTAGGCTATATCAACGTCCAGCTCGTTGGCTAACTGTAGCAGCTTGCGGCGCATAGTCACGGCATCAGACAGCCCGCCACGCACTGAAAACTCCACGCAGGCCATGCTGCGCTCGGGCAACTCGCCCAGCGGCAGGCGCCCCGAAAGGCGGCTGATATTGTCTATGTTCAGAGAATAACTGGCGACCACTGACGTGATGCGCGCAATTTGCAGGGCTGAAATCTTGCGGGCTAACAGCGTAATGATGTGGCGCGGCTTGCCCTGTGCGCCAACCCAATCGCTATAGTGGGCCGGGCTTATCGGTGTCAGGCTGGCGCTAAGGCCGAGCTCTTCCACCTTAGCCTGCAGCTCTAGCGATAGCGGCGAGTCGGCATCGGCATTGGTCACCTCGGCCAACATACCGAGCGCCAGATTGTTATGGATAACCGCCTGGCCAATGTCCAGTATCTGCGCCGCGTGCGACGCTAAAATCGCAGAAATGGCCGCCGTCAAGCCGGGTTTGTCTTCGCCTGCTATATTGATTAATAAAACGTGTTTCACGCTACCTCGTATACGTTATTAGGTATGCCAACAAATTCACAGCCTGAGAACCAGGCGGTGTTCGAGCGGGCTGTAAGTCCAGTATACTTCCACGCCCTATTATTAGTGACCACTACGCCTTATGCCGCCACCAGCTAACCGCTCTGTCCGCTTGATCGCCTGGGTTGTGATTGCAGCCACTACGGCGATCAGCGTGTATAGCCTGTGGCAGCAGCGACAGTCGGCACAACAAAATCTGCAGCCGGTGAGCCTTATTATAGCGCAGCAGTTGGCCGACGCCGCAGCACCGCTGGTGCTCGATGGCGACCAGCTCAGCCTGCAGGCATTGAGCGCCAAGCTCAGCAAAAGCCGGCAAATTCGCCATGTGGCGATATACGACCTCAACAACGATTTGCTTGCCCAAAGCGGCAAACCACGTGTACGCAGCAGCGACGTGCTCGCCAATGGCACTATTACCCTACAAAATCAAATACTGGGTCATACCCAGGTTGCGCTGCGCGGCGGTGTCAGCGGTGACTTCTCGGCAACGCAAACACTGATGTTGTTATGTCTCGGCAGCTCATTCGTGTGCCTTTTGTTACTAACGCGCCGACCGCTTGACCAGGTTGCAGCTGAGCCTGACGCGGCACCACCAGCTGACCAGCCAGTTGTGCAGGCTGACGTTGAGCACGCCTTTGTGGCGGTGGAATTATTAAAGTTTCCACTGCTGCGCAAGCGCTTGAACGAAGACACGCTATACGAATACATCGCCACGTTTCAGCACTGGCTGCGCCGCGTTGCAGACCTCTTCGACGCTGAAATCTCGGTTGAAAACCGGGGCTTTACGCTTACGCTGCAAGCCGCAGACAGCGAGCATCTCGCCACTCAGGCTGTGCAGTGCGCTTATACCATAAGCGAGATACTAAACGACGCCAACCCGAAACGTAAGCAAGCCGGCGAATTGGTATTCGACATGCGCGCCGGCGTGAATATAGCGACCCGACGCAGCCACGATGATGAAGTACTGCAGCAACTCTATGTGCAAGAAGCCGAGCGCGCCGCGTGGCAGGCTTGCGAAGGCAAAGCCAGCGGCAGCATTAGCCTGACGCACAGCGTTGCCAGGTTAGCATCCACGGCAGCGATGCAGCTCGAAGACGACAGCGATGATTCAATGCGGTTAGTCGATCTTGCCGAATCAACCAAACTCAAACTCGGCGAGCAGATTCGCCAGGTGTTACAGAATTCGCGCGAGCTTCAAGACTCGACGTCGACGTAGTCCACCTTTTGAAAACCACGCGGCAGTTTATTGCCACGCCGACCACGCTCGCCACGATAGTGTTCAAGCTCTGCAAGCTTTAAGTTGAGATGACGCTTGCCGGCATGCACGCGCAGCACGTCTTTATCACCGATAACCTTCAGCGCTAACACATACTCTTCGCGCGCCTGCAGCCTGGCGGTCGGAATGCCGATGATTTTATTGCCTTTACCACGCGTCAGACTGGGCAACTCGGCAACCGGGAAGACCAGCACCCGCCCCTCGTTACTAACCGCAACCAGCTTGTCGGAGTCTTTGTCTTTGATTGCCGCCGGCATCATCGAACGCGCGCCTTTGGGCAAGTTCAGCACCACCTTACCGCTGCGATTCTTGGTTTGCATATCGCCAAGCCGGGCCACAAAGCCGTAGCCGGCGTCGGAGGCGATAACGTATAGATTGTCGTCGTCGCCCATCATGCCGCCGAAGAAGCTGGCACCCGATGGGGGGTTTACGCGACCACTCAGCGGTTCGCCCTGCCCCCGCGCCGACGGCAGGTTATGCGCCGCCACCGTGTAGGCGCGGCCGGTCGAGTCGAGCACAATTACCGGCTGATTGCTGCGGCCGCGTACTGCGAACAGGAAAGCGTCGCCCGCTTTGTAGCTGAGGCTGGTGGGGTCAACTTCATGACCTTTGGCGGCGCGAATCCAGCCTTTCTCCGACATCACGACGGTGATCGGCTCGGTGGTCAGTAACTCCATGGCGCTGAAGGCCTTGGCCTCTGGCCGCTGTGCCAGCGGTGAACGGCGCGCGTCACCGAACTCTTCGGCAACGGCCTGCAGCTCTTTCTTCAGCAGGGTTTTCATGCGCGCCTTGGAACCGAGGATTTTTTCCAATTGGTCGCGCTCGGCGGCCAATTCCTCTTGCTCGGTCTTGATTTTTATTTCTTCCAGCTTGGCGAGCTGGCGCAGCTTGATTTCGAGAATCGCCTCAGCCTGCGTATCGCTAAGCTTGAAGCGCTGCATCATCACCAGTTTCGGTTTATCCTCGGTGCGGATGATGTGGATGACTTCGTCGATATTCAGAAAGGCAATCAGCAAACCTTCCAGAATATGCAGCCGTTTGTTGATTTTTTCCAGGCGGTACTGCAGGCGACGACGGACCGTGTCGGTGCGAAAGTCCAGCCATTCCTTGAGGATGGTAGGCAGGTTTTTTACTGCAGGCCGGCCATCGATGCCGATCATGTTCATGTTAACGCGGTAGTTTTTTTCCAGATCGGTAGTGGCGAACAAATGCGCCATCAGCGCTTCGCTATCAACCCGGTTGGAGCGCGGCACGATCACCAGCCGTACCGGATTTTCATGGTCCGACTCATCGCGCAGGTCGGCTACCATTGGCAGTTTTTTGGCCTGCATTTGGTGGCCGATTTGTTCCAGAATTTTGGCGCCCGAGGCCTGATGTGGCAGCGCCGTAATCACGATATCGCCTTGCTCGGGCTGATAAATGGCGCGCATTTTCAGACTACCCTTGCCGGTCTCGTACATCTGCAGAATTTCCCGGCGCGGTGTAATGATCTCGGCCTCGGTGGGAAAATCGGGCGCCAGCACGTGCTCGCCCAGTTGTGCAGTAGTCGCCTTTGGCGAGTCTAACAGGTGAATACAGGCGCTCAGAATCTCGCGTACATTGTGGGGTGGAATATCGGTTGCCATACCCACCGCGATGCCGGTGACGCCGTTAAGTAAAATATGCGGCACCTGTGAGGGTAAGACGGAAGGCTCCTGTAATGTGCCGTCAAAATTAGGCACCCAGTTGGCCGTACCCTGGCCCAATTCGCTCAGTAACAATTCGGCAAACGGGGTTAACCGCGATTCGGTATAGCGCATTGCCGCGAAAGATTTCGGGTCGTCGGAAGAACCCCAGTTACCCTGCCCGTCAACCAGCGGATAGCGAAACGAAAACGGCTGCGCCATTAACACCATGGCTTCGTAGCAGGCGCTGTCGCCGTGCGGATGAAATTTGCCGAGCACATCGCCCACCGTGCGCGCCGATTTCTTGAACTTGGCGCTGGCTTTCAAGCCCAGCTCTGACATCGCGTAGATGATGCGGCGCTGTACGGGTTTGAGGCCGTCGCCGATATTTGGCAGCGCCCGGTCCAGAATGACGTACATCGAATAATCGAGGTAGGCCTTCTCGGTGTAAGTTTTTAGCGAGACGCCTTCGGGGGCTAGCGGTTCGGTCATGGGGTAAAGACTCTTTGATGTTTAGTAGGGTGGTCTTTCTATTGCTCTTTAGTAAATCGGTACGCGCCGCGCAGCCTACACTTCGGCCAGGTTGCCGTATTTCTCCAGCCAGATTTTGCGATCAGGGGCGCGCTTTTTGGACAGCAACATATCCAGCAGTGTTTCGCTGCCGTCGCCGGCTTCAATTTGCAGCTGCAGCAGGCGGCGCGTATCGGGTTCCATCGTGGTTTCACGTAACTGCAGCGGGTTCATCTCGCCGAGGCCCTTAAAGCGCTGCACCGATACTTTGCCTTTTTTCTTCTCCGACTCGATGTGATCGAGAATGCCCTGCCGTTCGGCTTCGTCGAGGGCATAGAACACTTCCTGGCCGACGTCGATGCGAAACAGCGGTGGCATGGCGACATACACATGGCCGGCCTCAACCAGCGGGCGAAAGTGGCGCAGGAACAAGGCGCATAGCAACGTGGCGATGTGCAGCCCGTCGGAATCGGCGTCGGCCAGAATACATACCCTGCCGTAGCGCAGGCCGTCGAGATTATTTGACGCCGGGTCTACGCCCAGCGCGACGGCTATATTATTGATTTCTGCCGAGGCCAGAATCTCATTCGAGTCGACCTCCCAGACATTCATGATTTTGCCCTTCAGCGGCAGGATCGCCTGAAACTCGCGGCTGCGCGCTTGCTTGGCCGAACCGCCGGCAGAGTCACCCTCCACCAAGAATAATTCGGTGCGTTCCAGATCCTGACTGGAGCAGTCAGCCAGCTTGCCGGGCAAAGCTGGCCCACTGGTAACCTTCTTGCGGGCAACTTTTTTGCTGCTGCGCAGACGTGTCTGAGCGGAGAAGATGGCAAACTGGGCTAGCTTCTCCGCCTCTCCGGTGTGCTGATTTAACCACTGGCCGAAGGCATCTTTGGCGACATTGGAAATAAACGCGACGCACTCGCGCGATGA
>RCMY010004638.1_pt1 | contig 11829 bp, 12 predicted proteins | sample 2041341 | NCBI WGS metagenome assembly RCMY01 (sample SAMN09708234, study PRJNA481090) | Marine sediment metagenome, whole genome shotgun sequencing project.
TCGCTGATCTTAAAGGATTCTTCTGAAGCATCCCCATCCTTTAAAATAATCTTGGCGGTGGGTATTTTGTTGATTTCCTTAATAACGGAAATGGAAAGTACCTGATACCCCGGATCGACAAGTTGATCATCGATCAGAATATCAAAAGTGGACACATTGTGAGATGCCTCTACGGGAATGACTCTATCTTTCATTGTGCCGTTTTGTCTAAGGGCGGAAAAACCAATTCAACACCCGGATTAATTTTTCGAAATGTGGTCAGGCCGTTTGCCCGCGCCACTTGGGTAACATATTTGGGGTCGTTGTAAATTTTATGGGTCATAAGGTCTAAGCGATCACCGCCCTTTACCAATCTGACATGGGTAAGGTCTGGGGACTTCTTTTTTTCCCGGGCCACCCGTTCTTGTTGTGCTATGTAATTTAAAAACGAAGCGCTTGCCTTGATTCTCAGCGGATCGCCGTTTGGGTTAAAGAGGGTATAGTTCAGATCAAGATTCGAAAGAATACAAGGAAACAAAAATTCACCCCACTGTACGTTCAAAAAATGTGGACGGTGAATTTCTCCGTTCATGTTATAAACGGTGTTCATAAAAATTTCGAGTTGTGCCTTTACCGAATGGTCGTCACTGTTATAGGCATATCCATCAATGGTCTGTGTACCGTCGAAAGTGAATTCAAGTTTTAGCTCCTCGGGCTTGGTGCCCTTATAATCCGGATTTGTACCTTGATTTCCTTGGCCCTGCTGCTGGTTCAGCTCTACCTTAAAGTTCTGGCTAAAACTTTCGGGATTTACGGGTAGGGATATGGGATTCGGGTCTATTTTCGAACGCCTTTGAAAACCCTCGTCCTCAAATGCGTGTATCAGTACCTTTATCAGTTGTCCGCTCTCTTCCATTATCGTTCCGATTTTTGCTTAAGGATTTCAAATATTTTACCGGCCACTTCGTTCATTTTTAGTTCGCCGGAACCTTGTTCTCCCGTATTTCCACTAGATGGGCCTTGGGTTCCCCCGACCTTAGCCTTGATGATCAATTCCCTAATTTCTAAAGGCATTATTGCTTGTTTTAATTAATGGCTACGAGCTTGAAATAATTATAGTTCAGTTCGAGGGTCTCAATCAGTACCTCACCTCTTTCGGCATTGAGTTCGCCCACTTTCCAACTGACCGGCCATACGTGCGACAGCTCCCATTGCATGAGAATGTCATGGTTCTCGTTCAGCAGTTCGACGTCGACCCTGCTGAGGGGCGTAATGACCATATCGTGAAAGGCTTTCTGTAGCCATAGGGTAAGGCCGGAATCATCCGGGGTGAGGATACCTCTTTTAAGCGTCAGAGGACTATACTTTCTGCGACCGGGAATGTTGTGTTCGAACCGGTTTTCGCCACCTTCCTTTAAGGTTTCCTTATCGATTTGCACGTCCAAACCCGCAATGGACTGAAATTTCACGTCAGCCTCCTTCTCTTCGGGCAAGTCGAAAAAGAACACCCTAAAATGAAAACCGACAATTTGGTGAACCGTATTCGATACCAATTCCATATTTCATCCTATTTAGCCTCCAAAATGGTCAGTCCTTCATGTACGAGTTCCATTGTTTCGATCGCCACTTCATTGGCATCGGCTTTTAAATCCGTGGATTGTACCTTACTTGGCCAAGCATTCTCCAAAATCCATGTAATGATGGGTTCATGGCTTTCATTCAATAATTTAATGGTGACCGCCCTTCTGTACAAAGATCCCGTTTCATTGCCTTCTTGAAAGAAATAGGTTTTTTGCCACTCGGTAAAGAAGTGGAAATCCCCTTCAAAAGTGCCCCTTTTCAAGGTAACATTGCTGTACTTGGTGAGTCCGGGCTGTTTCGATTTGTTGTACTTTTTACTGTTCCCTTCCCGGTATTCGATCACTTCGGTTTCAAAATCCAATCCACTGCATTCCGTGAACCCGATTCTAAAATCGCTTCCCCATTCGACCAAAAAATGAAACTTTGGTAACGGATAATCTCCTATAGCTGCCATATTTTACTTTTTATATGATTATTTATATCTCTTAACATCCAACGGTGCTTGAACACCCCACAAGCTTATTTTCCCGTATCCAAGGCTTCTGCCGCTGCAATCGCATCGGTTAGATTGTTCTTTTGGGATAGCGTCTTGTCGCTTGCCTTCTTACTGGCGATCCACTGGTCCTTAAGGGTTTTAGTCTGGGTCTCCGCCTCTTCAAATTCCCCTTTTATCTTCACGAAATAGGTATTTCCGCTCACAGTGTTGGAATCTTCCGTTTCTTCCTTGATCGGAAATTCCGGTTGTGGTTTTGCCTTTTTATGGTCACAGGGATATTGTGGGCCGGGTTCTTCCTCCTCCGGATCGCAATCGTCGTCTTCCTCTTCCGAAGTTTCGCCGTTCAGAATATCCCTGATACCCACCAATTTATATTCCAGGCCTAATTCCCCACAGAGGTAGGCCCAAAGTAGATCGGCACATTTCAAGGTTTCCAACAATTTATCGAGTACCTCTTTTTGCATATCACAGATAACCGTTATTTTCGCCTCATAGGCTTCGATACAGGCAATTACCTCGCCCTTTTCTTTTTCGCCGATATGCTTGAGGCAATTGATCAGTTCCATGAAATAGGCAATCTTTTTCTTCAGTCCGTTGTCGTTTTCCCCATACGTATAGAAACAGTCAAAAATGGTCTTTACCAAACAAGTCAGTTTCTGCAGTACCTCGTAGGTACACTTCGATTTGACGCAAACTGTCTTTAAGCGTTCAAGCAGAAAATCAAGCTCCTGTATGACCGCTTTCACCTTTTCGTCTGTGGTTTCTATCAGGCCACACCAGTTTCTTAATTTATCTTCCCAGTTCAGCGAATTGTCAAAGGCTTCTTTGAGCTTTGCGGTCTCCGCCGCCTCTACGCTGTAATCGTTACAGACCTTTTCAAGATCTTCCCTCCATTTTTCAAGGCAGTCTTTTGGTCCCGGATCGCCATTGCCCGAATTATCGTCGCAACAAGGACTCTGCGGGTCTTTTATAAAACTTTTCATTTGTTCGTCTTTAATTGTTAATGATATGCTTTTCTAGTTCTGATCTTTCTTGTTTTTGGGTTTCGATTTTTGAGGGGGATCGTCACTGGATTCTTCGCAACATTCCTCAAATTCCTCGCATAGGTCCAAGCACTCGCCGTCACAATCACAGTCGCAAACAAAATCGATCAGCAACTGTAGCCCTTCGATGGTTGTACCCTCCGAAGCCCAATCACATTCAATCTGTGCGAGCTCTTCCATTATGGCGTTCAGTTCTTCCCTTGAAACCTTTACTTCTTCTTCAGTTGAGCCTATATAGTCTTCTGTACACTGTTTAAAGCTGGTCATTTTCTCCATCAACGCAACGACGAACGCCTTTAAGCTCGCTGTGTCTGTAAAGGTTTGGATACCGGCGATCGTGATTATCGATTCGACGGCGTTCTTGCCCTTATCGACCAGTTTTTTAGATTTCTCGTTCAGTTGCTCGAGACATTCTTCGACATCCCTTCTATCATCATCACTAATTTTACTGGATTTGGAGAGTACCTTGTTCTTTACACAATTGGTCATAGTACAGAGTTCGTCGTTCGCTTCCACAATCTTAGTACAGAGGTCACTCAACAGCGCCGAAGACTCGACGATGAGTTTTTCGATATCATCGTCTTTCTTGACGAAATCTTCGATGTTCGCCTGAATGATCTCCGTTTTTTTATATTGCCCCAGGGCCACACAACTCAGCAGGTCTTGATACATGCGATGCGTTTCTGAAGCACGGTCTAGACAACAAATTTTATATCCCTTGGCCGCTTCCTTCGACAGCCGTGTCGTTTCATCGGCCTTTTGATCGCTCGTTGCCGTGTTCTGTTCTTTTTTGATGATGGTGAGGTAATCACATACTACCGAATCGGGAGTCTGTGTTGCACCATCGTTACCGTTCTTGCTTGCCATATCTACTATTTTTAATGGTTTTATATCCTATTTATTCCGATAGCATTTTATGGCTGAATCTCAAGATGATAAATTCAGCGGGCCTAACGACCGCCATGCCTATTTCAACTATCATTCTACCTTCCCAGATATCGACTTCGTTCATGGTCTCGTTCAGTCCCACCTTGACATAAAAAGCTTGTTCAGGCGTGGTTCCCATCAGAGCCCCCGCCCGCCATTGCTGTACCAAAAAGTTATCGATCATCGATTTGACCCTCGACCATGTATTTATGCTATTGGGTTCGAATACGAATTGGATAGTGGCCTTTTTCACCGATTCCTCGACCATATTGAAAAACCGTCGAACGGGCACGTAGCGCCATTCGTTACTATTACCGGCTAGTGTACGGGCGCCCCAGATGATGGCAGATCCCCTACCCACAAAACTTCGGATGGCGTTCACCGATCGACCGGATCCCGCATCCACATTCAGATCCCTTTGTTGCTTATCCGTAATCTTCAACATAGGTCGAACTACCAGATCCATGCTCACGTTTGCGGGTGCTTTCCATACCCCGCGTGATGAATCGACACTTGCATAAAGGCCGACCACTCCCGGGGAAGGTGGCATCTCCATTGGAAAATCCCTTATTTTGCTTTGTGCCTGAAAGTAAAGGGCGTTATTTTCTGCTTTGAGGCCATCTAAAGCACCTGAATAAGCCCCGGTAACATTGACATTAGAGTCTCCAATCCCTTCACCTCCGTAGTAATAATTCAGCTGGGTCTCTACATTGGGAAAATAGGTAGCACCGTACTTTAATATGTCCTCGCTTGTACCTAAATTGGCCGATCGCATCTCATTTATAAAATCCAGATAGTTAAGGGCGGTAATCGGCTCGTTCTGCCAAATATCCATCACAGCAAAACGATCCATTAGCTCTACGCACATATCCAAAGATTCCTTGAACAGACTGTAAAAATTGGACGGATCTGCAATACCTTGGGCATCCGGATAGACATAAAGCGTAATCTCGTCTACTTTTTCCGTGGCCGCCAGACCTGCTTTTAGAACATCACTATCCACTAATAGTGTCGAATAATCTCCTGCCGATACGATCCAGCAAGGCCCTCCACCATTGGCAAAAAACATCTGCACAGCATAATGCATTAGGTATTTTGAAGGCGTAGCAAGAGTCACTTTTATATCGCCGGGGTTATCTAATGTGCCCGGGATATCAACTACCAATCCTGTTTCTTCAGCCGGATTTCCGAAAAAACGCTCATACTCCAACAATGAAGTTATTCTTTTAGGCTCATTCGTTAATGGGTCTCCCCGCTGGTCCTCGGCTTTTTCGGTGTATCCTATAAAAGCAGGGATGGCCGTCTCGACTTGTGCGATGGACGGTGGGAGTTTAGGAATCTCCTCGATTTTAACTCCGGGTGTTTTGTAATCCATAATGACAATTTTTAAGGGTTATACTTTTAAGTGCTTAATGAACGTGTATTGAGTTACTCTTTTACCAGTTCTCGATGCTTGGGATTCGATTCCAAACAAATTCAAGACGAGTTCAACAATCGATTCGACGTATTGATAAAGATCTCAGAGAATGTTTTTTCCTTTTCAACGCGCAAAGCGGAGATTTCGGGATGGGGCAAAACCAGCGAGGTACCGTTTATAAAGGGCACCAAAGCTTCCGTCAATGCTTTGGGATTAAGGGAAATCAATTTTTTATTGGCGATGGACTCCGGTGCCAGATGTGCGATTGTATCTGTGACTTCACCTGCCGTAAATGCCGTTTCGCTATTATACCGCCAATACGTTCTACGATTTTTAAAGCGGATTTCATAAACAGGATGCGGCACCAATACATCGGCTGCGGTGATCCTGGTCTTTAAAAAACCGTTGGCATCTAATAAACTATAGGGGGAATCGGGTTCATCAAACCGTAAATCGATGATTCCCAATTGGTTTTTGTCGTATATCGTTTTGTTGAGATGTACTGTGTAGGCAATCTCCGGTCCGGCATTGGCAACGACCTTTAGTGTATAGAATCCGGATGGAATTTCGTCGGATGCCTCATCCGTTTCATCGACCTTGGCAAAGTTCAGAAAAACGGTTTCCAAAACTTCCGTACCACTTATCGTAATGGTCTTGATAGGCGTACCGCCCAAATCTTCCAGTACAAATTCGATATCCGTTATGGCATCCTCCTTATTCAGGGAAAACGTGAACTTGTTCGGTAGCAAAATCCGGTCGGCATCGTTTACAAAACCCCTATCCTCAATATCTTCCCAATGGGTGGGATCGGACCCATCGGTCTGTTGGATGGCTTCCCGCAGCGTACCCCCGAAATCGATAAGGGTGCCCATTTCATGAATCATACCCGGCTGATGCTCCATAAATTTGTTTGTGAGCTGAAGCGATGTATATATGGGGACGGTCACTTCGTTCAATTCGGATTTATCCTTGTTCGAAAAATAATAGATCGATGGAAAGACCGATCGAAAACTCAAGGTGGTAATGGATCTGAAAAAGGATAGCTTGGGCCGCATCGAGAAAGCAAGGGAAATATTTTCGGGGACTTCCAACCGGGGTTTAAACACCGTATCGCCTGCTTGATTTTCGGCCGTTACTGCCATTCCTAAAATAAATCCAAGGGGTGTTCGTGCCAGGACCAAATTGTATGCGTTCATGCTCAAAATTGTATCCTCAAGCGGTCGGACCGTAAAAAAATCATGGATGTCATAAATGCCATGGGCCAGCTTCTTGGTCAGCACCTCGTTCTTTTCATCCTCGTTCCTTTCAAAAAAGGATATACCATCGGCGCTCGTCAGAAAATAATCGTGCAAAATCTGCACCTCGCCTAGTTTTTTAAAGATCACTTCACTCATCGCAATCGGCGTTTATCATGGTTTCTATGGTTTTGATCCTTTCAATAACCGGTGCTTCCTGACCTGTGTTCTCTTGTATTTTCACCAATCTGATCTTGTACATGGAAAAGGGCACCTGTTTTCCTCCCAAAGATCCCCAGAGGTGATTTATCTGCTCGAAAGTGAGGGTATACAGCTCAACGTTCAGGCGTAATTCATCTTTAATCTCTTGGGGTATATTATTGTCGTTCGAAATCGTAGTGAAGGGCGAATTTTTAATCGTAAACGTTTTCTTTACCTGAAAGAACTGTATGATCGACGACAAGCGGTGCAGTGCAAACTCGTAAGCATCTTGCAAATCTTGGCCCAGCGTGGCCGATATCAATACATATAGGTTTAAAAATACCGCAGGCTCGACGTAACGAATTCCGTTGATCGTCCTGACCGCATTGGAATTGTTTTTTAGCGTGCTTTCCTCTTCGGTATTTACGAGGGTAATCACGATTTTATTGCTCAGGTCTGCTGCGGCATCCCCTTCCATTAGGGCGATGTTGTGAAGTATCACGTCATCTTGGGTCAACGAATCGCCAGGTCTTTTGTTTAAAAAGACATATTCGCTAAGTTCATCGCGCAATAACTTTAGGGCGAGACCGATCATGACACATATCGTTATACGTTAATCGGGGGGACTATACTATGGGGGAGGGTTACGGGTAGAAAAAGGCGAATAGGCCGGATAAGTTTGGTAGTGGGTCTGAGTAAGGATGCAATATGATAAAATGTCGGGTAGCAATCAATCCCCATTTTTGGGGATTTATGGAGAGGGATGATTGACGGGTGACGGAAGACCGATGCCCTAAGTTAACTACAGGATGCTAGAAGCGAATTTTTGGCCGCAGTTATCGGAAGTTGGATGCTGGAGATTAGGATTTGGAAATAGGATGCGTACTAAAACTAACGTCTCAGATCTCAATTCTCAAAACCCAAGCCTCACCCCGCCTGTTTCCCAAACGTAAACTCCGGCAACCGAATAATCTCCCCACCCTTCAATGCCGATTCATGCGCCAGAATCCCCACACAGGTTATGTTTGCGGATTGTCTTGCATTCGGATAGGGCGCACGCTTATTGACCAAGGCATCGACAAATTCATGCACTAAATGTGGATGCGACCCGCCATGGCCCGCACCTTGGGTGAAGGACAGATGCTGGTGCTCGTCTTCGTCGTAAACGCCCTGGGTAGTAAAATGCCGGATTTCATTCGGAAGCAATTTGGCGAAATCGGGACTCTCGACTTCCTCGGGAATCTCGGGTTCGGGTTTTTTAGCCGTGTGTACCACCAAAGGTTTTCCTTCGATCAAAGGCCATTCCACAGATTTTTTGGAACCGTAGACCTCAAAACTCTCCCGATATTGCCGGGCAACATCGAACAGGGATCGGTATACCTGTGCGCTTAGGTCGGAATTGCGGAACTTGATATGGGTGGTCTCCACGGCATAGGGGGAGTTGTATTCCTTGATCAGTTCTTCCCGAATGGTACCCGATCCGAAACAGGAAACATATTCGGCTTCCCCACGGGTCAACGCCAAAACAGGGCCGACACAATGGGTCGCATAGTGCATGGGTGGAAGCCCGGGCCAATAGTTGGGCCACCCGTCCATATCCTGTTGGTGGCTGGCTTTCAGAAATTGGATCTTGCCCAGTTCGCCGCTTTCGTAAAGTTCTTTCATATAGAGGAACTCCCGGGCGTAGACCACGGTTTCCATCATCATATATGTGAGGCCCATTTCTTCGGTCAAACGGACGATTTCTTCGCATTCTTCGACGGTGGTCGCCATGGGTACGGTGCAGGCCACATGCTTTCCCGCTTTTAGCGCCTTGATCGATTGCGCCCCATGATCGGGAATGGGCGTGTTGATATGTACTGCATCGATGTCGGGGTCTTTCAGGAGTTCGTCGAACGAAGTAAAGCGTTTTTCGATGCCAAAGGCGTCTCCGATCTCGTTTAACTTGCTTTCGTTGCGCTGGCAGATAGCGACCAGCTTGGCGTTGGGATGTTTTTGGTAAATGGGGATGAACTCGGTGCCGAAGCCGAGGCCTACTATGGCGATGTTGATTTGTTTCATATTTTAGTAATTTTTTGTCATTCCCGCGAAGGCGGGAATCTTTTTCAGTTTAATTTGATCATTCTCGCACTTCAACTTTAGTTTATGCTGAGCGCAGTCGAAGTACTTAGCACAGGCTCCGGCGGGAATCTGTTTCTCTTGGTTCTATTTTCCGATCAATTAAACGCTTCTTTTAAGAATTCAGCCAATCTACATTGGGGATTTGCGGGCGGCGGTCGTTAATTAAAATTTTCCTTCAAAAACCCAAGCCCCTCCGAGGCAAACTGATCCTGACTATCAGCAAAGCGTTTCCAAATGCAGACGGCGCCGGCCAGTTCTTTGATCTCGGGGGTAAAGCTTTCTATGGATATCGCGCCGTTGTACTTAATATCCTCTAGACCTTTTTTAAAATCTTTCCATGGGGTGAGTCCCGTTCCGGGGATGCCACGATGGTTTTCGGATACTTGTACGTGGATCAGCTTGTCGCCCACGGTTTTTATGGCCTTGCGGATGTCTTTTTCTTCGATGGTCATGTGAAAACCGTCCAACAATACGCCTGCACTTTTATGGTTGATATCGCCTATTAGGCGCATCACGTCTTCCGCAGTATTGACAAGGTCGGATTCAAAGCGGTTGAGCGGCTCCAAGGCTATGGACACCCCATGATTTTGCGCCATCGCACAGACTTTTTGTAGGTTGGCCACCGCCCTTCCCCACTCTATTTTCCGTTGTTCTTCGGATACCATTCGCGCTTTGCCCACCATGGAGTACATGGGGCCGGCCAAAAACTTGGCGTTCCAAACGTTACAGAGCGCAAAACATTGTTCGGCATACCGGAAGCAGTTTTCATGTAGGGCGACGTCATCGGAAGTCAGGTCCTTGGTAGGGCCGAACACCCCGCAGACCAAGCCTTTTAAGCCATTGTCATCCAAGGCCTTTTTAACGATGGCCCCGTCGATCAGCGAAGGATCTTCTACAGGAATCTCTACCGCATCGAACCCCATTTTCTTGATTTTGGGGAAAAGTGAAATCGTTTCCGTGGTGAAAGGCGATTGCCAGAGCCAGGTGCTTACGGCATATTTTAGGTTGTTTGACATACGATTATTTCAGGTTGCAGGTTGGGTTTGTGGTTTGACCTTTTAGGAATACTATTTTTCTAAACTCATAAACTTTTTCAACAATCATCTAACTAGATATTCAATCAATTAAATAATTTTTCATAAACTCATAAACCAATAAATTTATAAACTCTTCAATTGTTAGACAAAGCTCACAATCCCCGACTGCTGGTCCGGGTGAGGGACTCATAACTCTGAACTATAATTACTCTTAGATTACCTTCATCACCCCCTGCATAATCCGCCAATGCCCGGGAAAGGTACAGATAAAGGGATAAATTCCCGGTTCGGTGGGGGCTGTGAACTTGAGGGTCGTTTTTTGTTGGGGATCGATCAGGCCTGTAGCGAATAGCACCTCGCCCATTTGCGGTATGTATTGCAGTTCGGCGCCGTTGGGGTCGGCTGCCATTTTATCGGCGGCGGCGCCCACTTTGTCCTTCGTGCCTTTTTGTACGATGACCAGGTTGTGTTGCATAAAATCGACGTTCTCCAGAACGATCTCCACGGGCTTTCCGGCCTGTACCACGAATTCCGTGATGTCGTACTTCATTTCGTTCTTGATGGTCTTGATCAAGATTACCTGCGCCTTTTCACCTTCATCGGCATCGGCATTTGAGGCAGCGGCATCGGAGGCAGCGTCCGTATCCGCCAAGCCGACTTGATCCTTATAGGCATCGTAGAATACCTCGGCGATCGATGCATTTTCGAACGGGGCCGATGTCTCCGTAACGTCGAGGTCCGTCACTTGCGGTTCAACGTTCCCCGCCAATTTTTGACCTATTCCGGGATTATCCTTTTTATACACCGCCATAAATCCCTTCGGATGTTTGCCGGCGGCCGCGTAGACCGCTTTGGACAGCCAAAGGTCGTTGACAATATTTTTTTCCGTGCTTAGATCATACAGGCTATTCCCGATGTCGTCGGAGGCGGGCCGTTCCCCGAAATACAGCAGGGCGGCCAGTTGCACCTCGGGGTCTTTGTCCCGCAATACGTCAGCCCTTTGCAGGGCATCGTCGGTGGTTCCATTTTTCGGAAGTATCTGTATCGCCGCTTTCCGTACCGCGCCCGACGGATGGTATAGGGCACCCCCCACTACATTTTTGGCCTCGGGGTCGGATGCCAACGCCCCCAAGCCCTCTATAGTCCAAAGCGCATGCAGGGCGGCGGGATTGAGTCCCATGCCATCAACCTTTGTATCGTTCACTAATTTGTACAGGCCAGGCAGGACATCGGTCTGACCGCGTTCCACCAGTAGCCGCTGTGCCGTCATCCGCCAGAACATATTGTCGTCGGAAAGTGCGTCCATCAGTGCATCGGGCTTGTCCCCGTCCAGTGCCTTCGGTTCATGACCCCCCCGTGTTTTGGGAACAACCCGCCAGATGCGTCCATGAGATTTATCGCGTAGGGGATTGACATAGGCATTGCCCTCACCGTTCTCGGCATCGTATCCACCGCGATCCTTGTTCGGGGTCGGGTTGTGCTGTACGATAAAGTTGTACCAGTCCGCCACCCAAACATTGCCGTCGGGCCCGACTTTGGCTTCCACCGGGGAAACCCATTCATCGGCGCCGGCGAAGAGGTTACCGCCATCTTTTTCCAAATATCCGGCACCGTCCTTTTCGATTTTGGCGATGTGTACCAGGCCGCCGGTGGGTTCACAGACAAAGGCATATTTGTTCCAGTATTCCTTGGGATAGTTTCGGGCCGTGTAGAAATGGTGTCCCGCGGCAGCGGTAAAGCCTCCGAATACATCCACTTGGCGGTAGTTCGGGGTAATGGGTCGCATGTCGTA
>RCMY010004639.1_pt1 | contig 11829 bp, 12 predicted proteins | sample 2041341 | NCBI WGS metagenome assembly RCMY01 (sample SAMN09708234, study PRJNA481090) | Marine sediment metagenome, whole genome shotgun sequencing project.
ACGGCGCAACCCTGCGTTGCAGGCAAGGCATGAATATAGTGGATAAGCTCCGAACGGGTCGGGATATCCAGACCGACAGTGGGTTCATCGAGCAGCAGTATGCTCGGATCATGCAGCGTTGCCCGCGCAATCTCGACGCGACGTCGGTGTCCGCCGTTGAGTGTACGTACCTTGTGGTGTTGCCTGTCCTGCAGGTCCAGACGTTGTAGTGCCTTGTCGATGCGGACACGTGCCTCGGGGCGACTGATGCCATGCAGGGCGCAAAAGTACATCAGATTCTGCTGCACGCTCAAATCCAGGTCCAGAGTCTGTGACTGAAAGACAATGCCCAGTGGAGACAGTGCATCTGCACCGTTTTGCAGGCGCTTGCCATTGATAGCAATCGAACCGGAGTCTGCGGCAAACAGACCGCAGATCAGTGAGAACAACGTGCTCTTTCCTGCACCATTGGCACCCAGCAATATGACGGTTTCGGCAGTATTGATGCGAATGCACACATCATCCAGCGCCCGTTTGCTGCCATAGTTGAAGCAGACCCCGGCAATGTCCAGCGCAGGCACCGATGCCGGAATTTCAGCTCCAGATGAGGGCTTGGTGGTACTTGCTATCGGGGTGCTACGCATGAGTGATTCGAAAGTAACATGTTGCGCGTTGGCGGGTTCGCAATTTTGAATGGCCTTGAGTTGATGGGCTAGTCTTCTGGGCCAAAAAACGAATGGTCAGGTTGATGACACAGGGGTACGATGAAGCGAATGGTATTCCAGTGAACCGTATCATGAGTGAACTTTCCCAAGTTCTGATTATCGATGATCACCCACTCTTCAGAGAGGCTTTGGGGTCAGCGCTGGCATTGGCGTACCCGCAGGCCAAATCCAGAGAAGTCAGCAATCTGGATGATGCGGTCAGTGTGCTCGAAGCAGACCGGGAATTCGATATCGCCTTGCTCGATTTGAACATTCCGGGGGTCAATGGATTCGAGGGCCTGTTGAGACTACGCACCCTGCATCCACGGTTGCCGGTTCTGGTTGTGTCGGGACTGGAAAACGAACAGATCATCGATGAGGCCATTACCTATGGTGCTGCCGGATTTTTGCCCAAGTCTCTGGGGCGAGAGGTGCTGGCCAAGGCAATCGCGATCATCATGGAGGGTGGCATCTATGTGCCGGACCGTCTCGATACAAATCACGGAGCCGATACGGCCAGCGACAATGCCATAATTATTGAACGATTGCTCAGCCTGACGCCACAGCAGTTGCGGGTGCTGTTCATGCTGCGCGAAGGCTTGCTCAACAAGCAGATTGCGTATGAGCTTGACGTCGGCGCTACAACAGTCAAGAAACACGTGTCAGAGATTCTGCGCAAGCTGTGCGTGCACAGTCGCACGCAGGCGGTTATCGAGGTGTCAAAGCTGGATCAGGACGATCTGTTCGATGTGGAGAAACGCTTCCTCAACTGACTGAGAGTGGTAACGCCAAGCCCTCGCACAGTGAGGGCCGTCTAGTCTTCGGACAATTCGACAGCGTGTGCTCTCAAGTGCATCAGCAAGGCGCGCAGCTGGGCGGGTTTCACGGGCTTTTGCATGATTTCCAGTCGTCTCAAGTCTGCCATGGCCCAGAGTCTGTCTGATGGAGCGGCAGTGACGACCACGGCCGGCAGACGCCGGCCGGTACGCTGGCGCACGATACGGATGATGGATGTACCTCTTTCATTGTTGTCCAAGTGCTGGTCGGCAATGATCAAATCCGGTTCCCAGGATTTGTCGTTGTTCAAAGCGTCCATGGTTTCCTGGGTCGAACTGGCCAAGCGCAAATCACACCCCCAGTGGCTGAGCAAGTTGTTCATGGCCTTGAGCGCAACCAGATCGTTCTCAATGAGCAATATTTTCGTGTTGGCAAGCTGGGTGCCACTGAGTTTTTCCGGCAAACGACCCATGGCAAGCGATTGAGTGGGTTCCTTGTACGGCAGGGTCAGCCGAAAGCAAGAACCTTTGCCAACGCGTGAGTTGACAGACAGGTCGATGTTGAGTGAGTTCACCATGCGTTCAACGATGGCCAGACCCAGTCCCAACCCTGCAAACGATCCGTCCAGTTCATTCTGGCCTTGTGCGCAGCGATGGAACTCGACGAAGATCTCCTTGATACGTTCAGGCTCTATGCCGATGCCCGTGTCCGCTATGCGCACATGCACACGACCGTCGTGGCGCCCGGCTATCAGCAATGCACCCCCTTCTCGCGTATAGCGTAGCGCATTGGTCACTATGTTTTGAATGATGCGGCGCAGCATGGTGGGGTCGGACCACACGTGCAAGCCGCTGCGTTTGACTCGCAGTTTCAGATTGCGGACACGGGCAACGGATTCGAAGTCCGAGGCGACAGAATCGAACAGATTATCCAGTGACACGGTTTGCCATTTAGGATGAACGTCGCCAGCATCGAGTCTGGACATGTACAGCAGATTACGCAGCAAATCGTCCATGGTTTCCAGCGATTGCTCGACCTGTCCGCACAAACGAATACCGTCATCGCCGGTCTGAACCGTGGTGAGGGAGGACATCAGCAGTAAAGCGGCATTGAGAGGTTGCAGTACGTCATGACTGGCTGAAGCCAGAAATCGGGTCTTGGAGAAGTTGGCCTGTTCAGCGGCGTTCTTGGCGGTGATCAGTTGAAGATTGGTCTGCTCCAGATCAACCAACGTGCTGGACAACTCGATCGTTCTGCGCCGGACTTGTTTCTCAAGCCCGATGGCTGCCTGGAACAGGGAATAGGCGTTGCCTTGCTGATCCATGGAGCGCTCTACACGCTCCATCAGAGCCTGATTGATCTTGCGCAGCTTGCGAATCTCCTCCTGTTCGACAATGCCCATGGTCAATGCGTCTACGACTGCGTCGGGATGCCAATGGCGATCCCGGTAATGGTTTGATTATCGTGCAGTGAGTTGAACTGTTCACCATAGGCATTGAAGCCGATGAAATGTTTTTCTCGATACAGCGAAGAGATACGGTGTGTCGTCTGTCGATTGCGTGCATCCAGTTTGCGAGAAATGCAGTCGAAACCGAATATCAGATCAATGGGGCCGATTTCCTCCTCCACCTTCTCGATGGCCTTGCGTGAGGAGGCAACCATGCCTTCGGAGCGGGCTACCGTAAGTACCATGCCGTTATCGATGGCGCAGAAAAAGGTCAGGGACTGGTCGTCGTTCAGTTGCTGGATGGAGCGGCAGTAATAGCGCCCGCCGAAACGTACGATGACGGAGTAGGAAGCAAAGCTGCCGGCATCGATTTCGTCGATACTCATGCCAATGGCGTTGGCGTAGGCAACAGCTGCGGGTTCGGCATTGAATTCACTCACGCGACGCAAGTCCGGATCCGCCTCGGTGACCACCAGTTTATGTTCAGTGGGTACAAAATTATTGTTGGTGAAGATCTGACATGGAAGCCGACAGTGAATCAGCGTCAGTACGCAACCCTTGTTCATCACTTGCCCGTTGCTGATCTGCCAGGTGGTCTTGAATTGCAGATCATCGCCGGCCGAGGCGCCGATAAGTGGGATGCCTTCCAGCCCACGGTCGATGGCAACAGTGACAGTTTCCTCGGAGTAGGACAGCCCATCGATCAGATTCATGGCAAACAGACCGTGCCTGTCTTCCGGATTTCCCAGCTCATGGAGAAACTGGTTGCGAGCGTCGGCGGTCAGTCTGGCGATAGTTTCCATGCCCATGGTCCCAACGTTGTCCAGGACGAGGGTTGCGACTTCAAACCAGCGGGACGGTAGTAGAGTGACAATGAAGCCATATTCTTGCATGCCATCGGGCGTCACCTCGCCGCTGGTTGAACAACCACAAAAGGTTAGCGAAGGCGCGAGCCTGGCCAGTAGGGCGACAATCTCTGCAGCCTGATGATGTGTGGGAGAAAACCAGATGATCGCCAATGCCGTGTCTTCAGCAAGGGCGTGGGTCGCAATGCTCTGACATAGACTGTCGGTGTCCGCCTTGTCGCTCCACAGAACCTGCACGTCGCTGGCATAGCGTTGGGTCTTGACGATGTTGTTGTTGGCATCCACGTTGGCGGTCGAGCGATTTTCGTGAGGCTGAAGTCTCAGTGTGTCATAAAGCTGATACGGGAGTGAAGCCTGACGAGCGCTCTGGTAATCTTGAGCGTGTCTGACCATTAGCAGACGGATATCGAGATTGCACATGAGTGAGCCTGAAGATTCGACCCTGAGCCAGGTGTTGCCTGAGCGGCCAGACGATTTGCTGAGCGGCATAGCCTCCCTGGCCTGGCAGGCTTTCAACGCCATGGAAACAACCAAGCGTCGGCATTTTTCCTTGCTGGAGATCATGGACAACCGGAAGAAGAACTACAACATCGACCCGGGCGAGCGTGAGAAAGCGCTGCTGGCCTGCCTGCTACGCGATCACGACGAACAGGTTCGACGATTTACCGAGTCCAGCATGGCGCTGAAGGCTGAGAACCCTGAGGCACACAAGGTATTATTTGGCTATATTGGTGAGATCAACCAAAGTGCCGAGAAACATCGTGTGACGCACTGATGTCAGTTGAGACGGCGCAATTCGGTGCGGCGGTTGGCGCGTCTGCCCGCCGCCTCAGCATTGTCGTAGGCGGGCATGGTCTCGCCATAGCCGCGGGCCCTGAGCTGCCTGGCATCCACACCGCGCACCAGCAGGTAATGACGCACCGCCTGCGCCCGACCTTCAGACAATCTCTGATTGATGTTCACACGACCCGCATTGTTGGTATGTGAGCCGATCTCGAAGCGTTGTTCGGGCATGCTTTGCAAGGCACGGGCGACACGATCCAGAACGTTGCGGCTGGCTACATCCAGATAATACTGCCCGCTCTGAAAATGAACGCCGGCCAGTAACTGTGGGTCATCATGGGCGCACCCCAGGCCGTCTGCTGGCTTCTGCGTGCCTGGATCGGCTGGGCTTTGCCGTGAGGTGATGGCATCGTTCTGCGTTATGCGAGCGGCAGGTGGCCGCAGTGCAGCGATGTTGCTCGAAGGCGGCAGGCAGATGTCCCGAAAGTCAGGCACCGCATCGCCGTCACTGTCCGGTGCACACAGATCATCGAATGCCATCGCGCTCAGGCAAGGGTCGATGGCAATGCTCTGAGCAGAATTCAGTGGGTCGCTGATGGGTTCTGCCTGAGGCGCGGACGCACCTAGGCACAAGAGCGTTAGCAGGCCGAAACGCAGATAGTTGCGAGCGTCAGCGGATCGTTTTTCGAGTCCATTTACCATTTTTGATAAAATAAGTAGCGATAATTTACGACAGATGCTTGCCTGCTGGGGCCGAGCATGGAATAAGCTGGCGCTCGACAAGGTTGAGCTTGGTACACTTGACGCCATCGCAGGACCCGCGTTGGCGGGCGTAAAGAATAGACTAATTTCGTATGTTGAAACAAACCTGGCTTACCGGCATTACCACTTCGGGCACTCCCCACTTGGGCAACTATGTGGGGGCCATCAGACCGGCGGTGGATGCCAGTCAAAATCCGGAGCGCGGCGGATTCTACTTTCTGGCTGATTATCACGCCTTGATCAAGAATCATGACCCCGCCATGTTGCGCCAGTCGCGGCAGGAAATCTCAGCGGCCTGGCTTGCGCTGGGGCTGGATACGGAACGTGCCACCTTCTACCGACAATCCGATATTCCGGAAATCATGGAATTGACCTGGATGCTGACTTGCCTGACGGCCAAGGGCCTGATGAATCGCTCGCACGCCTACAAGGCATCGGTACAGGAGAATATCGATAGTGAAGCGTCCGACCCTGACAAGGGCATCACCATGGGCCTGTTCAACTATCCGATTCTGATGTCTGCTGACATACTGATGTTCAAAGCCACTCATGTTCCGGTCGGACGCGATCAGACGCAGCATCTGGAAATGGCCCGTGACATCGCGCAGCGCTTCAACCACCATTACGGCGATATCCTGGTTCTGCCCCAGGCGGTTGTGGACGAGCGAGCCTCGGTACTGGCGGGGCTTGACGGGCGCAAGATGAGCAAGAGTTATGGCAATACCATTCCACTGTTCGAAACAACAAAGAAACTGCGCAAGTCAATCATGAAAATCAAGACCAATTCGCTGGAACCGGGAGAGCCTAAAGATCCGGAAGGTAATACCGTGTTTGAAATATACCGCGCCTTCGCCAGTGACGAACAAGTGCAGGCCTTGCGCCAGGCCTATGCGGACGGCATTGGCTGGGGGGATGCCAAGCAACAGCTGTTCGAGCTTGTGGATGGTGTGCTGGAGGAGCCGCGCAAGCACTACGATGAGCTGATGGCCAACCCCGCCGAGGTCGATGCCGTACTGGCCCGAGGTGCGCAAAGAGCTCGCGATCTGAGCCAGCCGCTGTTAGCCGAACTGCGCCGCGCCGTGGGTGTCGCATGAACCCCGTTATGGTCAATCGCTGGCGTGGCAATGCCATCGAAAGTCGGCACCGTGGATCGGTTGCCGTGGTGGAAGCCACGGGCAGAGTCATCGCTGCGATGGGTGATGTGCAGCGTGCTGTCTTCCCGCGCTCTGCCATCAAATTCCTGCAGGCTATCCCGTTTGTCGAAAGCGGGGCAGTGGAGACGTACGGCCTGGATGATCGGCACATAGCGCTGGCCTGTGCGTCGCATAACGGTGAGCCGATTCATGCTGGATTGGCACAGGATTGGCTGGAACGCATAAAGTGCGACCACGACGATCTGGAATGCGGCGCCGAATTACCGCTGCATCAGGCAACGCAGTTCGAGCTGATGTCCGAAGGGCGGGGGCCACAGCGCATTCATCACAACTGCTCAGGCAAACATCTAGGATTTCTGTCCACCTGCAAGCACCTGGGAGAGAATACCCATAACTATCGTTTGTACAATCATTCTGCACAGCAACGCTGGTTCGAGGTGCTGGAGAGCGTCAGTAACACCCGTGTGGCGCAACTACCATGGGGCTATGACGGTTGTGCCATTCCAACGCTGGCCATACCGCTGCAGCGTATTGCTCTGGCCATGGCACGCTTTGGTGATGTGTCACATTTCGAAGGTGTCCGGCGTGAAGCGGTAGAGCGCATTCAAGCAGCGATTACCAGCAACCCCTACCTGGTGGCTGGCAAGGAGCGGTTGTGTACCTCTCTGATGGAAAGACTGGCGCCGCACATCCTGATCAAGGTGGGGGCTGATGGCGTCTATACGGCTGTGATACCGGAGCACGGACTCGGTATTGCCCTGAAAATTGACGATGGTAATGACGCCGCCGCCCGGGTTGCCCTGGGGGCTGTTCTGCAGAGCCTCGGGCTGTTACCTGGCGATGAAATCAAGGCGCTTGGTGAGTATCTGCGACCATCGGTGGCTAATTCGCGTGGAGAAACCATCGGCCGCATCGAACCTTCATCCGACTGGGAATCGCTTACGGCATAAGAGGCATCGGACAATTTCAGTGAATACTGCGTACTTGTGCGGCGCTGACGGCAATGATGTTGACGATATCGCTGGTACTGCAACCTCGACTCAGATCGTTGACAGGTTTCGCCAGCCCTTGAAGAATCGGGCCGATCGCCTGCGCGCCACCAAATCGCTGTATGAGTTTGTACCCGATATTGCCAGCATCCAAGGTAGGAAAGATCAAGATGTTGCACGGGTTTTCAGTTGCCTGCTCCGGCGCCTTGCGTTGCAGAATCTCTGGCAGCACCGCCGCATCGAGCTGGACTTCACCGACAATACGCCAGTCACTACGCAGGTCCCGCGCCAGAGCAGTTGCCTGGCTGACCTTGCTGACAGCGGCATGGCGGGCGCTGCCGTTGGTGGAGAATGAGAGCATGGCCACTTCCGGCGACACGCCGAGCAATTGTATGGCGCTCTCGCCGGTAGCCACGGCGATGGCCGCCAGTTGCTCAGCATCAGGATCAATCACCAGTGCGCAGTCGGCTATCAGCATGACGTCCTTGACCGGGTGCTCCGGTTTGAGCAGCATGATGAAACAGCTGGAGACCATGCTGTCACCCGGGCGGGTACCCACATAGCGCATGGCATTGCGGACCACATCGGCTGTGGGGGTAATAGCGCCTGCCACGCAGGCATCGGCATCCCCCTCACTGACCATCATGCAGGCGAAGGTGACCGGATCCTGTAGCGCGACGGCTGCTTTCTCGGCTGTCATGCCTCGATCCGCCCGTTTTTTCACGAGCGCGGCGATATACGCCTCCCGGCGGTTGAAACTTTCCGGGTCAACGATCTGTATGCCGTCGAGTGAGAGATTCAGCTCGGCAGCAGCCGCTTGGATGTGCTCTAGGGTGCCGAGCAGAATCGGATCCGCGATGCGTCGCAGGCGCGCCTCGACGGCCGCGCTCAGAACACGAGCATCGCCAGCTTCTGGCAGGACCACACGTCGGATGTTGCTACGGGCGGCATCCAGCACACGATCGAAAGCAGACATAGTTTTCTTGCTCGTCAGGGGGTGAGTGATTCTACGGCAAACCGGCCCGTTGTACCTATTGGGCGCTTGTGCGGGTAAGCTTCTGCCTATGAATTCAACCGCAGATCTGTACCTCACCACCCGTGAGCTGGCCGAGCTATTGCGCATCAAAGAGCGCAAGGTCTACGACATGGCGACCCATGGCGATGTTCCCTGTGTCCGCGTGGTGGGCAAACTGTTATTTCCTCGTAACGACATCATGCAATGGATTGCTGCCTCGCGCTCAGGCCCGCTGGCCAATGGTGAGGAACTGGCCCTGCCACCCACGGTGCTCGGTAGCCATGACCCCTTGCTGGACTGGGCTCTGAGAGAATCGGGCAGTGCTCTGGCGGCCTTCATGGACGGCAGTACCGACGGGCTCAAGCGAATGGCGGCACGTGAGGGGTTGGCGTGTGGCACCCATCTGCACGAGAGCGATGGCTGGAATATTCAATCGGTCAGACGGCAGTTCGAACATCAGCCAGTGGTTCTGGTTGAATTTACCAAGCGTGTTCGCGGACTGATCGTGACCGCCGGTAATCCGCTGCACATATCCGGTCTTTCATCGTTGTCCGGGCATCGTGTGGCGCATCGGCAGAATAGTGCGGCCAGCCAGCAGCTATTCGAGCAACTGCTGGAGGAGGCAGGCGTGGCGCCCAATGCACTGCAAGAGGGTGAAGATTGCGCACGGACCGAAGACGAGCTGGGTATGCAGGTGTTTGATGGGCGAGTGGATGCCGCTTTTGGTCTGGCATCCGTTGCATCTCGTCTGAAACTGGATTTTCTGCCGTTGCTGGACGAGCGCTTTGATCTGCTGGTCTGGCGTCAAGCCTGGTTTGAGCCGCCTTTCCAGCAGTTACTGGCATTCATAAGCAGTGAAACCTTCAGGAAGAAAGCGGCAACTCTGGGCGGATATGACATCTCGGGCCTGGGAACTGTGCACTTCAACGCCCGATAGGGTGGGTTCCACAGTAAGTGCACTTTGCCACTGCCGCTCGAGAAGACGCTGGCCACCGGCAGAGTGCTCCGGGCTGTGAAGCTAGAAATCCCGGATAAAACGGACGAAAAAAGCATCCACATCGGGGAACAGCGTCTGATCGGTCAGCGCTCCGAATTTGTCGTCTGGCTCGTTGCCCGATTGCAGATAATACTCGGCGGCCACACTCCAGCCTCTGCTCCCCTTGCGCCGCCCGTATTCCAGGCCAAGTGTCATGCCGGTGAATTCGCCCAGTCGGTAATCGGCAGTCGCGAAACTATTGCTGTCACCCGCTGCCGGGCGCTCGTCGCCAACAAAGAACGGCGTATAGAAGTCCGCCGCCGACTGCTGATAGAAACGCGCATGCGGTTGCCAGTAACTCCCGCTGCTGGTGGGCACACGAAATCGGAAGTCCAGCGTATGCGAGTTGATGCCCCAGTCATCGGTCAGGAAACGATAAGAGCTATCCAGAATGTTGTCACCCAGAGCCACCTTGTATTGCGCGTACACACTGTGCTTGGTGCGTGCATCTGGTCTGTTTTCGAAGGCCACGGTTGGCAGGTCTGCCTGTTCGACATTATCGAATGCAGGATCGCCTGCCGCAGGATCGCCTGTCAGAGGATCGACCACACTGATGAACTTGTACGGGTCAGTCAGGTAACCATCTGAAGAGCTCATCGAGTAGTTGATCTGAAAAAGGCTGCGCTTGTTGATGATCTGGGTCAGCCCCAGGACCACGTCAAGCACCTGTTTATCACTGCCCGAACCTTGTCGCGGTTGGTCTGTGCCGACAGGTTGCATGCTGGCGAAGGGTATCGGTTCGCCTCCGACGGGTGAGCCACTATCTGCGCTGAACGACAGGCCGCCTGAAAGCGTGGTATTGCCATCGTTGATGTCCTTCGCCAGACCACTGCTGACCCCCAATGACAGGTAGTCGTACTCCTTCGACAGGGCGGTGCCCAGGTTAAGCGTCAGATCTTCGGCCAAGGGGCGTTCCCAGTTGGCGTTCAGCGTCGCGCGGGTATCTTGAAAGGTGTCATCCAATGGCGTTTCGCCACTGGAGACGCTGTAGCTGCCATTGCCGGAAGGTCGGGTAAAGGTCTGCGGCAGATCAGAACTGACCGCGCCCGTGGCGGAGGCCCCCGTCAGAGTATCCACGGTGAGTTTGAAGGTCAGAAATTCATCGGTATCCAGACTTTTCTTCGCGCTGATGACCGGCTCGATGGCACTGACCCGGCCCGGTTCGCTGTAGTACAGCAAACCGGCGCTGGTGTCCCAGTCCTTCAGATCGGGTAACCAGTCAGCGTTGGCGGCGCTGCCGGTTGCCAGCAAGGCACCGGTTGCAATGCCCAGTGTGCGCCGCAGTGAAGCCATCTTGCGTTTGCTCATGCGGGTGGATTCAGTTGCAGCCACAACCACCGCCTCCGAAACTGCGCCCACCACTGGAGGCCTCCTTGCTGAAGTAGATATGATCGTCCAGCGCCGAAACGATCGGCTGGCTGTTCAGTGCCATTTCCGGTTTGGCAAGCGTGCCTCTTTCCCAGGGTTGCACGCCCAGCGAGCTGCAGCCGCCGAGCACGACCAGCAGGGGAGCCAGTGCCAGTATGGTGTGTCGTTGTGCGAAGCGGTAGGTCTTTAACATGCCGATGTCCTGCGTGTCGGTTCAAAGAGCGAGAAGGGCGAGAAGGGCGGGAAGGTGACACCGCTCCATGCTCCAGAAGTAATTCCGATCAAGGTGTTTATCGCGGACTACTAGCTGCCCACCTGTTGCTCTATCCACTGCCGAATGCTTTCCATGTCCTTCTTCCGAAAACCGACATGTTTGCCGACCAACTGGCCTTCACGGTCATACAAATAGGAAGTGGGCATGCCTGGCACCTCGTACTGTGTGGCCAGTTCGCCAGCGTGGTCGAACACGATGTCGAAGGGGGTTTCATAATTGTTGAGAAATGCCAGGGCATCATCACGCTTTTCATCGACATTGATGGCAACGATAGCCAGCGCATCACCATGGGCGCCGGCGATGTCTGCCATGAACGGGAAGGAGGCGCGGCAGGGCGTACACCACGATGCCCAGAAATCCACATAGACGACCTTGCCTTTGTAATTGGCAAGGTCGAAATCCGCCGCATCCATTTGTTGCTGGGCAAACGCCTGACTGGCAAAAGTAGTCAGAACGAGGATGCTCAGCAAGTACCTGATAAATTTCATTGATTATTCCGGATTGCAGCGAGTGGTGTCATGGTCAAGTAATGTCGCCGGGTTCGGCGCATCGTTTTTTGCCATCGAACATGGATATGACCAGATTTTCGTGATGCTTGTGGCTCGCATAAAGTACGCCAGCGATATGCGCGATCACCATGAATAGCATGAGTGTAGCCGTGAATTCGTGAACATT
>RCMY010005350.1_pt1 | contig 11829 bp, 15 predicted proteins | sample 2041341 | NCBI WGS metagenome assembly RCMY01 (sample SAMN09708234, study PRJNA481090) | Marine sediment metagenome, whole genome shotgun sequencing project.
GGCAATATACCCTAACGGATGTCCCACATGAAGCCCCGCACCACTGGGGTAAGGAAACATGTCCAAAACATAATATTTTGGCTTCTCACTGTTATTTGTGGCTTTGAAGGTTTGGTTTTTCGCCCAAAAGTCTTGCCATTTTTTTTCTATCTCGTTAAAATTGTAGTACATAAATCGTAGTATCGTTGATCTCTCGCATTATTCAGACCGCAAATTTAAACTTATTATAACAATGTTGAAAGTTTAAACGTTGTAAACCTTAACAGATTAGATTTCTTTCATATTTTTACAACTTCAACTAAAAATCCTATGAGTTCATCTTTTGACAGATATCAAAAACGAAAGTTAATTTCGTCTTACTTTTCTGTGGTTATCAGTATTGCCTTGGTCCTTTTTTTATTGGGCTGTTTGGGACTTTTGGTTTTAAATGCCAAAAAAGTTGCTGACCATTTTAAAGAGCAAGTGGTCGTGACCATTTATCTAAACGATTCTGCAAAAGAAGTTGAAGTCAAGCAGCTTGAAAAAAGTCTGGCAATGGCAGAATACACCAAAAGCACAGAATATGTTTCTAAAGAAGCAGCTGCCGAATCGATGAAAGCAGAAACTGGCGAGGACTTTATGGATTTCGTTGGCTATAACCCGCTACAGAATTCTATTGACGTCCATTTGAAAGCCGATTTCGTAACCACAGAAACTCTAGCTTCCATCACCGAAGAATTGTCCACGAAGAAATTTATTGAAGAAATTCGGTATGATAATGATTTGGTGGAATTGATGAATGACAACGTCAAGAAAATCACCTTTTGGGTTTTGGTCATCAGTGCGATTTTTACTTTGATTGCGGTTTTATTGATCAACAGCTCCATCAGATTGGCAGTGTACTCCAAGCGATTCATCATTAAAACCATGCAGATGGTGGGCGCGACCAAAACATTCATCCGCAGGCCTTTCGTTTATAAAAGTGTACAATTGGGAGTTATTGGTGCCATTATCGCCTTAATTGGAATGGGCATCGTGCTCTATTACCTCAATGAAACGTTTGTGGAATTACAACTACTCTCCAACCCGATATTGATTGGTGGTTTGTTTTTAGCGATTTTCCTATTGGGAATTCTCATTACTTGGATCAGTACTTTTATTGCTACGCAACGTTTCTTGAACTTGAAGACGGACGCCTTGTATTACTAATGTCCGATTTTGAATTTAGAAACAAGAATGCTTAGTTTTTAGCATATTGACGGTAAAGCGTTTTCGTTTATGCATACAGTTCAGCATAAAAACTTAACCGTAAGAAACGCAAAGCTTGAAGGTGGAAATAAAAAAGTATTGCGGCCTTTACACATCCTTTTGCGTCCATTGCGGTAAAATATAGAGTAATTGCCTTTTAAGTCATTAATTATAGGCCTTCTTAGCATGCATAGAAAAAAAGAATTGTATTGGTTTTTCGGAACACTTGTTCTGATATTAATTTTGAACTTTGCCTTTTTTGGAAGTAATGCGTTTAGTGCTGATACAACTGTCGATTTAAATATCCATGATACTTATTTTGTAATTGCAAATATCCATTTTGTTTTACTTCTTTCCGTTTTCCTATTTTTTGGGATTTATCTTATAAGAACACTGCTCAGGAATTGTAAAAACTTGACTGCAAATATCATTTTGATGATTTCAATCATCCTTCTGATTTTGTTTTTTACAGCCACAAACTCAGTTATTGCTGTATTGATTCAACAAAGTGCTGGATGGACCATATATCCACCTTTAAGTGCTGGAGCTATTGAACATGAAATTAAGCCCGATGAGAGTTATTTAGGAGTTCTAAAAAATGTGATTTATGGGATCCAGATCTTACTTCTGATTTTACTGATTTTCTGCGGATTTAAGACTGGACGAAATTATAAGCAGAGCGAACCCAACCAATCGAACTAACTTTTCCCAAAACCATTCAAATCATCGCTTAATCCCAAGTATTTAGATACTATTAACGAAAAGGTTTAAATAAAACCGTTAATTTGCAGGCTATTATTATTGCAATCGTCATGAAAGAAAAAAAACACAAAGAAAGCGCTAATAACAATTTTATTTTCGGCAAGAAAAACTATAAATTTATGCTCATTGGATTGGGCATTATCGCATTGGGATTTATATTAATGTCCGGTGGCGGTAGTGACGACCCAAATGTTTTCAATCCTGAAATTTTTAATTGGAGACGTATTCGTTTAGCACCTACTCTGGTGTTGATTGGTTTTGGCGTTCAAGTGTATGCCATTTTATTGGATCCAAACAAAAATCAAAACTCCAAATCCTAAATTCCAAATTCTAATGTCACGCCTATTGCCATCTTCGGGATTTAGGCTTGAATTTTTATAATTAATTATTCTATGAATTTAATTGACGCTATAATTATAGCTATTATTGAAGGCCTTACTGAGTATTTACCTATTTCTTCAACAGCACACATGGGCTTTACAGCAGCTTTAATGGGTTTACCTGAAGGGGAGTTTTTAAAAATGTTTCAGGTTTCCATTCAGTTTGGCGCCATTTTATCAGTGGTTGTTTTATACTGGAAAAAGTTTTTCGATTTTTCCAATCTCGATTTTTATCTCAAATTAGTTGTTGCAGTGCTTCCTGCATTGGTTTTAGGTTATTTATTTGATGATGCAATCGAATCGGTATTAGGAAATCAAATTGCCATTTCGAGCGTATTGATCTTGGGTGGCTTCGTATTGATCTTTGTAGATAAATGGTTTCAAAATCCAAAAATTTTAGACGAAAAAGACATCCCTATTAAAAAAGCACTGATCATTGGTTTTTGGCAATGTTTAGCCATGATGCCTGGCACAAGCCGTTCTGCAGCATCAATTATTGGCGGAATGTCGCAAGGATTGAGCAGAAAAGCTTCGGCCGAATTTTCGTTTTTCTTAGCTGTACCAACAATGGCAGCCGTGACCGTATATTCAATATTTGTAAAAACCTGGGGAAAAGGAACCATAAATGAAATGAAAGGTTACGAAATGATTTTGCAAGATCAATTTCACATCATGCTGTTTTTAATTGGTAATGTTGTTGCATTTGTTGTTGCTATGATTGCTATAAAATTCTTCATTGCTGTGCTAACTAAATTTGGTTTTAAAGCTTGGGGTTGGTACAGAATTGTGATTGGGATCGTTTTATTAGTGTATTTCTGGAATGTTCCCAACAACGAAATTCAGAATGAAAATATTTCAGAAATAACCGCGATACAACAGTCTACAAATGATTAAAGTAGAAGATTTTCAGGAAGGAAAAGTTCTATTAATTGACAAACCTTTGCATTGGACCTCATTTCAAGTGGTGAACAAACTGCGTTGGGAAATACGTCGCACCTTCAAAATCAAAAAGATTAAAGTAGGTCATGCTGGAACTTTGGATCCTTTGGCTACAGGCTTACTGGTGATCTGTACCGGAAAAATGACCAAAAACATTGATAGTTTCCAAGCACAAATCAAAGAATATACGGGCACTTTTGTTTTAGGAAGCTCAACACCATCTTACGATTTAGAAACTGAAATTGACCACACCTATCCTACTGAACATTTAACCGAGGAATTAATCCGTAATGCTACCCAGCAATTTATTGGTGAGATTGCTCAATTCCCACCCGTATTTTCCGCACTAAAAAAGGATGGCAAGCGCCTGTATGAATTTGCACGAGCTGGAGAAGCGGTAGATATTCCTTCAAGACAAGTTCACATTTCAGAATTTGAAATCACACGGATTGAGAATTTGGAAGTTGATTTTAGGGTAATTTGCAGTAAAGGCACTTACATCCGGTCCTTAGCTAATGATTTTGGGAAAGCACTTAATTCTGGCGCGCATTTATCGGCTTTAAGACGGACTAAAATTGGCGATTTTGATGTTGAAAATGCGGTAAGCGTTGAAGAGTTTATCAAAGCCCTGCCTTCGGAATAGTTTTTGATTAAGTAATAGTTCCTAATACCGCTTAATGAAAACACTTGTACTGACTTGTATGTTCTGCTTTTCTTTGTTACATCTATTTGCACAGGAAGATATCAAATCCAATGGTCTTTATTATAAAATTTCAGTGGCAGCAACACTCACTAATAATGAAGAGTACACTATTGGGAATAATGAAGGACACACTTTTATTGAGGTGAATGGTTTGTTCATCAACAATTCTTTAGGTTATCAATTTGATGGACGCTCCAGTATCGACGTCAACATTGAATATGATTATTATTTGCGACAAGAATTAAATTTTTTACCCGTTCATTTGGGATTTAATTATAATATTCTCGATTTTGACGATGTCGTTTTTATACGAGGTGGTTATGGAAAATTCATTAAAGCTGGAGAAAATTTTGAAAAGGGAACCATGTACAAAGTGGGAATTGGGTACAGAGCATTTGATGAGAATTTTAAAAACTCATGGTTGATAGGTCTCGATTTTAATAGAAAACGCTTCGGATACAAACAGCAAGAGAAACTTTCAAGTGTCTCCCTTTTTCTTGAATTCATGGTGTTTTAAACTTTTTTACTTAATTTGACGTATATATTGTTGCACAATGCAATTGGAAATCATTAAAAAAACGAATTTTTGGAATTTATAGATAAACATAAAGCTTTAATAATTACCACTTTAATCAGTGGTACGTTAGTGCTTGCTATGTTCGCGCTTGGTATCAAACAGCAAACGGAAGTAATGGCTGAAAGCTATTATGAGTTGCCGCCACCTCTAACACCAGAGGAGCAGAAAATACTAGAGGAGTTGGCATTGAGCGATCCTAATATTTCAGAAACCAACAAAGCTTACAACTCCGAAAACGAGTTTAAGGAGATTATGAAGAATTTCAAAACGGTCAATTCAGACGATTTTGATAAGAATGCGAAAAAAACAGAAACCGAGGACACTGAAACACCTGAGGAGGTAACGGATGTAGAAAACAAACCTACGGCTGAAGATTATTCCCTCAATGAAAACGAACTGTCATCTTACAGTAAGATCAACAACGTGATCGCGATGCGTTCTGCTGAAAAGCGTCAATCAGCCAAATCAACTGGGAACAATTCCACCAATAACTTATCAAATAATTCTGCGTGGAATACCAATAGCAGTGTTTCTTACAGTTTGGTTAACCGGAAAGACAAACATCTACCACCTCCGGTATATCTCTGTGAAGAAAGCGGCAAAATAGTGATTAACATTACAGTAAATAATTTGGGGGAAGTCATTGATGCTTATCTCAACACCTCTTCCACTTCAAAAAACGCCTGTCTGATTGAAAGTGCACTGCAGTATGCCAATGAGGCGCGTTTTAGCCCTGATGCCTCAAAGACCAAGCAGATTGGTTCTATCACTTATCATTTTAAAGGGAAGAACTAAAATCAGCCCCTCCCTTCAATATATTAAAGTAATAATTCTGATCTTTTCAAAGTGAAGCCAAGCTCTAATGATGATACACTCTCAGAATTTATCAATGTCAACTTTTTAGGAAAGTCCCTTAAGTTTCAATAAATCTGAAATGGTATTTTGACCTTTATCTTTATTGTACCACCCTTGCAAGATTTCCTTAAATTCTTCAGTAATCGTACCATGTTCAGCTAGGTAATCTTTTACCAATTGCGTCGCTGCATCAGGTCTTGGACCAAAAGTTCCGAGAACCTCTCCAGAAGTATTATCAATCATAATCAACTTAGGAATTGATTTCCCGCCATTGGTTAAAAACTGTTGCATAAGTGCATCGTTCTCATCACGTAACACTAATTTTAAATGGATATTGGCGTTCAATTCTGCTATTTTATTGATAACAGGAATTACGTGTGCCGCATCACCGCACCAACTTTCAGTAAGCACCAACCAGGTGACATCTCCTTTGTATGACTTTATTTTTTCTTGAGCTTCTGCTGAAACCTTAATCGTTTTATCCCAACGTTTCATGCGCTGCTCATTCAAAACCGTATAGGCAACCATGTCAAGACTTTTGTCCAATCCTGTTGTGGCTTGGGTTTTAACTAAATCAGCCATTAACAATCTGTATTCTTTATATGACATACTGTTGTCCAAGCTTTCTTTAATGATTTTTTTTATTTCGTTTTGAGTGATAGTATCCATAAATATATTTTTTGCAAATTTAACCCTATTTTATGTCTTATTGGGTAACCCTTGTTACATTAGTAATTCTAATCAAATTACCTAGAAAATGGGAAAACAGAGATGCGGTTGGTGCAAAGGTGATGCGCTTTATGAGCAATATCACGATAGAGAATGGGGTGTTCCGGTAAAAGACGACGACACACTTTTTGAGTTTTTAATATTGGAAACCTTTCAGGCAGGATTGAGTTGGATTACCATTTTACGCAAGCGTGAAAATTTCAGAACAGCCTTTGACCAATTTGATTACAAAAAAATAGCACACTACAATCAAGATAAAATTGACAGCCTACTTCAAGATGCCGGTATTATCAGAAACAAATTGAAAGTCCATGCAACGGTTGCCAACGCGAAGCTCTTTATGAAGGTTCAGGAGGAATTTGGTTCTTTTTCCAACTATGTCTGGGGATTTGTAGATGGCAAACCCATCAAGAATAAAGTTAAAAACTACAAAGAGGCAGCTCCAACTACAGCCCAAAGTGATGCGTTGAGTAAAGATTTAAAAAAACGAGGCTTTAAGTTTGTGGGTTCTACGGTCATGTATGCCTATATGCAAGCGGTAGGGATGGTGAATGATCATGAGGTGGATTGTTTTAGGTACGAGGAGATTCATTAATGCCAAAGATGATTTTGATTAACGATTGACGACCTGCCCGAACGTACACTTTTGTACGGGCGGGTTGACGATTGACGAAAATAAAAAAGCTATTCCACAAAGGTGCACGAAGGAGGCACAAAGTCTTCAATAAGCTGACAACTTATGACTATCACTGCAGGCTGTGGACTGAGGACTAAAAAAGTCATTCCACAAAAATTTTTGTCAAATTCTCCTTAGTGTTTTTTGTGACTTCTTTGTGCCTTTTGTGAAATAACCACTATGGTTTTACAAAAAAACTAAAAAAGTTTATAATCGTCGCAAAATTAGAATTTGGAACTTGAAACCTGGAATTTGGAATTTGGAATTTGGAACTTGGAACTTGGAACTTGGAACTTTAATAACTAACTCTCTTTCAAATATTCCAAAAACTCACTTCGTTCCATCTCTTCAGCACCCAAACTTGCCAAATGATTGGTGTACACCTGACAATCGATAAGCTTGTAGTTTGTGTTTTGGATAAAGGTGATAAAAGCCACTTTGCTCGCGTTACTTACTTTTGTGAACATGCTCTCACCACAAAAAACACCATTCCCCAGATCAATTCCATAGAGACCACCTACCAAGCTCTCATTCTGCCAGACCTCAACAGAAGTAGCGTAACCCAAATGATGTAGTTTGGTATATGCTTTAATCATTTCAGCTGTTATCCAGGTGCCAGCCTGTCCTCCGCGTTTGGCTTTTGAGCATTCTGAAATAACCGAATTAAAATCCTTGTTGACGGTGACGGTGAACTCTTTATTCCGAATAGTTTGAGACATACTTTTCGAAACTTTCAAGCGATCAGGATGGAGAACAAACCTCGGATTTGGAGACCACCATAAAATCAAATCGCCATCATCATTAAACCAAGGGAAGATGCCATTTCTATAAGCTAAAAGCAAGCGCTCCACTGACAAGTCGCCACCAATAGCCAACAAGCCATCTGGGTCGGCTTGAGCTGGATTTGGGAATTCGATTTTATCGGTTAAAAAAATCATGGCTTACACTTTTATCAATGCTAAATATCAAAAAAAAACCTCAACGTTTATAGCATTGAGGTTTTTTTATAGGATTTCCGCTTCCAAACATTTCGACAATCTCAACGTTTCAAAGTGGAAAATTCTGTTGACTTAAAACGGTAGATCGTCGTGATCGTCTTCTTTTAAATCGTTTGCTGGTTGAAACGCTTCAGCAGGAGCTGCAGGAGGCATGCCTCCAGAAGAACCTTCTTGTAAACTCTCAATACGCCATCCTTGGATAGCGTTGAAATATTTAGTTTCGCCTTGTGGATTCACCCATTCTCTACCTCTCAAATTGATGCTGATCTTCACATTTTGACCAACTTGATAATTGTTTAACAAATCGGTCTTATCCTGTACGAACTCAACCAGAATATGTTGAGGGTATTGATCTTCTGTAGTCACTACCACTTCTCTTTTTCTGAACCCACCACTTCCAACAGTTTGAGTTTCTCCTACCATTTTGATTTTTCCTTGTACTTCCATTTGACTAATTTTTATTATTCCTATTTATTATTATTCTCTATTATTGATTATTGTTCTTTATTGCTCTGAATTTTGAATTTTCAATCCTAAACTCCAAAATTAAGAAAGCAGCAACTTCCAAGCACTGTCAACATCGCCATAGCTAAGGTAATTTCTGGCCATTTTGTGTTTTTCACGATGTGTCATTTCCTTAATTCCCTCATGATGTTCACCGACGCTCTTTATAAAATCCGCAATATCCTCTTCCGTTGGGAACCTTTCAATATTGCCCAACATGCCTAGGTCATTGCCTGTAAAAATCATACTGTTTTTAATTTCATCTGGCATCGCATCAATTCCGATACCGATGGTTCGCAATGGTTTTGGCACTTTAAAAAAGCCGGTTTTAGCTCGGCTATAATAATCGCCTCCCGCTCTTGCCACCAAATCAAGTTTTTCCTGATCGATCATTTCATTGGCATCCAAAATTTCCTTCGAAATATGAATTTTAACCACTTCACAAATAACCAAGTTACCTGCACCGCCTTCTGTGCCTAATTTTATAATTTCATTGACCTTGCACTCCAATTGGATTGGCGATTCTGCTACCCTAAAAGGTTTTACAAGATCTGATTTTAGCATGGTCAGACCTGCTTTCTCAAATTCATTAATATCTTTTTCATACTCTGTACTACTTAATGACGCTTGGTGCACCAAATCATAGTTGACAACATTTATTACAACTTCCTTCGTGGCTTCCACATTCTCCAAGGTATGTTTCACGCTATTGTTCCTCACGCGTCTTGCCGGCGAAAAAATGAGTATTGGCGGATTAGCACTAAACACATTAAAGAAACTAAAAGGTGATAAATTTGGATTCCCATCCGCATCCACAGTACTTGCAAAGGCAATTGGCCGCGGGGCCACAGCACTTAACAAATAACCATGTAATTTACCTGTTTCCAGGTCTTTAGCTTCAAAACTTACCATCTAAAAAAATTGTTAGTTGCAAATGTAACCATATTGTTAAACCTATAAAAATGAAATAGAACAAGAATCAAACAATAATATCAACATAATTGCATTAGTTATCTAGTACTTAAAAATTATCGTAATAAAGATTTTCTATTTGCTAATTTCTTTAAGTATATTTAAAATCACAAATGTATTGATGCCTTACTCTATGAACCGAAATATCTTACGGTGGATCATTATTGCTTCGTCTTTTATAATTATCTCTTTAATTTTGTGGAATACGTATATTTTCTTTCAGAATTTCAAGGCTGAAGAGCGCATCAAAATGCAAAACTGGTCGTTTGCCCAATCAGAACTCTTAAAATCTGGCGCTGATGAGAATGTGGAACTTACACTTAAGATTTTAGAAAGCAACCACACCACGCCTATGTTGGCCATTAATAAAGATGGAAGTTTAGGCACCTTCAAAAATATTGATAAAAAGAAAGTTGAGAATCCCGTCTCAGTCCAACATCTTATAACCGCATTTGAAAGTGAAAACCAGCCCATTGAGGTGTATTATAACGAAGATATTTATTACACCATTTATTATGGCAATTCACCCTTAATCAACAAACTTAAATACTATCCGTTAGCACTGCTGCTTATTATTGTGCTTTTTGCGGCAGTTGTTTATTTTTTCTATCGCAGTTCAAAAATTGCCGCACAAAATAAACTTTGGACGGGAATGGCCAAGGAAACTGCTCATCAAATTGGCACGCCGCTATCGTCTTTAATAGGATGGACAGAAATTTTGCGCTCTGAAGATGTCAATCCATCTTATCTTTTGGAAATTGAAAAAGACATCACACGATTACAAACCATCACCGATCGATTTAGTAAGATCGGATCTATGCCGACTTTAAAAAGATCGGATATTGTTAAGGAAACTGTCGAGTCCTATGAATATCTAAAAGCACGTTCCAGCCGATTAATAGGTTTTGAAATTGAAGCGCCAGAACATCCCATTTATGTCGATTTGAATCAGCAGTTATACAGTTGGACGATTGAAAATTTAGTCAAAAATGCCATTGACGCCATGAGAGGAAAAGGCAATTTGAAAGTAATGATCATTGAAAATGATAAAGATGTTAAAATAACAGTGACAGACTCGGGCAAGGGACTACCTAAAAGCTTGTACAACAAGATTTTCGAACCGGGTTTTACCAGTAAAAAACGAGGTTGGGGCTTAGGACTTTCATTGGCAAAACGGATTGTAGAAGATTACCACGACGGAAAAATAAAGGTGTTACATTCAGAAATTGACAAAGGAACAACCATGCAGATTTCATTAAAATTAATTCCGTAGATTTGGCTCATGGAGAACAAGTTTTTCACATTAAGAGAGGTCGAATTAAACAACAACTGTCCTGAATGTTATTCAAGAGACGGGTTGCAGCTGACCTTCAAGCAACGCTTTATTGAAAACTTTTTTTACAAAGCCATTTCAACAGATACCGCACACTCATTATTTTGCAAGGTTTGTGAAACCATGATTTTCCCTGCACGATGGACAGATGATATTGATAGAGTTTTTGATTACCAACAACGTGCATCACCACCAAAACCCACGTCGTTTAAATTGAAAACTTCATCTTGGATTTTAATTCTGATATTCGTAGTGATTTTAGTCGCGACTGGGCTTTTCTTTCTCGGAGTTTTTGAGAATTAGAATTATAATCGGTCTGAAATTCGTTGCGCTATCGCTTCAAACTCTTCCTTTTCCAATTTCACCTTGTTGGTAAAACGTATATCATCCATGCTATGTAGCGGTATTAAATGTACATGGACATGCGGTACTTCCAAGCCTACAACAGCCATCCCGACGCGTTTACATGGCACTGCTTTTTTAAGTGCGATGGCGACACTTCGCGAAAACTCCATTAATCCTACATAGGTCGTTTCATCCAAATCGAAAAGTTGGTCGACCTCAATTTTAGGGATACAGAGCGTATGCCCTTCTGTATTAGGGTTTACATCTAAAAAGGCCAAAAAATCTTTCGTTTCAGCAACTTTGTAACTTGGAATTTCACCATTGACTATTTTTGTAAATATGGATGCCATTTTATTGTTTCAGGTTTATAGTTTATTGTTCAGTTTAACATTTTTTATCTTAAATCTCGAACTCTCCTGCCCGTACGTAATATTAGCGAAGGCGTGAACTCTATAAAGATAAAAAGAAAATTCCTGTTAGAATTGATCTTAACAGGAATGTTGAGTTTTTTAATTAAAAAGAAAATCCAATAGATTCCTGCCTACGCAGGAATAAGGTTATCTGGAAATTTCAAGGATGTCAAATTTCAAAGTACCGTTGGGCACTTGAATATCTGCGACTTCTCCTACCGTCTTGCCTAAAAGTCCTTTTCCTATCGGGGAGTTCACTGAGATTTTACCCGAAGCCAAATCAGCTTCACCATCAGCCACCAAAGTATAGGTCACTTCCATACCATTGGTTTGGTTTTTTATTTTCTCCCCTTCCCCCTCCCTTTTTCCCAAAAATTCCTTTTCCTATCGGGGAGTTCACTGAGATTTTACCCGAAGCC